>Ga0164242_10003284_pt1 | contig 18505 bp, 14 predicted proteins | sample OricomgcompostMG_FD_108783 | JGI IMG/M metagenome (GOLD analysis project Ga0164242, IMG submission 108783) | Miracle-Growth compost microbial communities from Emeryville, California, USA - Original compost - Miracle growth compost (MG) ... | reverse complement strand
TAAGACGAGATATGAGCATAGAAAGGCACTTTGAACACATTACTGGATGTTAAACTCTAATGCCTAGGCAAAGAACTTCCTCCAACTCCGATATGACGTATTTCTCAATGGAATCATGCAGTCAGAGTCCTTCCATGCTCAAGTCCAGGCGGTCTTCGGCCAACCTAAAGTCATTGCCGAGGCATCTCGAGACCACCCCCATAGCACCCATCCAATACGGAACTAGAGCCCGTCGCCCTGTCGGCGGATGCGCAACGATCCCTATCCCCGAAATTTTGACATTGTCGTCGAGCACGTTATCGGGTAGGGCGTAGTGTCGGTGGAATAGATTCTTTTGGTTCAACGGGCCTATTAAGCGTCAGAGGCGGGGTGTCTATTCCACGTGCATGGGTTGATCCTTATGAGTATCAACTCGTGGGGTTGGGTGCCTCGCCAAACGCCCTTCGCATTCCTCCGAGGGTAGACTGTGTGAGATCATAGATGCTTGGGCTCTTTAAGCGAACTTGTGGCACCAAAACCACTTCCATCGCTATGTCCTCGCTTCGTTGTTTGTCTTCCGGCTGCCGAGAATCGTGGAATTGATTACATCCTCGGCTCACGCCGGGTCATCGAGCTGACAACATCGAAGACTGGTTCGGCAATGACCTGGTTCTACCCTAAAAGGTATCTTTCTATAGTGTGCCTAACGTCGCGATATATCTCCTAGAGTAATTATTTTGGTTTCTGGATTATATATACGTCTGGGAAGTTGGATTAGCATTTGTCTTTGCCTACATCAAGCCAGAAGTGTAGTTTACCTATAGCCAGGGCATTACTTGCGTCAAGTGTGTCGTTTTTCTAAGTACCTAGGTAATATGAGGGTTACGTAGTTACAGGAGCTAGTCTGGGTGTTCGACTTGCACACGACGGGGTCATGACACATATGTGCAGGTTTACAAGCCGAAGTTACTTTCGCTTGGAGCTTGTGACCACTAGTGCTTGTCCTTTAATGTAGGACTATTTCATAACCCCTCTGTTGACTGATATTCAGTGGACATTCGATCGATACATCAAGCCTCAGGGTTGGCCTCCTCCGCATCAACACCTCTGAACTCGAAATACTTGCTCCATTCCGGATCGTTCACTAGCTGTCCCACAAGCTCCTTCTCAAACGCAACTTGAAACTCCATACCCTCGTCGTCTCCTGCTGGTCCGTTATGTGGCGGGTAGACAATGACAAGACCCTCTGTCACTGTGTCGAACAGGTGCCGGAAAGCTGCGGGTTTGGCGAAACCAAAGTTGGCGGTGCAAACGTCGGCATCCCGCCAGTCGGTGATGACGAGGGACATGGGCGGAAATGAGTTGACGCGGACGGAAAGGCCCTGCTTGTTTCGGATGGGTGCAAGCATCTGCAGGGCACCAGCCAGCATATCGCCGGTGACACCATCGGTCATTTTGCGCGTGTAGCTCGCTAACTTGGAGAGGGGCGCCTCTGAGATGATTTCAGCTGAGGTCAGCTGCGGCACGGCAGACATGGCGGAGAGGGTAGCGAAGAACAGGTTGCCCTGCATACGGGCGGGCATCGTGGGGTTGGTGAGCCGCTTGGTCAGGTTGACGCCCTCTGCCCAAATGGGGTTGGAGGCGGGGTCCGGCTTGTAGACGGGCTCGCGGATCTTGGAGAAGACGCGCCACATGAGGGCGGAGACAGCATCGTATGTAGAGACCCAGGTGCCGTCGCTAGGCGTGGCGGCTTTCTTCAGCTCAGCGGCCTTGCTCTTAGGCAGGTGGAAGAGTAGCGACTGTGACAGTTTATGCTGTGGGTGGCGGCCGTTCTGGGGAGGCGCATCAACCCGGGATTCGTCGGGGATCGCCGGGGCGGTGAAGCGGCTGCGGTCGAGGCACTTGGGGTCGAAGGAGGGGAACTCGGTCTTGTTCATGATCGCGTAACAGTTCTCGGCCAGCTGCTTGGTGAAGGAGCCCCAGCCCACGACGTCGTTAGCGTAATGGTGTGAATGCATATTAAGGATGAGGCCGCCAGGGACGAAGTTGGCTCTGTATGAGGCGACGGCAGGACTGCTGTCCGGGTGGGCTTCCGGCTTCTCGCCATAGGTCATAGGGGCGTTGCTTAACACCTTGATATCGCCAAGTGTGGTGGTAACGAAGTGGGCCTTCTCGATCTCTGCGAAGGACGGGAATCCATCCTCGGGAGAGTCAAGATGCTGGATAACAAACTTGACAGTGCTATTCTTCCGTTTGACAAAGGAGTGATGACCGTCGTCATCCTTCTCGATCGTGCCGACAAGATGCCTCGTCTGGCTGAGAGTCCGCTCTAGACCTTCCTTGAGTACTGCAGCAACTTTGCTGTCGGAGCATGAAGAGTGAGCAGTGTACTTTCTGAATACAAAGGAGAGGGGTGGGGTCTGGCACTAACCTCTTCTCCGCATCGTCTAGCTTGAAAAAGAGAGCATAATTGTTGTAGGTCATCATCGACAGGTAGTCGAGGGTGGAGAGCTTGAAACGCTCCTCCTCCGGGTCATTCTCCCAACCCAGAGGGTGAAGCTGAAATTCCTCGATCTTAGGCATAATGGCGATGAGCTCTGAGGCAGAGGGGCTGTGATCGGTTTCTGGTGTGGCGACAAGATGAGGTCAGCGTAGTCGAGGGGAATGTCAGTTGAAGTACGATATCAAGAGTGTGGCGAGGTCGGCATCGAGGGGGCATAGAGGGGGCACATGGATACCTATCCATGCTGCACTGCTCTTCAGGCCGGTGGCCCCTGAGCAGAGAATGCGACCCTAACACCAGAAGAAGGTTAGTTATGAGAAGCGCTGCGTTTTGGCTTGTTTCTCGATGTCGCACCCGCCCTTTCACAAGTCGTACTCATATCGTAATGTGGAGCCGAATTTCGGGCTGCAGTAATTATTTTATTCGTCAAGTTATAATTGCATGATACTGCACAGAGACTGTTCTCCGATAATCATGGCAATTGGCAAATCTTTGGGGGAAGCGAGGCGGTGAGTGCCCGGCTCTAGCACTCTGCATGATTCAACCCTACTGTGCACAACTGCATGGGACCAGTGGCTGCACTCCTGAGAACATCCTGGATGGACCTGTACATTACTCTGGAGTTCTAAGTCATATTCCCAGCCCCCCTTTAAGTCGCCCTGCTCAAGGGGTTCTCGCAAGTTAACCGAACCCCCTGACCAAGCGAACCTGGTTGCTGAGTCCACCACTGAGTCCACTATTACATACAGTACATACTACGTACGTAACACACAGTACACATTACCCTAGTTGCTAGTGGAGTATTGTGGGTCTACGGATATTGGAAGTTTGGGAGTCCACTGGTGAAGGCACGAAGTCCTGGCGGATGATCCCGGCGGGTGGGCGGGTGGGGGGTTAGGAGTGATGGGTCGCGCCCCCAAATTCGCTCCTTGTCAAAGTGCCTGGATTCTTGTCGCCCGCAGCCGCTAATACCGCCCTGGGAACACCGTTACAGAGGATCACCGTTGCGGGCATCAGCGTGTTAGGGGGCTGGCGGGGAAACCTCAGGTGCCCCCACCTGCCGAGCCATTTTTTATCTGTTGCCGCTTGGTGAAACAAAGCCCTGCTGTCCAACTAGACCAAGTTTGGATGGCCGTTGAGATGAGATGTCCAATTTGTTCCAAGAGGCGGGCATTCCGCTTGAATTTTATTGGCGACGGCAGAGAAGATCTTCAAAAGGAGCCCCCGGAGCAGGAAGTGTTCCGCGCGGGAACCCGTCGAGCGGAAGGGCTAGCTGATCCTTCGTTGTGACATTAGCAGGGTATCCCTACTCAGAAATCAGGGCAGGGGATGTAGAGGGAGCGAACGTTAACTTTGATGTCAGCGACGGAGAGAGTTCCTCGAAATGGTAGCAAGATCAATGAGGGCAGTGAGTCCCGTCGTCTGGACGTTCAGAGGTCAAGATAAATCTGAGCCTACATGCCAAGTGAGATAAATAGTACAACGCTTTTTAGTATCCGTACAGAATAGAACATGCTTTACAACAGGCCTGTCCGAGTATATAATTGGCCCTCACGTGCACACAAACATCTGAAAGAGCATCCCCCTTTCCTTTGGGCGAAACGCGGTCTCGACATCTAGATACTTCTACCTCCACTGCTTCCGTGTCTCGTACACAGTCTCGTTGCTCGTTGACAACTCCGCGTTCTGCGTGACCGTTACCTGTGTGGTGCGAACAATTCCCTTCTCGCGCCTGGTAGAGTAGGGATCACGGAGGTGCTCCGTCGATTCGGAGCTGAGGTTCTTCAGCTCGGTATCGTCGTCGATCTCTAGATACGAATTGTTGACGGAACGCATGTTCTTCGACCTCAACGTGCTGCCACCTGTCGGGTTCTTGGAGTTCGAGGGGGCGCCCTCGGTGACACTCATGCCAAGGCCCTTCTTCACCTTGCGCCAGACACCGCTCTCTAAGAGGATCTTGGGCACGCACGGGACGCAGACGACGATAAAACCGCAGGTCATCTCGGCGTAGGCCCAGAAGCAAACGGGACCGATGTTGTAGATGGAGTCGACGGCTTCGGCATATTGGACCGTGACGGCAAGACGGAAGGCGGCGGAAACACAAGCCCTGTAACCCGAGATTAGCCAGGCCGACGGGAGCTTTGAGGTGTGGTCCGCTGGGGTTGGGTTGGATGGCACTTACAACACACCGAGGGAGAAGATGACCGAGACACCGAGCTTCTTCTTCCAGTTCATTTGGAGATCCCAGATCGCCTTCTGGGGAAGGATCAGGACGATGCAGTCCGAAACCAGCTGGAAGGTAGCCGAGACCGTCTCGATAGTGTGGGCGTTAATGCACTTTCCCGGAACCCAGAATTCCCACTTCTTTTTGGTCGGGATGCAGGCTAGATTCAGCGCGATGACGGCTGCTATCGCGAATGCAACTTGAATGCTGATCAGGACCCAGGACACCCAGAAGAACCAGTTCCTGGTGCCTCGAGAAACAAACATGCCTAGCCATTCCACCATGATGGATATCTTCAGAAGTGGAAGGCAGACCGAGTAGAAGACACCGGCGAGGTGGACGAGCTAACACAGCTGCGTTAGTTCTTCATTGCGCTGGCACGGGGAGGTATATGGGATATCGGGCTAGACTCACGTAGCCCATCCCAACTGTTTGTCCAAGTTTGACATTCCATGTGTGAACATAGTATCCCGGACTGGGGACCAAACTCAAAGTGCAATACGACCAACCGACGAAACATCCCTGGTGACAGTTCGGTCAGTCAATGTCGATATCGTCGACGGGGAAGTCAGATGGCACCCACAAATGCTGTCAGGATCAAGTATTCTTGAACTTGTACCCTCTTCAGGAGAGCGAGCCGAGCGTAGGCGCGGATCAAAAGACAGAGCACCACGACGGATATGCATACAACCATGATTGCCACGGACATGGCGTTCTGGTTGGGAGGGTCGATGAAGTTACTAACTTCACCGTCTGGCGGAGCCATAACCGGCATCTCCAGGACGGCGGCCAGCTCCTCCGGGCTAAGCTTGGTAAGGTCGACAGACATGTTGAAAAGGTGGTGAGCGGTGCTCGTTGTCAGTGCACTTGTTTGATGGCTACCCGCAGATGACAAATGAGAGAATGAGCAGGGCGACCGCTGGCTTTTCAAAGAAGGGCCTGCGAGCAAGAGTTTCGCGATCACCACGGGTGGCTGGACAGACGCTGCATTTGTACTTCAGAATTACACAAGATAATTAATGCTCTGTCACATATCTATTCGTACCGGTAGGGATCGAACTCCAAGGGCCTGCCTCGGCCGCAGTACGTGATATCGGAATGTCGCACTCGCAAGGTTCGGTTAGGTATGTCCGGCCGTTGAACTGATGAACCCCGGTAGCGGTTCTCCTGCATTCTGGCCTGTCTCTTCAAGAATGAATGTAACCCCAGGCTTGTCGAAAACGACACTAGGCACACCAATCAATTTGAGATACCCGCCCTTTGTGGAGAAGATTTTGTCTTCCCGCAGGAGCGACGGCAATCATTGCCGAACAGGGAATCGAATATATTTTGGGAGAAGGGGCGCAGCCAATGGAACTTTGGAAGTGGAACCAAAACCCAGGGATTGTTGATATGAGCATCATGGTGCGGCCTTTCTCCCCGGTGTGTGAAGTTAAGAGCTCAATATTCCCCTCAAATCCTCACAATGCTGGTCAAGTGAAGTAGGATCGGCGTCGTACCAGACTTTCGTTGTTCCATGTTTTCGTCGGAATTACTCTACTTTTGTTTCTTTGTAGAGAGCGACACTGCCGCCTCTTCCTGGCCCACCAGTTGAGATTTTTCCTTTGCAGTGGTAACAGGGGTAAACAAACGCGCCCCCTGAGCTGCCCCTGAACGGCCCCTGAACAACCCCCACCCCCGACTTCGGCCGACGCGATCGAGATCCTCGAAGATGCGTTTTCTGTGCCTCCATGGGCGGGGGACGTCTGCAGAGGTATGGCAAGGCCTAATAAAAAGCAAATATGGTGGAGAAAGTAGCCAGACTGATAAGAAACATACACAAAGATATTCGAGATGCAAACAGGTGAGGAGGGCTAGACCAACGCAGCAGAACTGCCGTACAGTGCAGTGCTCCTCCTTTCTACTGTTGCTGCAGGTTGGGATAGAGCGGCAGGGATTTTTCACAACTAATCATTCCGCGGCGTTGCAGCAAGGATTCGCGAGGAGCTTGTGGAACACGACTTTGTATTCTTCAACGGCGGCATCCCCATGGAATCATGTGACGGTAGGTAGGGTGGCTCGGGACGGCCTCAGTTATACCAAATTTGGTTCACATAACTTGAGAACTCACTTTAGGCAGGTGCAACGGCAGCCGACGAAGACCTCTTCGGCGGCCTGTATGGATATTTCGCCGAGCTTACCGACGTGAGCCAGTACCAAGACCTGATCTCCGGTCTCATCGAGACCGTGCAGAGCCTGGGTCCTTTTGATGGCGTCATGGGATTCTCCGAGGGGGGCATTGTTGCTGCCACGCTGCTTCTCGAAGACGCACGACGGCCGTTTGCCGACTTCAAATGTGGCATTCTCTTCAGCGCGGCGCCTCCGGTGGATCCAGACGATCTCGGCACCGGCGTCGTTAGATGTCTGGATCCAGCCAAGGACGGAGTGTCGATCCACGTTCCCACGGCTCACATTTACTCGCACGAGAACGACGCGACGGGTCATGGTTCTAGAGCTGGAGTTGACATTTTCAATGTGCAGTCACCCCTGAACAGGCTCTGGTCTGAAGCTGGGTGGGGTACGGCGGAGCAGGTGCATAACTCCCTTGCAAAACTTTGCAGCGAGAGCCAAGTATTTGTGCACGCACATGGGCATCAAGTCCCTGGGCCGAGGGACCATGATGCGTTGAGAGGGGCTCTTCGGGCGATTAATCGTACCATCGAGAGTGCCGAGGGTTGAAGATTGGGGGTTGATGCGTCGCCCAAGGAGGTGAACGGACTTGGACATACGTATTTGAGACTAAAAAATCGGCAACTAATTTCGCACCGTAACCCGGGACGCACTTCCATCGTGGAAGCCTGTTGAAGCACAGGTCTCCATTTAACCGACAACCAGCTATATCGGTGTGTTCTTCCTGGGTTGCAATTCTTAATGATCCTGCATAATTGTGGAGCATTTTCAGATGTGATCCTCTCGGAAGCGGCAGTCGTGAACTTCGCGTCGGCGTTCTTTGCTACCCTAGGTACAAAGAACTTCACAGGAAGCTCAAAGATTCTGTCAGCTTCGCACATTCTTTTACAAGGGTTCGTAGCAAATCCTTCCAGCAGGGTTCCTAGCAACCCCAAACCAGGGTTCTTAGGCTGAAGGACGTGTCCATTCTTGGGTCTGACCGAGCCAAGCCCTCCCACTGCCGCAGGCAACGGGACGGGACTCCTGACCCGTCCGAAGTAGAAAATCTTTGGGTTGGTTGGACCGTGGAGGCCGAGTGGTTTAGACTGCAGTAGTTGGCGTCCAGGAAGACGCGATGTTACGGGGCTGACCTGCGAAGTTTCAAGTGTCTTTGTTGAGGCTATTCTAGGCATTCTTCGAGTAGCATTTGTCTATCTACACCCTTGCTGAACCCTTGCTGAACTAATACTTGGAACCTCGGTGGAGGTGTAAAGTGTTGGGAAAGAGAACTGCCTAGCCCGTCAATCAGAGACGAGATGTGGAACAATCTTTACCAAGTGCGTAAGGTTCGTGAATAAGAGGGGATGCCATCCTCGTCTTAGTCCCGTTGTTAAGTTTACCGACACTCTGGATTGAATGACAGATCAGTCCAAGCACACACCAACATTTGATACCGACACACTGGATTAAGTGACAGATCACACCAACCAATACTACACCAGTTACCGACACAATGGCTCCAATGACAAATCAGCACAGCTGCACAACACCCACCGGAAGCCCCACCGCCAATGATATTGCTGTCGTCGGTTTCTCATTTAAGCTGCCCCAGGACGTAGACGATGTTTCTAGTTTCTGGGATGTCCTTCAAAACCGCAAGAATTTGATGACTCGCTGGCCCGAGTCCCGCATGAACGCTGAATCATTCGTGTCTGGCAACCGAAGCAAGGTGCGTACTAGTAGAAAACTCTCTTGAGGTCACTAGGGTAGTATTTCTCACACTTGTGATATACACAGTTCAATTGCCATGGCGGTTACTTCATTAACGACGACCCGGCTGCATTTGATGCTCCCTTTTTCTCCATTTCTACAAAAGAAGCAGCAGGTATGTGGCTATAACCTAATTATTCCTCGTATCGGAGAAACAACAAGCTGACGTAGTGAATCGTGAAGCCCTGGATCCAATGCAAAGATGGACGCTGGAAACATCATACCGTGCTTTTGAAAATGGTGAGATGGCGAACTTCTCGGACTAGGTAAACAGAGACATCGAATTTTACTGACGAAATGGTTTCTAGCTGGAATACCCGCCGAGAAGCTCAAGGGCTCTAGGACAGCCGTGTACTCGGCGTCTTTCACTGACGATTGGTCAAGAATGCTCTCACAGGACCCCGAGAACGTCGAGCGGACAGCTGCTACTGGTACCGCATCGTCGCTCATCTCGAATCGCATTAGTTGGTACTTTGACCTGAGGGGACCTAGTGTCCACGTCGACACTGCATGTTCTAGCAGCTTGTTTGCTGTCGACATGGCGTGCCAATCCTTACGGGCCGGCGAATGCTCAGCCGTGAGTGCTAAATCCCCCCTTTCCTAGCCACTTTACCTCTAGGCTCGTGGTTCTCGCAGCTAATCGGCCGCGGTTTCAAGGCACTCGTCACGGGCTCCAGCTTGATCCTCACCCCTACCTTCACCCACTTCCTGTCGAATCTCGGCTTTTTATCTCCGGATAGCAAGTGCTGGGCCTTTGACCATCGGGCAAACGGCTATGCTAGAGGCGAAGGTTTTATCGCTCTCCTGCTGAAGCCCCTTTCAGCTGCTCTACGAGACGGTGACATGATCCGCTCCGTCATCCGAGCGTCTGGCACGAACCAAGACGGACAAACTCCGTCATTGACTCAACCCAGCCCGAGAGCGCAAGAGGAGTTGATACGCCACGTATACAAGAAGGCCAATCTCCCCTTTGACAAAACTCGATATGTCGAGGCTCACGGTAAGCCGACGATGAATGGCCTAGCGCGCTTCTAAGACAATACCCGTCTGACAAACGTACTAAAGGCACTGGAACACCTGTCGGCGATCCAATCGAGTTGAAGGCCATAGGAAGAGTCTTCCGAGCCTCTCGATCTACAGAAGAACCGCTTTATGTGTGAGTGGCATGGTTCCCATGACTCTACGCTGACTTAGAAGGGCATTGAGCTAATCAATTTCTCCGTAGCGGCTCTGTAAAGACCAACATCGGCCACCTCGAAGGAAGTAGCGGCCTAGCCGGTGTTATTAAATCCATCTGTAAGAGCACCGCGCGTTTTCTCTAATCTCGTGCTAAACAGCAACGCGTTTTGTAGTGTCGCTTGAGAAGGGCATCATCCCGCCGCATGCTCTCTTTGAGAAGATCAACCCTGATATTGATCTCGAGTTCTACCACACTGCGGTATGTGTTTGTCGCCCAATTGTTCCTCACATCAGGAATGACATGCTGACGGGGGCGACTGAAGATCCCGACAGACCAGGTCGTCTGGCCAAGCGAGGGCGTGCGACGGATATCTGTCAATTCATTTGGATTTGGAGGTACAAACGCGCACGTTGTTCTCGACGATGCGTATCATTACCTAAAAGAACGCGGCCTCACCGGCAACCATTGCACGGTGGCCTCGGCCGGTCTCACGTCGAATGACCGCGCCGGTACTAATGGTGTCGCGACCAATGGAACGACTAACGGTGTCATGAACGGGACCAGCCATGGAGTTACTACTAACGGATTAGTCGCAAATAGCACAGCGAATGGCCTTACTAATGGCCACGCCCACGCCAATGGACACGCTAACCCTGCCAATGGCCACGTCAATGGCCACACCAACAGCCATACCAACGGCGTCAATGGCCATGTCAACAACGGTCATATCAACGGACACGCCAATGTTGCCAATGGTCATGTCAATGGCCACGCCAATGGTTACGTTAATGGCTATACCAATGGCCATGTCAACGGCCACGCCAAGGGGCCTGTCAACGGACATGTCCATGGTATCAACGGTCATGTCCAAGGCAAGTCTCGACTGCTCGTCTGGTCCGCCGCGGACGAGAAGGCGGTCAAACGCACGATCGAGCTGCAACAAGCCTTCTATAAGGAGCACGTCGCGGGGAACCCAGCCAAACTCGACCAGCTTGCCTACACACTAGGCGCCCGACGCAGTCGCATGCTTTGGCGCACATCAGCCATAGTCACAGAAGGGCAAGATGACAACGCTAGTCTCTCTGCTGCCAAGCCAGTGCGCAGCTCTGGAGATGCTGGGCTGGCCTTCGTGTTCACTGGCCAGGGAGCACAGTACGCCGATATGGGCTGGGATCTTATCCACCAATACACGCTCTTCGCGGAAACACTGGAGCGGATTAACAAAATTTATCGAGGCCTCGGATGTGATTGGGAGCTGTTGGATGAACTTCGCAACAGCGAGAATATCGATCGTCCCGAGTACAGCCAGCCTCTCGCTACGGCTGTGCAAGTGGCGCTGATCGAGCTACTCAAGAGCTTCGATGTTTTGCCGAAGGTAGTCGTCGGGCACTCCTCGGGCGAGATTGCTGCCGCATACGCCATTGGCGCCCTATCTCTAGAGTCAGCCTGCAAGGTCTCCTTCTTCCGCGGTCAGCTCGCCGGCAAGCTCCGGGCCGTTAGCTCTCGTGCAGCCGGCGCCATGATCTCGGTGAACCTCACCGAGGACGAGGTCCCAGCCTACCTCGAAAAGATCGGTGTTGTAGGCGTCGGCGTCGCTTGCATTAACAGCCCCCTGAACTGCACTTTATCCGGTCCGGAGAGCGCTATCGATACTGTCAAAGAGCAGGCCGACAGAGATTCCATATTTGCCCAGAAGCTGAAGACAGGCGTGGCGTATCACTCGTCCGCTATGCTGGATATCGCCAATGACTACGAGCAGCTTATGGGAGGGCTTGAAGCCGCCAGTCCCCCGTCCTCAATCACCATGGTTTCTACCGTGACTGGCAAGAGTGTCCGCCCTGCTACCTTAGCCACCGCGAAATATTGGGTGGAGAATATGGTATCTCCAGTTCGCTTTGCCGACGCCGTTCACGCCTTGACACAGCAGTCCTCGACGTGGAAGGCTGGCTTCCTGGGCAGCATCACGGATCTTGTCGAGGTCGGGCCCACTGCCGCGCTACGCCGGCCTATCGCAGACACGTTGGCCAAGGCAGGTCCTCGTGCGAAGCAAGTTCGGTACTCCAGCATGCTATACAGAAAGCGATCTGCCGTTGAGACTACCCTGGAGCTTGTCGGTCAGCTGTTTGCACATGGACACTGCGTATCGATCGCTGCTGTGAACCAACTTAAGGGCGAGGGGCCTTTCCTCGTCAACTGCCCCGAGTATCCGTTTGATCACTCTAGCAAATACTGGGCAGAATCGCGCATCAGCCGCGATTACAGGCTGCGAGGTACGGTGGCCGGCCAAACTTTGGGTACACGGGTGTCAGATTGGAACCCGCTAGAGCCAAGATGGAGGAACTTCCTGAGTGTTGAATCGGACCCATGGATTGCCGACCATAACGTAAGCGCCTAAACCCCTTCTTTGCCCGCCGTTTTCTGTCAGGGCGCTCCGTCTAACACCGCATGATATCGTTCTAACACCATATGTACAGATTAGCAACACCGTGGTATACCCGGCCGCAGGCATGCTTGTCATGGCCATGGAGGCAGCACTGCAAATGGTTCCCGTTGGGCGAACCATCGCGGGCTACTCCGTCAAAGAGGCGCGGTTTATGAACCCTATTGTTGTGGGCGAGACCTGGGAAGACAGGACAGAGACCATGGTTGAGCTACGACGGGTGCTTCAGTCGTACGAGAAGGACTCAACTTGGTCCGATGTTCGGGTCTTTTGCTATCGTAACAAAGAATGGTCCGAGTGTTTCCAGGCGCGCATCCAGGTTCAGTACGAGGAAGATTCGTCGCAGGCTGATGTCGAGCAAGAGCAGAAGCTGCTCAACGATGATGTCTCGAGCCGATATGCGCACGCGGCGGAGGCGTGCACGAAGCCGGTAGACTCGCACGTGTTCTATCGCAACGCCGCTGACCACGGACTCCGATACGGAGACTGGTTCCAGCTACTAGAGGATCTCCATTGGGACGGAGAAAAGACTGCCGTCGCTCGCATCGATGTATCCAAACCACAATTCCGGACGACCAGCCTAGTTCACCCAGCCGTCCTGGACACCGTCTTCCACATGATAAGGGCAAGCTCTCAAGCCTCAAGTTCAGCGTCAGCCACGAACGTTCCTGTCAAGATAGTCAATGCTTGGTTCTCGGCCTCCGGTTGGCAGAACCCGCATACTAGTTCCATCCGCTGCTGGGGAATTGCGAATGTGGACCAGGAGGCTGGCGAAGATGCTACGATCTATACGCTAGGTGACGATGGGAAAATTCTCATGTCTCTCGAGCATATAGTCACGGTGGCCGTTTCTAGGCCGGATGAAGGCGACGCACCCGCAACAAAGCTTCTCCACAGTGCCAAATGGAAACCACAGCTGAGTCTTCTCGACCCGAAGCAGCTAACGCAGGCATGCATCACGACTCGCGTCATCAAGGATGATGCAACTGTCCTCGCTCACCACCTTGAAGTGACGTCTGTCATGAATCTTGCTCTCTCTAGGACGCTGAGAGACATGACCGTAGCGGAGCATAAAAAGTTGCCCGCCTCCCTTGAACGCCACATGGTATGGATGAAACATCATGTCAACGCGCTCGAGCCCGCCCAGAGAGACGACCCCGACTCCCCTATCAGTGACGACGAGCTTGAACAGCGCCTTCAGAATATCGAGGCTATGCATCCACCATGGAAGCTGCACACAAATGTTGTGCGTGAGCTAAAGAACATTTTAATCGGCGAGAAAGATCCGCTAGAGGTTATCTTCGACTCGGATCTCGCCGACGTGTTCTATGCCGACATGTTCGCCCAGGTCTGCGACGTGCGACTGCATAACTTCCTTGAGCTAGCCTCTCACGAAAATCCCGGCCTGCGGATCCTCGAGGTCGGCGCTGGCACCGGCGGCTTCACAGGTCGCGTCCTGACTGCGTTGCAGTCACTCGAGAAGGAGACCGGCGCGCTGAAGTTGGCTGAGTACACATACACCGACATATCGCCCATGTTTTTCGAGCGGGCGCGGGAAAGGTGGAAGGCGCTGGACGGTCGCATAAACTTCAAAACGCTAGACTTAGAGCGCTCACTCGAAAGTCAGGGCTTCGAGGTAGGCTCCTATGACCTGCTCGTTGCTGGAAGCGTGTTGCATGCCACCGCGGATCTGGTAGGTACCATGAAAAACGTGCGAACCGCCCTCAAACCCGGTGGGCGGGCATTGATCCTTGAGGTGATCGCACCTGAGGACGTTGTGGTGAACTTCTCCTTCGGCCTCGTTCCGGGATGGTGGCTAGCTCGTGAAAAATGGCGGAAGATGTCGCCACTTCTGAACGAGTACCAGTGGGATACCTGCTTGCAAAAGAGCGGATACTCTGGAAACGACCTTGTGCTCAGGGACCATGAGGAGGACCGATGTCACATTTGCAGCATCATCGTGTCGACGGCCGTGGAGGAAATAACGACACCCACGGAGTTGAAATCTAATACCCTCTTGGTTGTTGACGAGTGCTCAGAAACGCAGGTTGAACTGGCCAAGCTAATCTGCAGCCAGTTGAGTACCTTGGCCGGCGAACACCTTGGAAGCATTTTGTCTTCGAAACAGTTCCAAAAGACTAGGCCAAACCCGGAGGATGTCGTCCTTTGTCTTGTAGGCCTTGACACTCCTTTCCTGTTCGACATGTCCGACAGAAAACTCGCCTGGGTGCAGGATCTCATGCGCGATACAAAGAGGTTGCTTTGGGTGAGTGCATCAAGTATAGACGACCAGCAGCTCCCATTTTATAGTCAAGCGCAAGGCTTCTTCCGCTCTCTGCGACTTGAGGTAGCCGACAGTCAAATCGTCACTCTCGCCATCGAGTCCCAGGGTACGACGAGTGCGATGAGTTCTGCGCAGCATATCACCAAGGTCCTTCAGGCCTCCTTCCTCGACACATCCTCTAAGGAGCTAGAGTATGTGGTACGACACGGCCTTCTTGAGACTTGTAGGGCCGCGGAGGAGGTCAAGGGCAATGCCGCGCTTAATGCCCTCCTCTCGCCACAGCTCCACCAAAAAGCTTGGTCAGAAGGGCCAGCACTATCACTCTCGGTAAAGACAGCCGGAACGCTAGACTCGCTGTGCTTCACCGCGGACGCTGTACATGAAACAGAGCTGGCAGCTGACGAGGTCGAGATTGAAGCCAAGGCCTGGGGTGTGAACTTCCGTGATGTCTTGCAGGCACTCGGGCGTTTAGAGGAAAGGACTTTCGGCTATGATTGCGCCGGGATAGTCACAAGAGTGGGAAGCGGCTGCAGCAACTCATTCCAGGCAGGTGACCGAGTTTGCATGGTTTTGCCAGGGTGCATGCGTCAGTATCCGCGAGCACTCGCGACATCGGTGATCAAGATACCCAAGGATAGCATGTCTTTCGCGGCTGCGGCTGCGGTTCTTGTCCCTGGCTTGACAGCATACCACTCGATTGCAGACGTTGCGCGAATCGCCAAGGGGGAGACAATACTAATCCACTCGGCTACGGGTAGCACTGGGCAGATGGCCGTTGCCGTTGCCCAGAAGCGCGGGGCGGTTGTGTACGCAACCGTTGGTAGTGAGGAGAAGAAGCGGTTTTTAGTGCAAACTCTGGGGGTTCCCGAGGACCATATCTTCCACAGCCGCAACACGTCATTTGCGCAGGCCATAATGCGTGTCACCAAGGGACGCGGCGTCGACGTGGTACTCAATTCGTTGTCTGGAGACGGACTACGGGCTTCGTGGGAATGTATAGCACGAGGCGGGCGCTTTATCGAGATCGGAAAGGTCGACATCATGGCCAACTCGGGACTTCCTATGTCCAGTTTCGCGAGAAACGTGAGCTTCTCGGCTGTAGACTTGCGCGAGATCTTTTTGGAGGATCCCCAACTCACTGCCGAGCTGTTGCAGAAGACCATGCAATTTGTGGTCGACACGGGGGCCACTCCGACGCCGGTGCACTCGTTCTCCGCCTCCAAAACCGAGCAGGCTTTCCGAACCCTTCAAAACGGCAGGAATATCGGACGTGTCGTGATTGAGCCTACTGCAGACGATATCGTTCCCGTAAGTCGCCGTTCTCACTCCCGATGCAATTTTAACTCTGAGCTAATTGATACATCTTCGCAGCAATACCTCCTAGATCAACGGCCGTGGAGGTTTGACGGCAAGGCGTCGTATCTCATCGCAGGCGGCTCCGGAGGTATAGGTCGTGCCATCATAAAATGGATGGCAGATCGCGGCGCCAAATATCTGATCGTACCATCCAGATCTGGAGCCTCATCTAAGGCAGCGGCCGATCTCCTTGATGATATGAAGACTCGAGGCGTCTGCATCGTCGCGCCAAAGTGTGATGTGGCCTCGGAGTCGGCGTTATCAAGTGTACTTGATGAGTGTGCACGCACAATGCCCCCTATCAAGGGCTGCATCAATGCGGCATTGGTTCTGCAGGATGCCATGTTCGAGAACATGACTCTAGCCCAGTGGGATCTTGCCGTCAAGGCTAAGGTGGACACCGCCTGGAATCTTCACCGACTCTTACCGAAGGACCTTGACTTCTTCATCTTGTTATCGTCCCTGGCTGGTATCCTCGGCCAGATGGCGACGACCAATTACGCCGGAGGTTGCACCTTCCAAGACGCCTTGGCACGCTACCGCGTCGAACATGGCCAGAAAGCGGTGTCTATTGACATCGGCTGGATGCGTGATATTGGAATCGTCGCCGAGACGGCTGCATTCCAACGCCAGCGTCTTGTCACCGAAGACATGCAACAGATCGACGGCCGCGACTTGATGGCCCTCCTGACTATCTGCTGCGATCCTTCTGCACCGCCGATGACCCCAGAGCAGAGCCAGATCCTCGTGGGGCTTCGAACACCGGCTGACTTCCTTGCTAAAGGGCAGGCACCTCCAGCTCTGTTGGAACGGCCGCTCTTCGCGGCGTTCTCACGGGTCGTAGGCACCGATACGACAGCAAAGGTAGGGCAAGCGGCTGATCCAGCAGTACTGTTCCGCGCTGCCGTGGACACGGAAGAGAAGGTCCAGATCGTCATCAGCTCGCTGGTGGCCAAACTCGCACGCGCCATGTCTATCTCTCCCGAGGATGTGGAGCTTTCCAAGCCATTGTCGAGCTATGGTGTGGATTCCTTGATGGCGGTGGAGCTCCGGAACTGGATCAGGCGCGACTTTGCTGCGCCTGTGGCCGTCTTTGATATCATGGGGGGAGTGCCGATTTCGACGGTCGGGCAATTGGTGGTTGCTAGAAGTACTAGTTTTGATACTACATAGATATTAGTATAGATTTTATCTCAGATTCAGGATCAAAAGCTTTCTTTGTCCTTCGCTTGCGCATTGGGATGGTTGAACGTGTGGCGTGCATTTAAACTAATCATACCTACCAAGCAACCATAATATTGGCATTTTCCAGTCTAAGTTGAACTGTCTCTTTCTCTCCGCAGATTCTTTTTATGTTTTCTGCAGAGCTATAAATATTATTCTGTTCAGAATTTGGCTTTTTCCTCCGTCTAGAAGTGTAACGTCCATTTCATTGAATTTTCAGACGGACATTACCTAATGTCCACCTAAACTGAGGAATAGGCCTATTTCTCTTTACTTTATTTTATGTTCTTATATTTTTATTTCTAGAGGGCATTTAGAAATAATGCTAACCCTATCCAAACCCTAACCTGGTAATGCCTCACCCATGAGGCGTGTATATGGTGTCGAAGTTCTTGTATCCCACACCCGTGACGAATGTCTGCATCCACGGGCCTTGCGTCTTCCCGTGGGCCAGCTCCCAGTAGAGATTCGCATGTGCGTCACCGTCAATGCTGTATTTTGGCGAACCGTCCGGCTTCCGTTCGTCGGCATAATAGAATCTTCACGTCGTTAGTCTCGCACACGCGAATTCCCGAAGCGGATTGGAGGCTCACTTGTATCCACGGTCTTTGAACGCGTCCGCAGCTGCCCAGATCATATGAGCTGCGCCCGACTTGCCGATTCCCTGGGACAGAAATCTGGGGAGGATGGAGACGTTTAGGACATTGCCGGTGTAGATGAAGGTGCGCGCGACGGATGCCGGAAGCTGGGCAAAGCCTGAGACGGCCTGTTGTGCGGCTACAAAGGCACTATAGATGTTTATGGTTGTATCGCGACTCAAGTCGGCCATGGAGAGGGCGAAAGGGTTGTCTGAGGGAGTGAGGCTCACGGCGCTGACTGCGACGCGTCGGTCAGTCGGCGAAGGCAGTGTAGGGGACGAGGGCATACCATTGTAGACGACGACACTGGGAATGCCGAATACCTCCTTAACCTTGGCAAAGGCATTGACCACATCGTCGGTCTTAGCGAAGTCGCTCGGGATGTTCAGTTGGTTGTCAGTGCTGTCGGCCGCCTTTAGGGAGCGGGCGGCGAGGCCGACCTTGTAGCCCTTGGACGCAAAGGTGCGGGCGACAGCCTGGCCAACATTGGGGCCGGCGCCAAGTATGAGGACGACAGGGGATTTTGCGGCCATTATTTGATGCTGGGTCGACTCAGGATAGGTTTCTTTGGAGAATGTTTTACTTGGTCGTGCCTCAAAGGGGAAGAAGTCAGGCGTAATTCCCGCTATTTATGGCCGAGTACAGTGGTATACAACTCGTATGTCCACGTCCATTAGTCTGTGGCACGTTGTGGCTATCTTTGATGCAGGATTGACGCAATGCTGGGCGTCGTGTTGGATATTACAAACGGACCCCTAT
>Ga0164242_10003283_pt1 | contig 18506 bp, 12 predicted proteins | sample OricomgcompostMG_FD_108783 | JGI IMG/M metagenome (GOLD analysis project Ga0164242, IMG submission 108783) | Miracle-Growth compost microbial communities from Emeryville, California, USA - Original compost - Miracle growth compost (MG) ... | reverse complement strand
GTCATGGGCATAGAACCACAATAAATACACTGGCTTAAACAACCTTCTTCCGTGGTTCCATAGTCTTAAGTCTCGGAGTTGGCACCGGAGAGCACTAAGCTGAGTCAGCCCCACCTGACACGGCAACTCGAGTAGGTCAGCAGCTACGGCGGTGATATGATAGGTGAAAACTTGTAGTATTAGTTAGTGCGGACGCCGGACGGAGATAGTTCGGCCGGCTGCGGGCACATGTTGCTCTGCGCAAATACCGACTCATGCCATTCTGCGGGGTCTGCGACTTCCGGCCCAGAGTTTTTTTCTCTCCGGCTGAAATAGCCAATCAGAATAAAGGTAATTGCCCCAGAAATCGGTGGATCGAGTCTCTTTGCGCTGAATACAGTTCGTAACGGCACCGGAGTACCGTTCTCAATTTAAATTCAAACTGAAACGGGCGGACAAAGTCAACTCAAACTCTGTCCTCTTATAACCCATTGCTCGCAACCTTCTTTCTGTTTCCCAAAGAAAGCATCCTCCATCCTCTCCAGAATCATTTCGGGTCCTATCTCCAATTAGTCTCGCCGCTTACTCCGGCCAGAAGTGTTGCTCCGGGCCGGCGTAGTCGACTCGTACCCCTCGATTTTGTCCATTGGTCGCAATTCCAGCGCCTTCCATCTCCTCAGCACTTTCAAAGTGCCTACACAACACATCCCAAGGTATCTCGAATTGCAGAGCACTGCAAACCCACGAGCCCCAACAAAAGCCATGGATTCCGTCCTACGCCAGTCCAAGGCCATGTGCCCCTTCATGAAGAACGCCTCGGTCGCCACCCTCCGGGCCATGTCGACCACCACCCGTCCCCAGGCCTCGCCCTGCGGAGGGACCATGTCCAAGCTGCAGACCTTGGCCCACCGCTGCCCCGTCATGGGGAAGGCCCTGGTCGTCCAGTCCGCCCGCTTCGGCCGCGCCGGAATCCCCGCCGCTCACCCGGTTGCAGGAGTCTCGACCTTCCCCGGCGGTGATGGGCGTGCCCGGAAGGCGAAGCTGCACACCAGCCGCTCGGCCCAGGCCCAGCCTATTGACGGCCAGTCGCTGTTCAATTCGGGCATCAAATGTGAGGAAACCCCCCTCTCGGGAATATCTCGATCTGCTTTGAGCCTTGCTAATGACGTACCCCAGCACACCCCCCGCCAAAGATCTTGGCCGGCCGCCAGTCCGCCGCCGCCGCCCAGATCAAGGACGTTGCCGATGGAGGCCACACTGCGGGAAAGTTTAGCTACGAAGGTTTCTACGATGCCGAGTTGCAGAAGAAGCACAAGGACAAGTCGTACCGCTACTTCAACAACATCAATCGCCTCGCAAAGGAGTTTCCCCGCGCTCACATGTCTAGCAAGGAGGACCGCGTCACCGTCTGGTGCGCCAACGACTACCTCGGCATGGGCCGCAACCCGCACGTCCTGAAGACGATGCACGAGACGCTTGACGAGTATGGAGCTGGCGCTGGCGGTACGCGCAATATCTCCGGCCACAACAAGCATGCGATGGAGCTCGAGGGTGTGATTGCCAAACTTCACGCGAAGGAATCGGCGCTGGCCTTTAGCTCTTGCTACGTGGCTAATGATGCGACTCTCGCCACGCTTGGTAGCAAGATGCCCGACTGCGTGATCCTGTCGGATAGCTTGAACCACGCATCCATGATCCAGGGTATCCGCCACTCCGGCGCCCGAAAGATCATTTTCAAACACAACGACGTCGAGGACCTGGAAGCTAAACTGGCCGCGTTGCCTCTCCACGTCCCCAAGATCATTGCTTTCGAGTCCGTCTACAGCATGTGCGGTTCCATCGGCCCCATCGAAGCCATCTGCGATCTTGCTGAGAAGTACGGCGCCATCACTTTTCTCGATGAAGTCCATGCCGTAGGCATGTACGGGCCACACGGCGCCGGCGTGGCGGAGCACCTCGACTTTGAAGCGCACGCGCAGGGCAGACCACAAGGAACCATCATGGACCGCGTGGATATCATTACCGGAACCCTTGGCAAGGCGTACGGCTGTGTCGGTGGCTACATCGCGGGTAGTTCCAAGCTTATTGACACGGTCCGCTCCCTCGCTCCGGGGTTCATCTTTACAACCTCCCTCCCTCCAGCTGTCATGGCCGGCGCAAAGACAGCAATCGAATACCAGATGGCGTACGATGGAGATCGTCGACTCCAACAGCTGCACACCCGCGCCGTCAAGGAGGTCCTGAACGAAAGGGACATCCCCGTCATTCCGAACCCGAGCCACATCATCCCCATTCTGGTGGGCAACGCTGAGCTCGCCAAGAAGGCTAGCGATATGCTACTGAAGAACCACCAGATCTACGTCCAGAGCATCAACTACCCGACCGTCCCCGTCGGCCAGGAGCGCCTGCGCATCACCCCGACCCCCGGCCACACCAAGGAGTACCGCGACCACCTCGTCTCCGCCGTGGAGTCCATCTGGAACGAGCTCGGCCTCAAGCGCACTAGCGAGTGGGCCGCCGAGGGCGGCTTCATCGGCGTGGGCGAATCCCGCGAGGGAGGAGCCGACGAGCCGCTCTGGACCGACGAGCATCTCGGTATCGCGCAGGCCGCGCGGGAGATCCTCGCCGCCTCCCCCAAGCCCGTCTACGGTTTCACCGAGAGACTCCTTGAGCGCGAGATGAAAACTGCGAACAGTGCTGTGAGGGCCGCCGCTTGATTTTTGTTTCTCTTGGCGCGCCCCCTAGGGCTTTTGTGGAACGATGTCGTTTTCAAAAACTGTTTTGCTCGTTTTCGACATGGCCGGAACCGATCCGTTTGCGGGATATCGTTGAGGGGAGCTCATCAAACCCGGGTACTCACGTTCTTTAGAGCGAGCAATCGGTTGTTGGTTTCTGGTACATGATAACATGCGGAAGGGTGGTGTCAAAACCGCCCCGCTCCCTCTTCACTTCGTCGGCCTACTGTCCGGGATACCCGATCCCGACTCAACGAGGCTCATCTTGGAGTACACACCAAACTCAATATAAATATACGAGACATGGCATCGCCAGAAGGCGATTTTGCTGCCATATACTTGCTGTCCCTCCTCGCTGATTGCCCACGTACCTAGTGAATCCATGCCTGGGAAACTGACTAGATCTAGACCTTTCTTTATGCCCAGATGTCCTACGCAGCCCGACACTAACCTTCCTTGGTGCGGCGTGGCGGCCAGTAGGTAGCCTTTCAAGATCTACGGACTTCCATCCGGTAAAGGCTGCCGAATTCTCAATAGAAAGGGCCAATCGGAGCATGGCCGACAAGTCCACGTCGGGGATATTCAGGGGTACTCCTCCCCTCCATTTTCGATTTGGGAACTTGACTTCGAACCCTCCCTCCTCCTCTCCAAGACCCGGATCCCCAAGGACCCGGCTGAAATCGAGAATCTAGGACGAAAGCTTCGTCCGGTAGGTGCCGTACGTATTCCCCACCTCTACTGGGGGGTAATCTACTCTCTGGTTAAACTCGGCGAAGAGGAACTTTTCTTCATCAGACTTCCCCCATGGTTACCTTATTTATCCGCTCCTGGGCAAACGTACATCCATCATATTTAGCACTCCCCATACTACCTACCCCACAACCTGAGTCTTGGCCTTTTCTTAATGGAAAGCTTGAACACGGATGTTGCACCGTTGTTCGTCGGCTTAGGATGGCCTCTGACTGGCGTCTCAATGCAAATGCCGCGCGGAGCACCTGAGTCCCGTCCCCGATACTAGTAAGTACCGACGCCAAAGCTGTGCTCGATCTATCTGGAAAATCTGGTTCACACTGAGGAGTCAAAGAAAGGTCATATTTTGCATTGGCCAAGGGCTTGCAGGTTGGGGTTGACTTGTAATTAATATGGCGAATACAGGCAATATGATACCCTCTCTTGTGATCCCCCAAAGAGGAGGAGATGATACTGGAAACCTGGCGCGGGTATGTTGTATAAGAGACAACTGATCTGGATAGTAAGGGCGTTGTCAACCTCCCCGTACGCTTGTTGCTTAGAACTTGAGAAGGACGAGCCTTTCTCGAATCGGAGTCCATATCTGTAGTCATGCGTTTCACTGATGCCCTCCTCGCGGCGGTCGCCACTCATGGTGCCACCGCAGGTCCAGCCGATGCGCAGAATGTCGAGGCGCGCCAGGCCGGCAGCGCCGTCACGATTGACCTGACCAAGACGTACCAGACGATGGACGGCTTCGGATTCAGCACGGCATTCCAGCGCGGTAATCTGATTACGAACATGAAGAACGAGAAGACAAAGCGGGAGCTACTCGACCTTCTCTTCAACCGCACGACGGGAGCCGGGTTCAGTATCATCCGCACGGGTATCGGGTCCAGCCCGGACAGCTCGTCAGATCACATGAACACCTTCGCGCCCAAGAACCCCGGCGGGCCCAATGCCGAGCCGGACTACCAGTGGGACGGCAAGGATAGCGGGCAGCTGTATGTCTGCCAGGAGGCCGTCAAGACCTACGGCGTTAAGACCATCTACTCGGACGCGTGGAGCGCCCCCGGGTACATGAAGTCCAACAACAACGAGAACAACGGCGGGACTCTATGCGGCATGCCCGGGTCGAATTGCGCGAGCGGCGACTGGCGACAGGCCTACGCCAACTACTTGGTCGCGTACGTCAAGTTCTACCGCGAGGCGGGTGTGAACGTGACCCATCTCGGCTTCCTCAACGAGCCCGAGTTCGCCGCCAGCTACGCCTCGATGAGCGCGAACGGCAACCAGGCCGCCGACTTCATCAAGATTCTGCACGCCACGCTCGAGGCCGAGAACCTGACCGACACCACGGGCGTCGCCTGCTGCGACAGCGAGGGCTGGGGCAACCAGGTCGGCATGGTCAACTCGATCAAGCAGGCCGGCGCCGAGGACATGCTCAAGGCCGTGACGACGCACACGTACACGGGCGGCGGCAACGGCGCCATGAACACAAAGGCCCCCGTCTGGCTCTCGGAGCAGTGCGATCTCAATGGCGGCTGGACGACGGCGTGGTACTCTAACGGTGGCGCGGGTGACGGTATGACGTGGGCGAATAATATCTACAACGCTGTCGTCGGCAACAGCGTCTCCGGGTATCTGTACTGGGAAGGCGTCCGTAAGTTACCTCGCTTGTTCTTTATTTCCCCTTGAGCACTCTCGGTGGCGTCTATATGCCTAGAAGAACTTTTTTGGCAGGAGTTTTGCTCCCGGAACATAAGCGTTGAAACTCCTAAGGGTAGAAAGTAACTGACAATGTCCCAGAGTGGCCGAACCCCAACACCAACGAGAAGATCATCAAGGTCGACCCCGACAAGGAGACGTACGAGGTCGCCCGCCGCCTATGGGCCTTCGCCAACTGGTCGCGCTACGTCCTCCCCGGCGCCGTGCGCGTCGGCACCGCCGGCGGGTCCAACGCCGTCAAGCTGGCCGCCTTCAAGAACGTCGACGGCACGGTCGCGATCGTGGCGCTCAACGGCGGCGGCAGCGCCGCCACCCTGTCCGTCAAGGTCACGGGGGCCGACGCGCCCGCGTCTGCGATAATCGCCGTCTCGGACAACACGCATACCTGTGAGGAGTCGGCCGCTACGGTCGGCGCTGACGGTGCTGTGAGCGGGGCGGTGCCTGCTCGGTCGATTGTCACGTTTGTACTTACGCCTGCTGCCGCTGCTGCTGAGGACGAGGCTGCTGAGGGCGAGGCTGCTGAGTGATAGCTTTTTATTCCCATTTTCTTTTGCGTCATGGGGGGTTGAAGATTGGGAAAAGGGGCCCCCTTTTACATTCGCTTTCGAATTCTGTACATACATATCCGGCAGCTTCCTAGTAAGAAGGAATGCTATGTTTTCCATTTTATAGCCATTTCATAACGAAAATATGATACTTACAACCTGCATGAGGTGCCGAGAAAGTCACGATGAATAGCACAAACTTGAAATATGACGGTACAAACCTAGGTAGGTAGATGAGGTTGACTAGGTAGGTATTTCCCTATGCAGTTACCTTTGAGATCTCCTTCAGATCTTGCCTAGACACACTACTCCTATTCCCCTCCATCCGTCCCTAACCTGACAGCCACAAGAAACATTGATACTTGCAGCCGCTCAAGGCAGGCGGTAGCTTAGACTTTCCTCCTAGAGTTCCTGCGAGAGAGTGGGATCCCCTTAACCCAACCAAAACGCCATGCCAAACCTTAGTTAATTTTTACTAGCATTAGAGTGATCAAGCCATAACCACATCGAGGCTCATTCCTCTTCAAGATATCCCTTCCGAAACGCTGTTTTTCTGTGTTAGCAAAGCCCCATGATCAACCGTAAATGAAGGAAGCAGAGGAACCACAACATACCTCCCGGGATCAGAGCTGCCGCATACATGACCAGCGAGATCGGCCTGAGATCCTCATCAGTCGACTCCTCCAGATACTTCTGCCAGTAGTTAACCACCGCATCCACCTCTGTCGCAAGCCCCTCGTCAGCCCCATAGCACTGCACCCCCATGCAAGTCCCAAACTCCCGGAATGCCAACCGGCGACTCGGCTCCAACGCCATGACGCCCTTAGGCCCCAGCATGGACCCCGCCTTCCGCACGCCTTCGTCCCCGAGCCGCCGCGCCCACTCCTCGCCCTTGAAGAGGTGGCACATCCACAGGCCCATCCCCAAGTCCAGCGGGTCCCGGCTTGCCGTCAACTTCCCCTCCCGGCTCATCAATTGGTGGTAGTCCTCAATCTCCGCGGCTAGTGGCGGCGCCGCCTCCTGAGCCCCTTTCGCAGCCCAGCCTAACCGTTCTACTGCCGTGTTTTGTAGCAGCCGGTACACGACGTACCCGGTCGCAGCGTCCAGGTGGCCCTCCGAGGGCACTAGCACGGTGCGCATATCGGTCGACACCTTCCAGACCATGCGTCGCGGGCCATCCTTGGTTCCGAGAACGAAGTGTGGGTGTATGGCCCGGGCTAGCTGCACAGCGAGGCGGGAGTACTGCTCGCCATCGGCGCCGCCAACCGCGTTGGCGAGCCGATCGAGCGCGAACATCCATAATGTAAGGTAGTGGTGGTATTGACCATCCTCGTCAGCGTGCTCCTTGCCAATGCGCAAGCCTCCAGCCAGCGGTTCCGCCTCCGTAGCACCTAGGAGGCGCGGAGCTGGCCCGCCGTCACTACCGCCGGTCCGGGCGCGGCCCAGAGTCTCGTGGACGGCGCCCGCGAGGCGGCGGGCAAGCACGAGGTAGGTAGGGTCGTGGGTCTCACGGTGGAGGGTAAGGAAGTTGACGAGGCCGAAGGCGTCGGTCCAGAGGTACCGGCCCCGGTGGCCCCCGGCGCCGGGGTTCGTCGGCGGAGTCCATGACGCGGCGACGATTGGGGAGAGGTCGGTGAGAGGCCCGTAGACGATGGATGTTGCTTGTATGAAGCGGCTGAGCTTTGTGCTTGTGGCAGCAGTCATCGTGCCTACTTAATTGGAGATGTTTCTAGAAAGAAGCATTGATAATATAATCGGAACATCTGCCCTCCAATCCATACGTAAATATGCATGACGGAGCAGCGGAGTTGCCCTGAGGTACAAAGGACTGTGATCTACAGGTCAAGACGTCACTATTACGAGGGAAACTTTCGCCTCCTCATGTATCGGCACTAGGATCTCGTCACTAGGATCTCGTCACTAGGATCTCGTCAGGACCCCGTCACTAGAATCTCGTCACTAGAATCTTGTCACTCGTCGTGGACACACACACATGGGAATAATTACTTGTTAAAAGCGCATCTACGCTAGGTATGCTAGGCTCAATTTTCACATAGTAATCTTCTAAGCCGCCCGTTGCCAAATCTTGACTCTCCTATTCCCTAGGCAGGGACCAATTACAGAACCAGGTCAACGAACATGCCGCCGCATTGCAATTCCTCGTCATCATACTTCGTAAGACTCCTAAACGCCCCGTTCATCTCTAAACAATTTTCGCACCCCTTTCTCATCGCCACCAGCATCCTCAGTCATCGTAGAGATCCTCATCCATAGAATCCGGAGCGATTTCCTCGATGGCATCCTCCTCATCATCTAGCATCATGTCCGAGTCGCCGCCCGTATCGCTGTCCGGGTGATTCGACAGCACCGTGATACGCCCGTCAATGACCTCGACGCGCGCCGTCTCGCCGTCGCGGATGTTGTTGCGCAGGATGAGCACGGCGAGCTTGTTGAGGACTTCCTTCTCGATGAGCCGAGCCAGAGGCCTCGCGCCGTACGCGGGCGAATAGCCGGCGTTGCCGAGCTTGTCCTTGGCTGCCTCCGAGACTTGTATGTGCACGTTGCGGTCGTTGTCCGCAAGCCGGGTCTGGATCTCGCTGATGCGTAGGTCGACGATCCTGCGGATCTCGCGCCGTGTGAGGCGATTGAAGATGACGGTCGACGAGATTCGGTTGAGGAACTCGGGTAGGAAGTAGTTCCGTAGGGCGTTCATGACTAGCTCCTTCGTGGTCGGATCGATCTTGCCATCCTTGCCGTTCGGACGAGAGAGGAATTCGGCTCCAAGGTTGGATGTCATGACGACGATGCAGTTCCTCGCATCAATGACCCGGCCTTGCCCGTCCGTCACACGGCCATCGTCCATGAGCTGTAGGAGAACCGTGAGGACTTCCTTTGCAGCCTTCTCCACCTCGTCGAACAGGAGGATGGAGAATGGCTTACGGCGCAATGCCTCGGTAAGTTGGCCACCAGCATCATGGCCGACGTAGCCTGGGGGAGCACCGATCATTCGGCTCAGCGAGTGCCTCTCTTGATACTCCGACATGTCGAACCGGATCATGGCCTTTGGGTCGTCGAACAGAAACTCGGCCAACGCCTTAGTAAGGAGAGTTTTGCCGGTTCCGGAAGGCCCGCAGAAGAGGAAGCTTGGAGGCTGGTTCGGGTTGCTTAGACCGGATCTCTGTAGTCGGATAGCATTAGAAACTGATTGGACTGCCTCTCGCTGACCGACAACGATCTTAGCGAGCGCATTTTCCATGTGCAGCAACTTCTCTTTCTCCGAGGTCCTTAGTCGAGTGACGGGGATCCCGGTCCATCGTGAGACGATCTCGTTAATCTGGTCGGGCCCGACGACATCGGTGATCATGGAGCCACCGTGGTCACCGCTGGTGTTGTTAAGCGCAGCATCGGCAGCGGCTTTCTCCTTCTCCAACTTCTTGATGGTGGCTTCTTGTTCCGGAATGGCGTAGTACTGAAGATCCGCAGCTCGTCCGTGGTCGCCCATTCTGCTCGCATCTTCGGCCTTCACCTTGAGTTGTTCCAGTTTCAGCTTGGCTTCCTGGATGTCCTTGCCTCGCTTCCTCTCGCTGTCGTACTTCTCGCGGAGAGGCCTGAGCTCCTCCTCGACATTCTCAGCGTCCTGCTTGGCCAGGGCGAGACGAGTCTTGGAGGCATCGTCCTTCTCTCGGGACAATGCGTGGATCTCAATCTTCAGTTGTCGTAGCCTACGCTCCAACGAGTCGATAATTTCTGGCTGTGATTCCCGAGCAACTCTCACGGCGGCTGCCGCCTCGTCAATTAGGTCGACGGCAGAGTCGGGGAGCCTTCGGGATGTGAGGTACCTGGCTGCGAGGTTCGCGGAAGCGACAATCGCGCTGTCCGCAATGGTGACACCGTGGTGGACTTCGTATTTCTCTTTCAATCCTCGGAGGATGGAAACGGTCTCGGGAATCGATGGCTCTTTCACGAGCACTTGTTGGAATCGCCGTTCGAAAGCGGCATCCTTCTCGATATATTTCCGGTACTCAGCGAGCGTAGTCGCGCCGATACAATGGAGTTGTCCGCGGGCAAGCATGGGCTTGAGCAGGTTGGCGGCGTCCATACCGCCCTCGCCTGAGGCGCCAGCGCCCATTAGGAGGTGGATCTCGTCGACGAAGAGGACGATCGTGTCCTTGGACTCCTGAATTTCTTTCAGGACGCCCTTCATCCTCTCTTCGAATTCTCCTCGGTATTTACTGCCGGCAACCAAAGCGCCGACGTCGAGGGAGAGGAGCTTGCATGCTGCGAGGTTGTCGGGAACGTCGGCGTTGACGATCCGCTGTGCGAGGCCCTCTACAACCGTCGTCTTACCAACACCCGGCTCGCCAATGAGGACAGGGTTGTTCTTGGTTCGCCGGGACAAGATTCTAATCACTCGGCGAATCTCCTCCTCTCGGCCGATGACGGGGTCGATCTTGCCTTCTCTCGCCATTGACGTCATGTCAATGGTAAACTTGGCGAGGTTTTCATTTTCCTCCTCGGCGTCGGCGGTGCGCGAGTCGACTCGCTTCGTGCCTCGGATGGCCTGTATCGCGTCTTGTACAAGCTTAACCTTGGGGATGTTGGCCTCCTTCAAGGCGTCCTGGATTTGAGTATCTTCCGACAGGGCCGTGATGATGTGGTCGACCGCAATATATGTGTCTTTCTGTACTTTTTGCAAGTCCATAGCCTTCCGGAGGACGGTGTTGAAGGAGGGTGCCATAGAGACCTGCTCTGGGGGAGGATCCTGGCTGGGCAGGCGAACGAGCTTCTTCTTCAAGGCTCGGTCGAAGAGCTGTGGATCGCCATGAGCCCGCTCGATAACTTGCCTAAAGAGGCTGCTGTTCATGCCTGGCGGCGCATTCTGCTGATCTTTGCTCTGGTCGGGGAGAGGGTCGAGGAGGGCGACCGCGAGATGGACAGGCAGCAATTGGGAGTGGGCGTATTGCTCGGCCAAGGTCATGGCTTCCTCCAGGGCCTTCTTGGCCCGATCGGTAAATTCCATTCGCGAATTCATCTTGACTCGGTGGGCAGCCTCGTGCTATACGCAGAGGGTTCCAGTCAAAAAAAGGGGAGATGTTCAAAGCTCAGGGTCGTCGTCGTGTACTGCTTGAGCGCCACAGTTCTTTGATAGCTTTAGACCAGTATACAACAGGCCGGTTTTCTGGGGTTTTGGCAGGTAAAAAGGGATGAAGGAAGAACTTTGGTAGGAGAAGATATGAATCTCCCAATTTATCTTCGTCGATCTTGGAAGGGAAGAGCATGGGGTGATGATGCGTTGGTGGTGTCACTGTGATTCGAGAACCAGCCAGCCAAGTCCAGTGATATCATGGCGCAGCTGGAATGCACTAGAAGGGAGGCCAGGCTACTAGAATCCCCGCGAAATTTCGACCCTGATAGGCCCACTGCCTGAGCTTGCCCACCAGCCACAGTGAGGGGTCGGAGGGGTTACAGCCACAGCCATTTCTTAACTGTGGGCCGGAAAAACTCTTGGCGCCGTGACGCATCCAGGTCTGTGATTGGGCAACGCCTCACCAGATTCTCGTCCAATGGGACGAGTTGGTGTGGGAAATTTTGTGCTAGGGGTCAAGAAGCTCTCACCACGTTCTTGGAAGGCGAGCTCCGGCGTTGATGATTCCCGGCCGTCTCATTCCCCCGATCATGAATGCCCGACCACTATTTTCAGTGAGCCAACTGGCAACTGGCGTAACACGCATCAGCTTACGGCGAGGGCATACGAAAACGCCATTCGATCCGAACAAAGCCGTCGCCCAACCCATCGACCCGAAAATCGGCGAGCAAATATGGATCTTCAACCACATACAGAGTAACCATGTTATATATTCACACAGGCCCGTTATGAGCGTACGTAGAACCATCCAATTGAGGTCCTCGCCACCTCGATAGTCCGCCGCCGCCTCCAGCAGCTAACCTTCACTTGCGTGTCTCAGAACGCCAAAGCGATGAGGCAGATCCCCTTCAACGGCAAGAAGCTCAAGCCGCCGAGCCTACGGAGGGACTACTGGCGACCGATGGCCCTGATCCAGTTCCCCGAGGGCCTCGGGGAGGTCGGGCGGTCCGTGTTCCACAAGATGCGCGAGTTCAGGGTGCGGCACGAGCTGTCCTGGGAGAACGACGAGTACCTCAAGCTGTCGAAGCACGAACGGGGCATCGAGCTCAACGACCAGAGGGCCAACACGGTCGCGGACATGGCGGCCGTCCTGGGGGGTGCCGGGAAGGGGAACAAGATCTGGGAGGAGTCGCCGGTCGGGAAGCGGGAGGGTAAACTCCACAGCGCGACGGTGTTTTGGGACAACGCGCAGGATCAAGCTTTTGCTAGGGAATGGCCTAGCAATGTGGTACATGAGGTCGGATTGCCGTCTCGGTCACGGTCTGTGGCGGCGGAAGAGACACCCGAAGAGGTGGTGGATGCGGCTGCGTCACAGGGTCCCGAAACTGTGGTTGCATAACAGTGCACCAGCCGAATCAGCGCCGAATCACGTAAGTCCACATTTTAAGGAAGACCAGGGTTTGCTCAACACCTAGCTACTGATATGGTGGCCGGGTCAGGCACAAGCTCGGGATGTATATCCTCTTGTATTTTAGGTAGTACCGCAGTTGTACAGTACGATATGGTGTTTGAGGATATAGGCATGCTACACTACATCAATGGTCTTTAGACCTCCAAACCTTTCTCCGACCTCGATATTAAACCTTGATAGCAAATGACTTGAGGTAGTCATAGTGCGGGATATTCTCATCCACGCATTCCCGTATGACCTTCTGCGCCGCGTCGCCAAACTTCTCGCGCCATTCTTCGTTCTCTTGCTCGACAGTCACAGTCTTCTGCACACATTATTAGTCTCTAATTTGAACGGGCAGATGGTTTGAGAACTGAGCAGGAAGTGTGAACATACCACTGCATGGGACCGTGGCTTCAAATACGTGCTGCCAATCACATCGTCGTGGAAGCCATTCCACTTCTCAAACGTCTTGACCGCATATTCTTGGTTCTCCTCGTCCTCCCAGCGGAGCATGTCAGGGGTATACTCAATGCCGACCTGCTTGCAGTATTCCTCAATGATCTCGGCAGGCTTGTCAAGCAAGTCGTCGGCGTCGATCACCGTTATGGGGACCTGGCTGTTTCCTCCAATGATACCCTCGTCCTTGAGGTAGTCGAAGAGGCGGCGGAGCTCGTCATAACCCGCTTCGCTGGGCATGAAGTGGTAGAACCCCGTAACGGCATCCAGGGGCGGCACCGTACATCTGAAGTACGATGGGATCGACCGACGCGGATGGCGAATGAGGAAGGTAAAGTGGAACTTCTTGAGCATCTCAGTTGGTATGACCGTTGGGTTCACTGGCTTGTGTACACCGTTGACGGCACCGTTGGCGGCACCGTTGGCGGCACCGTTGGCGGCACCGTTGGTGGCACCGTTGGCGGCACCGTTGGTGGTACCATTGGCGGCACCGTGGGTGGCACCGTTGGTGGCACCGTTGGTAGCGCCGCTGGCAGCACCGTTGGTAGTACCGTTGGCAACACCGTTAACAGCACCATTGGTCACGCCGTTGGCAACTCCATTGATCCCATTCACCGTATGCGTTCCGTTCAGTTCCGTGCCAGGCTTTGCCGAGCCTTTAGCATTCACTGGCAACAGCGAAGGGGCGGTTGTGGCGGGGGCTCCGTTTTCCGGGAACAGGTAGTAAGCGATGTCTTTGATAAAGACTCGCTTGCCCTGTGCGAGTGTAAGCAAGTGCAAGGATCCCTCCCCTCCTAAGTCAAGTTGGTTCTAAATATTGAAGAGTCGAGGAGAAGGGATCGCGTCCTAATCGAGCGGACGATGCGTTGCATGAAAACGGCAATGTCGATAAAAAAAACTCGGAAACTCGGAAATGCATATAGTCGCCGAAAGGTATAATAAACTGGCTTGTCCCACCCAATTCACCTCGCTTCATGATCAATGGAAGTGTAATAGTCCCCGGAAATGATATACGCGCACTTGCGCAGGTGTGAAGGTTTAAGGGGGGCCCGAAAAAGGGGCCATAGTCATTAAGCCATTTTCCCGGAGAGCAGCAGCAGCGGTACAACGCCCGGAGGAAGGGGGTTATTCGGCGACCGGCGTCAGGCTAGGGGCGAGAAAGAAGTTCGAACCTCTTTGGCAACCGTATCAATGCGGTCCACGATGTCTTTGTAAGTGGTGTTGGAGAAGCCCGAGTTTTCCCGCTCGGCGGGATCGTTCTCGAACCGCGAGCCGAGGCGCTCAGGGCCGTAGTAGTAACTGTCCCCGAACGGTTCGTGGACACAGGACAGAGTGTCTCGTCGGGTCATGAAGACCTGTACATATTTAACCGGAGTATGTAAGTAAGGCTTCCTTGTCGATTTGCGTCTTATAGAGGTTGTGTGGGCCGGTGAAACCTACCCTTTCGAAGGCGGTGCTGCAAGCACGGGGGTGAGTGGCGGCGAATACAGGAGGCAGCATGATGTTTGTCGATATCCCTCGGGCTTGTTTCGGAACTAGAAGTACAGGAGTAGAAAGATTACAGATCCGGGATTCGAGTTCTTGTCGTTCGTCGCCCTGAAGATCCAGGGACCAGCCTTTAAGTAATAAGTACCACGAACTGTGGATCGTCGGATGGGAATCCCTCAGCCGCGCTTTCCCACTCCCCCAAAGCAAGGCTTTTTCATTTAGTTAGCAGTATTTCCCTCGTCTAAACTGTCTTGGCCCCCCCTCCAACAGCTTTCCGTACGTCACCTCGTTCCCACATGTTTGGGGGAAAAACCACATTTACGACCCTCTTCAAGTATAGAAGTATCGACATCCTACCTATGAAACTGAGGCCGAAGGTTGTAAGTGGGGCGCCGGATGGAGAGGGTGGGGTGCTCTGGCGGTTGAGGTTGGCTGCCATTGGCACCTGATATAGCCCCACCAAGCAGGAAAACGGATCCAGGAGAAGCACGATGACGAAAGGGACTTTGCCTTGACGGCCGAGCCAATCCAGTCGCGGGGCCGCATGTCGTGTCCAGCCAGGTCTCAGGGCAGGCATCGATTGTCCAACCACCACCGCCCCATTGACAGGCCCAGAGCGAGTCTATTACCATTCGCATGCGTTGAGAACAGAGTGTTCGCGCGGGCGGCGTGGGGTACCGGCTTCCAGACCCGTTCCGCCTTCTCACCGAGTCCTCCGTCTGACGGTCCTGGTGACAGATTTGAAGACACACCCCGCGTATGCGCGCTGTTGGGGGCGGTGATTAAAACGTGGGGTGCCCGTTACGATCTGCAGTGCGACTTAGTGTACATGTTTCTCAAGAAAAGCCTCACCGTGTACTCCTAACCCTTACCGGGCTGACGCCGAGGTGGCCGCTTCGATTTTTTTTTCCATACCTAGGTAAACTCAATTCTCCAAGGCTCCAGTTTTGTAGATTAATGGCTGTCCCATTGTCCCGGGTCAACCGACAATGCGCCAGCGGTCGAACCAGTTCCTTGGAATAAACTTGGCGTCGGGGGCTAGCCTGGTTGAACCCACAACTCTCGGCCGGTAGTTGAAACTCGGAACTCGTTGTCTCTTGCCCTCCTTGGGAAGTCACGCGATATGATGCCATCTTGGGCGTGACCGCCTGCTGCAAGGTTTGCTTATTTTGACCACAAGTCTAGCGAACGGGATGCCTGTGATGGCTCGGGCTAACGCACAGGAACGTCTCTCGACGAATGGCGGAGAGCTTCTCTACCTGCAGTTGCCGTATTGATTTGAACAACTCAGAGTCAGTCAGTCACGCGTCACAATGTTCAAGCCATAACTCTTAATCCGGGTTCGCAGAACTTCCTTGAGCTCCTCGTGACCCTACTATTTCGGTGCAACTCTGCTCCTGCCGAATCCGTTGGCCCCATTAGGTTCCATCGCAGGGGGGAAAAGGAAGAAGATCGAAAGGCCAAGATGCCTCTGCAACGTAAAGCGGCAATATATGTGGACCAGTCATTGCGCGGAATAGGAATTATACAATCTGCAGGTATCGTAGGTACGTTGCTTCCCTGTACAAATGTACGTAAAGAGATCCAACGGTTTGGGGGGCCATGGATATACACGCACACGAAGGACCTATCGCGTCTTCTTGCTCTCGGCCTTCTTCGCAGCTCGACTCTTGCTCGGGTCCCCAGTTCCCCCTAGTGGCAGGAGTTTCCACACAATCCAGACGAAGCCTATGATAACCGCAGCGGCAGTGCCAGTGTTGACCCATCTAGACTTGTCGAGGTCAAGGACCGGGACGGTAATTGTGTTGATCAGACGGTCCCCGCTGCTCGGACGAGGCTCAACATGCCAAAAAGAAGTATGGCCCTCAAACAAGCCATCATACCCCAGGTTGGCTTGGTCGAATGGGTTGGTGGAGAATTGGGTGCCTTTCGCCGCCGGACAGGCCCAGAATATGGCTGGGTACGGGATGTCGACGTCTTGGTAGCCACCTCGTGAGGGTGCGAGATAGCGGAGGTGCAGCGGAATCTCCACGGACCACGGTTCAGGCTTACTGGTAGTGGGTGGGGACAATTCGAGGAGGATTGCTGAACCCCATAACTTGGTGACGTATTCAGGGGCCTCCAAGTCGACGGATTTCGACACGTACTGAAGCGAGGTGAGGTTCTTCGAGCGGAGAAAGAGTTCGTCTGCCAGCTGATACCTGTCCGGGAAGATACTCCGAGGTAAGGTCAAGTACGCATACGGGGAGCAATCCGAATCCTTCGCAGGCGACTTGTTGGAATCAAGGGTTATTTGCAAGGTTGGATGCAGGCCCGTCGGGCTCAGGAACTTGGCAGAAAATGTCCCTTCAGCGCGCCTGTGCCGTGACGGGATAGTAAACAGAGTTGGCGAGGGGTTTGAGTCCTGATCGAGGACGGTGAGAAGGCCGGAGATGCCGAGCTCCTGCGGTTCCTGGTTGGGGGCCTTGTCTTCCGCCAGAATGCCAACCTCCGTTTTAAAGGGTTGCGATGGAACGGTAAGGGGTTGAGCCTGGTAGGGCCACCGTGCGGTAACTTTCACGGCGCGCGTGAGGGCCTCGTAAGAAATATCAAGCGAAATCGCCTCGGCTAGACGACCCACTTCGGCAGCACACGACTCATCGTCCGGTGGGCAGGCTGTCTCAGCGACATACCGGGCAAACCTAGAAAGGTCCTCTAGGGGTTGGAAATACTGAAAGGCGGATGAAGATGCGAAGCGTTCTTGCGGGAGGGGCGTGAAGGACTCCTTTTACAGGAGGTTAGCATACTCGATCAAGGCAACGTGTGGTGATTCCAGTCAAACCTTTGATGAACAGTTCACATCACCAAAAGCAGTACGAAGTGCTACGCACAGCGTTTTGCTGTGTAGGTGGGTGGTGCCAGTTAGTCCCTCTTCCTACGAGATCTAGACGTAGGCCGAGACTATAGTGATGGTATAAAAGGCATTACTAACCTGTCCAGGGCGTCGTGAGTCCGGGGCAAGTAGAACAGGTGAAAGCCGGGCGGTAATCTCGAAAACAACGGGCTCACGGCTTCATACGGACGGGAGCTAACCCATCTGATATGTAGTTGGGGTGTGTCCCCGAAGAGCGCCTGCAGCTCGTCCGGCAGATCATGTATTGTCAAGGTCACGCGATCCTCTCTAGAAGCTCTTATGTCAGGTCCGGCCAGACTACCGCCAGATGTCTTGAGAAGGGCCGGGTCCACGGCGTCGCCGGGCCTGTGGAGGAAGGTTGTCCGCTGTCGCATGGTTGGTTGGTTGTCTGTCAATGTCAGGTCCGGCAGGGCTTAGCTTGAAAAAACGGAGCCAAGACTTGTTCTCCGCAAAGATGCGGGCGCTCGGCAATGATGGGGGTGACTATTTTGTTGGTGGAAAGCGTGGGTGAAAAGCCGCTGGACGGGAGGATACTAGTAAATTTGGGGGAGGAGGCCTGCGCGGCTGCGCCTCAACTTCGACATTCGAACACCGAGGCGATCTGCCGCTAAACCCGATATGGATACCGACTTGCCAGCGTGATAAGACACTTCACTTTTCCAACAACCTGCCCAAACCCGTTCCATCGTATTTCGTCGTCTCATCCGCCACTAACTCATTAAACTTCGGCCAATTCGGTGGGGTTTGGCTTGCGATCTCAACTTCCACCGACCGTCATCTCCACCGTTCGAGAGACCCTTCCTTCCCTTTATAGCTGTGCCTGTCCCTTGGTTTCGCGTCCCGTCTGGGGCTCTCTTCCGGCCGCCATGTCAAACCCGCAACCGCCGTACTTCATTCCAATCCGGACCCGGAAGCCGGCGGACATGAGTAGTATCAGCAGCGCGGACTCGGCCGTACGTCTTCTCGTCTCCTTCTCCGTTTCCGTCTCTGCGTGTCTTCCGTGTGCCTCCGTGTCCTATCTCCCGTCGAGTTGGAGGTGGTGATAAAGACAAAAGAGTCAATCAGGCATCAGTCATAATTAGACCTTCCTGCTCACAAATCATCAACAATCTAGTATGGCTCGGCTTCCAGCGAGACTTGTACGCCATCCGCGACACACGACATAAGTCGTGTGAAGTATCACGTCAAGCATTTAGAGTCATTCGTACAGACTCTTCAAGAGGTATGTCTAAACGTTGGAATTACCCTAGGATAACCCCAGCAAGGTTGCTCACTCTCCTATTATAGTCGGCCAGCAGAGCGTTTCCGAACCGTGGTCGGCCCTCTCAGCGCTATCCCAAAGTCCAGGCTCTTCTGCTGCATTGGAAAAGCGATGATCTGTTTGTCCTGCCAGAATTGGAAGACTTGGAGAAGT
>Ga0164242_10003282_pt1 | contig 18513 bp, 16 predicted proteins | sample OricomgcompostMG_FD_108783 | JGI IMG/M metagenome (GOLD analysis project Ga0164242, IMG submission 108783) | Miracle-Growth compost microbial communities from Emeryville, California, USA - Original compost - Miracle growth compost (MG) ... | reverse complement strand
GGTGGTTATACCAGCGCTTCCAAAGAAATGGTTACCTGGTTGCGCAATCGCTCGCGTCCTTATTTATTTTCTAACAGTTTAGCGCCCATGATTACTGCAGCTTCATTAAAAGTACTGGATTTATTAGAAAGCAGTGCGCATCTACGTAAACAACTCCATGAAAACAGCCGTTATTTCCGCAAAGGCATGAGTGAATTAGGTTTTAATTTAGTGCCGGGCGATCATCCAATTATTCCCGTGATGTTGGGTGATGCGCAATTAGCAGGGCAGATGGCTAATAAATTATTAGCAGAAGGTATTTATGTGGTTGGTTTTTCATATCCCGTGGTGCCAAAAGGTCTGGCACGTATCCGTACGCAAATGTCTGCAGCGCATACCCGTGCGCAGCTAGATAAGGCAATCGCGGCATTTGCGAAAATAGGTAAGGAATTAAAAGTCATTTAATTTTTTTCAAAGGTACAACAATGAAAGCACTTGTAAAATTAAAACCCGAAGTTGGCTTATGGTTAACGGATGTACCTAAGCCAGTCATTGGCCCTAATGATTTACTAATTAAAATTAAAAAAACCGCTGTTTGCGGCACTGATTTACATATTTATAAATGGGATGATTGGGCACAGCGTAATGTGCCAGTACCTTTGACAGTAGGACATGAATTTGTTGGCGTTGTTGCTGAGGTGGGCAGTGAGGTAGCTGGTTTTGCAGTGGGTGATCGTGTTTCTGGCGAAGGCCATCTCACTTGTGGACATTGCCGCCGTTGTAGAGCGGGGCGCCAGCATTTATGCCGTAATACTAGAGGTTTGGGATATCATGTTACCGGCTGTTTTGCTGAATATTTATCTTTGCCAGCGCGTAACGCCTATAAAATTCCAGATAGTATTTCAGATGATATTGCTTCGTTTCTTGATCCACTGGGTAATGCAACCCATACCACTTTGTCATTTGATTTAGTCGGTGAAGATGTTTTAATTACCGGTGCCGGCCCTATTGGCATTATGGCGGTTGCTATTGCTAAGCATGCAGGTGCACGCCATGTGGTTATCACAGATATCAATGAATATCGCCTTGAACTGGCACGCAAGATGGGCGCAACTGTGGCAGTGAACACACAAAAAACTTCATTAGATGAAGTAATGAACCAATTAGGCATGCGAGAAGGTTTTGATGTGGGCTTAGAAATGTCAGGGCATCCTGCTGCATTTAACGATATGTTAAAGCATATGGTGCACGGGGGTTATATTGCGTTATTAGGAATTTTACCTAATCAAACAGCAATTGATTGGGACAATGTAATTTTCAAAGGATTAATTATCAAAGGCATTTACGGCCGCGAAATGTTTGAAACCTGGTACAAAATGATCAGCATGTTGCAAAGTGGTTTAAATGTTAAATCAGTACTCACACATCAATTTGCGGCAGAAGATTTTCAAAAAGCTTTTGATGTATTAAAAGAAGGCAATGCCGGCAAAGTAATTTTAAATTGGGAATAATTTCCTTAATTTACAGTAGTATATTTGTCGTTAAAGGATGACATTTTATTAATATAATTCTTATTATATGCGAAATAAAATTCAGCTATGATTTAATAGATTGAGTAGCTGCTTTGCTATATGCAAGGAAGGAGGATTAAAATGAAATTGTCTAAAATAACTAAGTTTATATCATTTGTTGGGCTAATAGCTGCATTGTCGATTGTTTCTGTTAATTCTGCTGCAGCGGCGACGTTGCTTAATAAGAATCAAAGTGATTCTATTCATATGCTGACAATTCATACGCCGAATAATCAGCAGGTTGAAGTACGACTTGCCTATTATTTTGGCAAGTTGTCTGATGGAAGTTGTAATTATAAAAAATATATCGATGTGATAGCATCGATTTCGCCAGGGGTATATGGTATATCTGGTGCAGGTATAAAACAAAATATTGGTGAAGGCTTTACTTGTGCAAAGTTAGAATTTACTTATAAACAAACAGTAAGTGATAGCTTTCAACTACTTTGGGATGATAAAGCTAAACAATATACAGGTTCCATACCACCGTCCTCAGTAGTGAACATTCAGTAACTGAGTGCTTTATATTTAGGCGTGTTTTTCTGTATGTTAGCTTTTGTTAACATACAGAAAATGATATGAGGTTGTTTTTTAATTTAAGGAAGAATTTTTCATAGATAGAATTATTTTCCACGCCTCTTTGCTCACCGGCATAATCGACAACCGGCTTCCTTTCTGCAGTAAATGCATATTCTGCAAACCTGGATGCTCACGCAATTTAGTTAGACTGATAGCCTTTGGGAATTTTTCCTTAAAGTGTACGTCCACCCTAAACCAGCGTGGATTTTTTACAGTGCTTTTAGGATCAAAATATTTGCTATGTGCATCAAATTGAGTTGCATCAGGATAACCCGCTTTTACAATTTCTATAATTCCGACAATGCTGGGCGTTTTACAATTTGAATGGTAAAAAAACGCCAAATCACCCACTTTCATATCATCCCGCAACCAATTCCGCGCCTGATAATTGCGCACCCCATCCCAGGGTTCAGTTTGCTTAGGCCGTTTGATTAAATCATCAATACTAAAAGTCTCTGGTTCAGATTTCATAAGCCAATATTGAATGCGAGACTCCTTATAAATAATTTGCATTGTATACTGTTTCCACTTAGAAATTATATTTTTAATTTCCTCCCCCTTCCAGGGGGAGGATTAAGGTGGGGGTGATCTAAACAGAAATAATAGCATTTTGATTACCCCCATCCTAACCTTCCCCCTGAAAGGGGGAAGGAATATAATGCAAATTATTCATACCCCATTTTACGCATATCAATTGTCAAAGCAAAAATTATACCTAAAACAGCCGTAATTGGAATTAATGAAAATGGCAAATAAAAGACCGATAGTATTATTTGCGTAGTGCTTTTTAAAGGGTAGCTAATCAACACAGAAAATAATGCAATACCCAAACTAATAGCAATCTGGCGACTAGCATTAAATATTACGCTGGCTTTGCCAACATCCTGTTTATTAAAATCAATTACACTGAGCGTTTGAATAGGAGTGCCGCAAAGGCCACTGAAGATGCCGCGTAAGAATAAAATCATCATACCCAGTATAAATTGTGCAGGTGATTTAACCCCTAAAATAGCCACGCTTAATAATGCCACACCCATTAAGCCAATAATAATCGGTAGACGTGCGCCAAAATGGTTAAATAAATAAACCGAATAACGGCTTGTCAATAATGCACCTAATGCTTGCATGCCAATGACAATACCAGCGCTTAGTGCTGATAGCTGAGCGTATAGTTGTAAATAAATTCCAATCAGAAAAAATGAACCAAAATGACAGATTTGAAAAGCTAATTGAATGAAGTTGGCTTGGACAAATAATCTATTTTTAAAAAAGCGCAGGTCAATTAATGGATACGGTGTTTTTTGCTCATGCATTATGAAAATAACAAATAGAATAATAGCGCATATGCCACCAAGATAAGTTGAGGGCGCCAGACCAATCTTACTGGCTAATGAAATAGCATAAAATAATAAACTTAAACTTAAGCTGATTAAGATAAATCCTGACCAATCCAATGGAATAGGTTCCGAAACTTTATGCTCTTTTAATTTAATGACGGCAAAGCAAATTGCTAATAAACAAACGGGCGCTGCAAAAATAAATATCCAGTGCCAGCTTAGCCATTTAATGATGGCGCCTCCTAAAGCGGGTGCTATGGCAGGCGCTAATAAAGCAGGCATGAACATATAACTGGTGATGCTGGCATATTCCTTAGGTTCAAAATTACGATAAACCATGGTCATACCCACAGGAATAATGATGCCGCCACCAATTCCTTGCATATAACGTAACAATGTCATTATGAATAAATTAGGCGCAAATGCGCTTAAAAAAGAGGTTAAACCAAATAAGGCAGTTGCAAGAATAAATACACGTTTTAAGCCAAATTTATCGCCCAGCCAGCTGCTGATAGGGATGGCTACTGCAAGCGCCAGCAGGAAACTAGTATTTACCCAGCTAGTTTCAGCAATAGGTACATGAAAATAATTGGCTAAAGTAGGCAGGGCAATATTAACAATGGTTAAATCAAGCCGATCAAGAAAAAGAACAAGAATATAAATAATGGCTACCCAATGTTTATAGGCTAATTTGTGCATGAGTAAATTCATTAAATAAAATGTATGGTATTCTCAGTTGCAATCGCATCTAATTTAATGTCCCACTCTTCAGGATAAGTCGATTCACAACATTGCCATTCGTAGGCAAGTCCTAATAAATAAGGTTTAGTAGGTCGCTTAACGTTCTTTAAAAAAGCGAAGGTTACATCATAATATCCACTACCCATACCTAAGCGGTTGCCTTCACGATCAAAAGCAACCAGCGGTACTAATACGATATCCAGCATAGTAGATGCAATGACTTTTTCTGAATGAAGAGCAGGTTCCAGAATTTTATAATTACAATGAGGTGTAAGTTGATCATTGTCTTCATATTGCATAAAAAACAATTGCTTTTGTGGTTGCATAACGGGTAAATAACAGATTTTTTTTAATTGCCAGGCCAGGCGTAAAATCGGGGAAGGATCAATTTCACCTGCGTGTGCAATATAAGCAGCAATGTGTTTGCTTTGATAAAAGAGGGTGCTATTGCAAACCTGATCGACAACTTTATCTGCCATTGTCTGCTGGCCTTTAACGGATAACTGTCGTCGTTGTGCGCGCATTTGTTGGCGCAATTTAGCACGATTATGCATTGCACCTCACCTTTAGAAAAATTAAAGGTGCCCGTTAGACCTAGGTTTACGTCTCCTGACCCTTTCGGTTCAGGGGGGACTCAAAGTTGCTACATCAGGCTTCCTAACTGAATAGGCTTGCACAACAGCGGCAACACAGCGAATCCCTTTCTATTGCAGTATCGGTCGAAAAACGATCGACCTAGGATTTAAGGGCACGCATCCATTATATCCTGTTTTTGGATTAAGTGGATGTTTTTGCAAGTTGATTTTGCAATTCACGGATACGGCTGCCAAGTGATTCGATATACAGGTCTTTTTGATTCTGTTGCACTTGTAAATCGTAAATAGCGTTAATGGCTGCCATTATCGCAATACGTTCATTGCCGGTTATTTTTTTGCTGGCGGCAATTTCATGCATTTTACTATTTAAAATGTGGGCGCATTTTTGTAAATCACTCACTTGATTTTCCGAACAACGAATCTGCCATGTTTTTTCCAGCAGTTGAATGGCTAAGGTGTGCAGTTCCTGGCTCATATTTTCCTCTTTTGTTTATATTTAAACATTGTATGTATATTACCTATTACCTAATTTTTTACAAAATGTCAGCTATTTTACTTTATCTAACAGTGGTAAAATATCCAAAATTTGAACGGGGGGCCTACTTTAATGCAAGTTCAATCTAAAATGCTAGCATTCGCTGATTTTTCCCACATTTTAGCGCAGGCTGACGTTCCCACCAATCCTTCTGAAGTACATGGTATTTTATGCGGTCTTGTTTGTATAGGCCACAAGCTTGATGGCAAGTTCTGGTTTGATGCTGTTTTGAGCACCTTGGGCGCTAAGTCGTTAGTCTATAATCGGGAACTTATTATCGACCTATATGATGCTACCTGCCGTCAGCTAAGCGGCCTGGAATATGATTTTCAATTACTATTACCTGATGAAACCCACAGCTTTGCTGAGCGTGCGCTGGCTTTAAGCCGCTGGTGTAAAGGGTTTAGCTATGGTCTTGAAATAGCCGATGCCGCCTTTCCTGAGCGCGTTTCTGAAGAAGTCCAGGATGCGGTACGTTGTATCGGTGAAGTGGGTAAACTGGATTTTAGCGATATTGAAGTATCCGATACTGACAAATCTGCTTATCAAAGCGTGGTTGATTTTGTACGGACTTCTGTCATTATGATGTATGCTGAATTAATGGAACTCCCAATAGGCAATTTTGCTGAAATGAGTCCTGATTTGATTGCGTTACATTAAACTTCTTTTGAAACCTAGTATTTTGCTTTAAGGCTGCGTTGTGTTACTTGCTGCGGTGCTCATTTACTTGAGTAAACTCCGCTCCTCGCTTCGTAACACGCCTTGCCTTAAAGCAAAATACTAGGTTTCAAAAGAAGTTTGTTGATTTTATTTTACTAAATTAAACACTATGTTAATTATAAAACCTCAAGAATACGCCGAGCGGCGTCAGCGTCTGTTTGCGCAGGTGGGCAAGGGCAATATTGCAATTATAGCTAGCGGCACTGAGTTGTTACGTAACGGTGATGCGCATTTTGCTTTCCGTCAAAATAGTGATTTTTATTATTTAACCGGATTTAATGAACCTGAAGCGATTGCGGTTTTTATACCTGATCGTGTGCAGGGTCAATATATTTTATTTAATCGTCCGCGCGATCCTGACATGGAAATCTGGAACGGCAAGCGTGCGGGTCAGGCCGGTGCGGTAGAACATTATGGCGCTGATGAAGCATATCCCATCCATGAATTTGCCGATAAGCTCATAGAGTTATTAGCAGAATCTCAACGTGTATTTTATCCTGTCGGGCGTCAAACGAAATTAGACGAGCAGATTATGAATGCCGTTAATATCTTGCGCACTCGAGGGCGTAAAGGTTATAGCGTGCCAGTAGAATTTATCAATATTGAGCACTTGATTCATGAAATGCGCTTGATCAAAAGTTCAGCCGAACTGGATGTTATGCGTAAAGCGGCTGCCATTTCTGGTGTTGCGCACAAACGTGCCATGAGTAAATGTAAGCCGGGCATGTATGAATATGAATTAGAAGCTGAAATGCAATATGAATTTTATAAACAGGGCAGCCGCTCACCCGCTTATAATTTTATTGTAGGTACTGGTGAAAATGCCTGTATTTTGCATTACAACGAAAATAATGCCGCTATAAAAGATGGCGATATGATCTTAATTGATGCGGGTTGTGAGTTTGAAAATTACGCCTCTGATATCACGCGTACTTTTCCAGCCAATGGACGCTTTTCGCCCGAACAACGTGCTATTTATGAATTAGTTTTGCAAGCGCAATTAGCGGTGATTGCAAGTATACGTCCAGGTTTGCATTGGAATGAATTGCATGAACTGGCGGCGCGTAAAATAACCGAAGGCCTGGTGCAAATTGGTTTGCTGCAAGGCAATGTGAATACGCTTATTGCAAGCAATGCGTATCAAAAATTTTATATGCACTTAACAGGTCATTGGTTGGGAATCGATGTGCACGATGCGGGTGCTTATAAGCAAGCAGGGCATTGGCGCACTTTGCAACCTGGCATGGTATTTACGGTTGAACCTGGCGTTTATATTTCTGCTAACACACCGGGTGTTGATAAAAAATGGTGGAATATTGGTGTGCGTATTGAAGACGATGTCGTTGTTACTGAGACAGGATGTGAAGTATTAACAGCCAGTACGCCCAAAACCATCGCTGAAATTGAAGCGCTGGTTGGTAAAGGCTAAATAAATTTTTATTCCATAAATTCCTTCTCCCCTTGAGGGCGTTCGCCGCATGCGGCTCACCCCGCCAGCGGGAGAGGGGATAATAAAAAATCATATGCAAAATAATTCTTTCGATATATTAATCTGCGGTGCTGGTTTAATCGGCACCAGTCTTGCCTTAGCTTTAGCGCCGTTACCTTTACGCATTGCCATCACCGAAGCACAACTTTTAAAAACAGAAATCGATTTACAAGCCGATGGCCGCTCATTGGCGTTAAATTACGCCAGTGTAAAAATCCTGGAAGCGATTGGTATCTGGCCGCAATTAAATGCGCATGTTACACCTATTAAAACCGTACATGTTTCAGAACGTGGACGTTTTGGTAAATTACGTTTTAAAGCAGAAGAGGAAGGTGTGGCTGCATTAGGTCACGTGATCCCAGCACCTTTATTGGGTGTTACACTTAATCAGACTTTATTGGCTGAAAAAAATTTAACAGTATTCAATCCTGCTAAAGTCATTGCGTTAGTAAAAAATGCTTCAGGCTATGATGCTACTTTGCAAACTGCAAACAGTGAACAAAAAATTTCAGCGCGTTTAGTGATTGCCGCTGACGGTGTTAATTCATCACTGCGAGAATTAATGGGCATTGTTACACAAACACAAATTCATCACCAAAGTGCGTTAGCAACCCGCATCACCACTACATTGCCACTCAATAATATTGCTTATGAAAGATTTATTAATGAAGGTGCTTTGGCATTATTACCTTTAGCAGAAAATAAAGCCGCTTTAATTTTTACCGGGGCTGATACTTTTATTCAGACTTTATACGCTTTAGATGAAAAAACCTTCTTACAGAAAGCACAAAATTATTTTGGTGAACGCCTGGGCGCTTTTTTGCAGGTAGAAAAACGCCATGTGTATCCGTTAAAAAGCTTATATGCTAATGAACAAGTGAAGGAAAGCTTTGTGCTATTAGGCAATGCAGCCCACACCCTGCATCCAATTGCTGCGCAGGGATTTAATCTGGGCTTACAGGATGTGGCACTGTTAGCGGAAATGATTGCTGAAGCTACCAAAACGCATAAGAATTTTACAGAACTTAATTATTTACAGTTATATGAGCAACAGCGTTTAACTGCCCAGAAGCAGGTGGTAAATTTTACGCACCAGCTGATGACAATTTTTGCTTATGATTTACTGCCATTAAATTTAGCACGCAGTGCCAGTTTAAAGTTATTAGATTTATTTCCGCCTGCAAAACATCGTTTGGCCTCCCGTTTAATGGGTGTTTCAGGGAGAGTGTCTAAATTAATACTCGGTGTGCCTTTGGATTAGCGTATATGCAAATAAAAAACACTTATGATGTCGTCATTATTGGTGGAGGCATTGCAGGTTTAACATTAGCTCACCTGCTAAATAATACTGCGTTACAAGTAGCAGTCATTGATAAGTCTTTACCAACAAAAACACCTGACAGCGCTGCGGCTTTACGTGTTAGCGCCATAACACCTGCTTCTAAAGCTATACTGGCTGATCTTACGCTATGGCAAACCCGGTTAAGTACTTTTAATAAAATGCATGTGTGGACGCCGGAAGGCAGTTATCTGGATTTTAATAGTGCCGAAATCAATACACCTGTTTTAGGTTATATTATTGAAAATCACTTATTACAAACTGCGCTTTATCAGGCATTGGCAAATAGTTCTAATATTGCTTTTATGGCTGCACAAGTGCAGGAAATTAATTTTACTAATAATGATGTTAAGGTAGTTACTAATAACGCAACCTTTAATACTCCATTGTTAGTGGGTGCAGATGGTGCTAATTCCATCGTACGGCAGTTAAGTCATATTGAATTAGCAGAACAGGATTATGGCCATACCAGTATTATCGCAACTGTCGCCACTGAATTACCGCATCAGCAGACGGCCTGGCAGTGTTTTTTACCAACGGGACCCTTGGCGTTTTTACCATTAGCAGATATGCATACAGTTTCTATTGTGTGGTCAACTTCAGCGGTAGCAGCAGAACAATTATTAGCCATGAATGATGAAACCTTTTGTGCTGAACTGGCAAAAGCATTTAGTTATAAGTTAGGTAATATCAAAGCTGTAAGTAAGCGCTTGAACTTTATACTGCGGCGACGGCATGCTAAACAATATATTAAGACTCATATGGCATTAATCGGCGATGCAGCGCATACCATTCATCCCTTGGCAGGGCAGGGATTGAATTTAGGAATATTAGATGCGGATTATCTGGCAAAGGTCATTGTAACAGCACATCAACAAAAGCGTAACATAGGTTCTTTTAGCAATTTACGCCAATATGAACGCGCGCGCAAAGCAGGCAATAGTTTAATGTTTAGCGTGGTAGATGGTTTGAAACAATTATTTGGTACTTCAGCAACCCCTGTGAAATTCGTTAGAAACACCGGTATGGATATTGTTAACAATTTAGCATTCGTGAAAAAATTTTTGCTTAAGCAGGCAATAGGAATCAGAGAATAACATGACAAAAGTACAATATTTAACAATAAATAATGATATTAAAATTGCTTATTCTAAATTGGCGGGTAAAGAGCCTGGCGTGATTTTTTGTTGTGGTTTTATGTCCGATATGATGGGCGCCAAGGCTACTTTTTTAGAAAAAATCTGCCAGGAAAAAGGTTTGGCTTTTGTGCGTTTTGATTATCGTGGACATGGGCAATCCAGTGGCAAAATGGAAACCGCCAATATTAGCTTATGGCTGGCCGATGCTTTAGCGGTATTCGATAATTTAACACAAGGTCCACAAATCGTAGTAGGTTCCAGCATGGGTGGTTGGATAGCGACTTTAATGGCTATAGCGAGGCCAGAACGCGTTAAAAAATTAATTGGCATTGCCGCAGCACCTGATTTTACGGAAGATCTAATCTGGGCAAATCTATCTAAAGAAATGCAAAACCGCTTATTACAAAATGAGATTTTATATATTCCTAATGAATACAGTGAGCAACCTCATACCATTATACCACAGCTAATTGAAGATGGCCGTAAAAATTTGGTATTACGTGCACCTATTGCTATTCAATGCCCGGTACATTTATTACATGGTATGCAAGACACAGATGTGCCCTGGCAATGCAGTTTGCAACTTGCCGAGAAGTTACAAACGGCAGATGTGAAGGTTACTTTAATAAAGGATGGTGAACATCGGTTATCACGTGAAAGTGACCTATCTCTTTTAGCAGCAGCGCTTACAGACTAATTCAATAGTGGACACTCCAGCACAGTACTAGCAAAATCTGCTAGAATGCCTATAATTTGCTATAAACTAAATCAGAGAGCTATTATGCAAGAAACTTCACCATTCGTCTTTTCTATCTTTATTATCTTTACCGGAGCTGCTTTTCTGGCAACGCTGGCGCTTTATACCCGCCAGTCATTGTTAGTTGCCTATATGCTATTAGGAATGATATTAGGCCCTAATGGTTTCAGGCTGGTTCCCGACATTAATCTGGCACGTGAGATTGGGGATGTTGGTATTATCTTTTTGCTGTTTTTATTAGGGCTGGACTTAAATCCTAAAGACTTGCTGCACACATTTAGTAAAACCTCCATTGTTACTTTAGTAAGCTCACTATCATTTGCCCTTGTCGGGTTTATAGTGGGTTATTTATTTGGGTTTAATTTTATCGAGAGCTTATTGATTGGTGCCGCTTTAATGTTTTCCAGCACAATTATTGGCCTGAAATTATTGCCAACCACGGCACTACATCATCAGCCTATCGGCGAAGCGATGATTAGTATTTTGTTGTTGCAAGATATTCTGGCTATTTTTGTGTTGATCGCTGTTCATGGCACCAGTATGACAGGTAATAAAATAATTGATTTTGGATTAACTATTGTCACATTGCCGGTGTTATTGGGGATTGCCTTCTTTTTACAGCACTTTGTTATTTCGCGTTTGCTGGCGCGTTTTAACCGCATTAAGGAATATGTTTTTTTATTAGCATTAGGCTGGTGTATGGGATTGGCGGAACTGGCTAAATACTTTGGTTTATCGGCTGAGATTGGCGCTTTTCTGGCGGGGGTTGCTATTGCCGAAGGACCTATTGCTTTATATATCGTTCAAAGTCTAAAACCCTTACGTGATTTTTGCTTAGTGATGTTTTTCTTTGCTATTGGCGCAAGCTTTGATTTGAATTATTTACCACAGGTTATTATACCTGCGCTGATTTTAGCGATAGTGATGCTAGGCGTGAAACCCGGTTTATTTGCGACTTTGCTGCAATTAACGGGCAATCGTGATAAGAATTCTGCGATTGAAGTAGGTGTCCGGTTAGGACAGGGCAGCGAGTTTTCCCTGCTATTAGCCTACCTGGCGGCTGACGGCGTTCATGCTTTAATTAGCCCCAAGGCGAATTATTTAATTCAGGCGACGACTTTGATTACTTTTATGGTATCTACCTATATCGTTGTAATGCGCTATCCTACACCGGTGGCTTTTAATGAGAAATTACGGCGGGATTAAGTGAATTATTTTTTATTGGTTAAGAATTTTTGTTGAGGTTAGTATGAAAATATTGCCTGATTATTTTGAATATGAAAATTATGAAGAGATGGAAAAACATTTGACTACCATGGCGGAGATATATGCAGAAAAACCTTTGATAAGTTTTTTTGCGCCTAATGATCACATTGAAAAAGCGGCAGCACTTAATTATATTAAAACTGAAATAATCGTTGCGCGTAGACAGGATGCTTGTAATTATGAAAAAGTAAATAAAATATTAATACAAGCGATTAAAAAATTTCCTCATATGTACAGTGAGGATCATTTACTAGATCCTATCGTGCGTGATTTGTCAGCAAGCAATGATATGAAAAAGATACTTGCAGGAATAAAAAGATTTTATGCGAAACCACAAGCTAAACCAGTTGAAATGCATGTTCGAGAATACCAGTATGCCCAGCTCACTAATAATTAAAAAGTTGATTTAACGGCAATAAATTAAAGTATTTCTGTTGCAACATCGGCATAATTAACTCAATTCCTTCATGCTCATTCGAATTGCCATGCACTAAGATAATACTGCCGGGATGAGGCTGCTGACCTTTAGCCAGCCAGGCGTCAGCACCTAAAGGAATCAAGCCATAATTATTTAACGCCAGAACTAATTTTTCATTCGAGATTAAACCGGGAAACCTGAAAAATACCGAAGGCAACTGTCCATGTTGTAATAAGATTTTTTCTGTCTTTAAAATTTCAACAGGTATATTGGTGCGGGGAGCCAATAAAAAATTATCCTGCAAAGGCACATCAGCATAATAAAGATGGCTGAAAGAATGATTAATCCAGGTGATATCCAGTTTACCATTGGCTTGTTGCGTAAGCAGCCAGTTAAATTCTGCCGGATGCCCAATAATCCATAAGCCTGTAATGGATAATCCAATAGGCACCGGCTGGTGGTTTTGGTCAGCAATATTAACTAATTTTTGAAAAAAATCTTTTTCAAAGTATTTAGTGGAAGGACACATATCAATCGTCAGAAAATAACCATTCACAATTTTTTCTGCCTGGGTAACGCCGTAATTCTCCATTGGATAAGGTGGCGCAGTATATTTATCCAGGGCTTTGACATAGGGCGTATTCTTTATTTCCTGCATAGTAAAATAGCCAGGCGCATCACCCAATTTTCTTCTGGGATTAAAATTACTAATCGGCGCTGCTTCTGTTTTAAAGGTATAAGGATTAACCGCCAGGTAATAAGGAGTTTTATTAAAATAATACATCCGAATAGCGATTCTTAATTCGTGATTATTAGTAAAACAAGGAATAAAAACCCGTTGATAGTCGGTAATTGACGGGGTGGCAGCATGGGTGGTGAGCGCTGTTAATGAAAGTAGAAGCAATAAAATACTGGCAAGCGCTTTTTTATAATGCTGCATAATTTGTAAATCTCAAGGTGGTGAATAAAATCATTATAACGTATATTTAATAGGAAGTGGTTTTCTGCAAAGGATTTTATGACGTCAGCATTAAAAATTAATAACCACACGGGTTTAGTAGAACCCGCACAATTTATCGCTTCACCGAACTATAATGATCGGCCGGAGAATACACTGATTGATTTATTGGTGATTCATGGTATTAGTTTGCCGCCAGGAGAGTTTGGCGGGCCTTTTATTGCAGCGCTATTTACTAATACCCTAGACCCCACGCTACACCCTTATTTTCAAGGAATTTCTGAGTTACGGGTATCTTCCCACATTTTGATCCGCCGTACGGGTGAGATTATTCAATTTGTTCCTTTCCACAAACGCGCCTGGCATGCCGGCGTGTCAGAATTTCACGGCCGCACTAACTGCAATGATTTTTCGATAGGTATTGAATTAGAAGGCACCGATACACAACCCTATGAAGCAGCGCAATACCAACAGCTTGCTGGCTTGACGAAGTTGATCTGTCAGACTTATCCGACGATTACGCTCGATCGCATTGTTGGACATAGCGATATCGCGCCGGTTCGGAAAACGGATCCGGGGGAGGCGTTTGACTGGTTGTATTATCGTGATTTGGTTGGTTTGTTGTAGTTTTGTACGGTTCCCGGCTGGGCTTTGGTGGTCTCCGGGTCCTGTCGCTGCAGTCCCTTTTTCTTCATGCTCGCACTGCTGCGCGTGAAGAAAAAGGAACTTCCGCGCCACCCCTCGATGCGGGTTTCCGTCGGGAACTCTAGATTAAAATACAAAATGGGTTTTATCTTTTTATTACAAACTAAAGTTCCCGACGGAAACCCTCTGAAGGGGTGGCGCCGGAGGGGGGTCCCCTGAAAAATTGCGAAAGCAATTTTTTAGGGTACCGTAGGTGACAGGACCCCGTAAGCACCCAACCCCGAACGGGAACCGTACCAACCCAAAAAGACCTGCTATTTATCAGCAAACTATAGCGACAAAATCCAAAAACTATTAAACTGAACTCTTAATTAATTATAAAAGACAGCCGATATGCAAAATAATGACCAGCTACAAGATCAAGACCCCGTCGAAACCAAGGAATGGTTAGAAGCCCTTGAATCAGTGATTCGTGAAGAAGGTAGTGAACGCGCGTTATATTTACTGCAGCAAGTGATGGACTATGCCAGTCAAAATGGTTTACCCGTTGGTGGCGTCAGTTGCACCACCTCCTACATCAACACCATCGCACCCGAAGCCGAAGCAAAATTTCCCGGCGATGAAAAATTAGAAGCACGTATAACGGCTTTACTACGCTGGAACGCCATCGCAATGGTATTACGCGCTGGTAAAAAAGCCCCTGAACTGGGTGGACACCTGGCAACCTATGCCAGTGCAGCGACCATTTATGAAACCGGATTTAACCATTTCTTTCATGCTGCTACCGACACCCACGGCGGAGACTTCTTATTTATTCAAGGTCATGCTTCACCGGGCATTTACGCACGCGCATTTCTGGAAGGCCGTTTAACCGAAGAAAATATGGATAATTTTCGTCAGGAAATAAAAGGCAAAGGCAAGGGATTATCTTCTTATCCCCATCCCTGGCTGATGCCAGAGTTTTGGCAATTTGCGACGGTTTCCATGGGATTAGGCCCGTTACAAGCAATTTACCAAGCCCGCTTTTTAAAATACCTGCAAAATCGCGGCTTAGCAGATACTGCACAACGTAAAGTGTGGACATTCTGCGGTGACGGTGAAATGGATGAGCCGGAATCACTCGGCGCACTCACCGTAGCAGCGCGCGAAGGATTAGATAATTTAATTTTTGTTATTAACTGTAATTTACAGCGCCTTGATGGCCCTGTACGCGGCAATAGCAAAATCATTCAGGAATTAGAAGGCGTATTTCGTGGCGCTGGCTGGAATGTGATTAAAGTAGTTTGGGATCGCCATTGGGATGCTTTATTAGCCAAAGATAAAACCGGCTTATTAAAACAACGTATGATGGAAGTGGTTGATGGTGAATATCAAAACTACGCGGTGAAAGACGGCGCGCATTTCCGTGAAAACTTTTTTGGTAAATATCCTGAATTAAAAGAACTTGTCGCCCATTTAAGTGATGAAGAATTAAAATCATTACAACGTGGCGGCCATGATCTGCATAAAGTATATGCGGCTTATGATGCTGCGGTTAAACATACCGGTCAGCCTACCGTTATTTTAGTAAAAACAGTGAAAGGGTATGGTTTAGGTCCGGTAGGTGAAGGCCAGAATATTACGCATCAATTAAAGAAGTTATCATTTGAACAATTACAAACGTATCGTGATCGTTTTAAATTGCCGATTTCAGATGAAGAATTACAACATATTCCATTTTATCGTCCGCCTAAAGACAGCCCTGAAATGGAATATTTGCTCAAACACCGTAAAGCCTTAGGCGGTTATTTACCCGCGCGGCGTAAACAAGCCAGTGAAAAATTAACAGTACCTAATTTAGAAACATTTGCAAGTTTATTAAAAACTACAGGTGATCGTGAAATTTCCACCACGATGGCATTTGTGCGCGCATTAAATATTATTGTAAAAGATAAAAATATTGGCGCGCGTGTAGTGCCGATTGTGCCGGATGAATCGCGTACCTTTGGTATGGAAGGCATGTTCAGACAGCTCGGTATTTATTCCTGGCAGGGCCAGAAATATACGCCTATCGATGCTGAACAGGTGATGCCTTATCACGAAGATAAAAAAGGCCAGATTCTGCAAGAAGGTATTAATGAAGCCGGTGCATTTTGTTCATGGATGGCGGCCGGTACATCCTATACCAACAATAATCTGTATATGATTCCATTTTATATTTATTACTCCATGTTTGGTTATCAACGTGTAGGTGATTTAGTGTGGGCGGCAGGCGATATGCAGGCGCGTGGATTTATCTTGGGCGCGACTGCTGGTCGTACCACATTAGCCGGCGAAGGTCTGCAACATCAAGACGGTCACAATTTATTGATGTTTTCTTTTGTGCCGAATTGTGTGGCCTATGATCCCACCTACGCTTATGAATTAGCTGTGATCATGCAAGACGGTTTGCGCCGCATGTATGAAAAAAATGAAAATGTGTTTTATTACATTTGTCTAATGAATGAAAATTATGTGCATCCTGATATGCCAAAAGGCGCTGAAGACGGCATTGTCAAAGGCATGTATTTATTGCAGGAAAGCAAAAAGAAGACCAAGCACAAAGTACAATTATTAGGTTCCGGCACTATTTTACGTGAAGTGCTGGCGGCGGCTGAATTATTGGCAAAAGATTTTGATGTGAGTGCCGATGTGTGGAGCGTTACCAGCTTTAGCGAATTACGCAAAGAAGCTTTAGCGGTTGAACGCGAAAATCATCTGCATCCTACCAAAAAACCTAAAACAAGTTATGTCACGAATTGTTTAAAAGATCGCAGTGGTCCTGTGATTGCCGCCAGCGATTATATTCGCTTGAATGCCGAGCAAATTCGTCCTTTTGTACCGCAGCATTATGTAGTGTTAGGCACAGATGGTTATGGCCGTAGCGATACGCGCGAACAATTACGTTATTTCTTTGAGGTAAATCATTATTATATTGCGGTTGCCGCTTTAAAAGCATTGGCTGACAAAGGTGAAATACCTGCAACCACAGTAGCCGACGCCATCAAGAAATACAAAATCGATCCGGAAAAACCCAATCCAGTAACCGTATAATGCATTTATTATTCCCTCTCCCGCTAGCGGGAGAGGGCTAGGGTGAGGGTGGTTATTAATATCACCCCTCATCCTAACCTTCTCCCCTCAAGGGGAGAAGGAATTTAAGGAAGAAATTTAATTAAAATATAACAGGGGTAAGGTTATATGTGTGATATTAAAACAACCTGCCCACAATTTACGAAAAAATCAGACGGATGCTGAGAAAATTTTATGGAGATATTTGCGCGATAGACGATTAAATGGTTATAAATTTCGTCGTCAATATTATATAGAACAATATATCGCTGATTTTGTATGTTTAGAAAAAAGGTTAATTGTAGAAGTAGATGGCGGTCAACATAGTGAAAATGTTGAAGCTGATAAAAAGTGGACTGAAATTTTAGAGCGTAAAGGATTTCAAGTAATTCGATTTTGGAATAATGAGATTTTGGGAAATATTGATGGTGTATTAACGGTCATCAATGAAATTTTATTAACATTAAATTCCCTCTCCCCTCAAGGGGAGAGGGGAAAAATAGGAGAAAATCCCTTGGCAACGATAAAAGAAGTGAAAGTGCCTGACTTAGGTAACGTCAGTGAAGCGGAAGTGATTGAAGTGGCGGTGAAGCCTGGTGATAGCATTAAAAAAGATGATGCATTAATTACTTTGGAAAGTGATAAAGCTTCCATGGATATTCCTGCGCCGTTTGGTGGTGTGGTGAAGGAAGTTAAAGTAAAAGCAGGCAGTAAAGTATCTAGCGGTACTTTAATTGTTACAGTGGAAGTGGCAGAAGATAATAAATCAGCAGAGCCAGCCAAACCTGCCGCCAAAGAACCTGCGGCGCAAAAACCGGTAGAGACTGCTAAAGCGTCAGTCACTGAAAAACAAATTACTGTTCCTGATTTAGGCAATGTTGCTAGCGCAGAAGTGATTGAAGTGACGGCAAAAGTAGGCGCCAATGTTAATAAAAATGATAGCTTATTAACATTAGAAAGTGATAAAGCCTCCATGGAGCTGCCATCACCTTATGCTGGTGTGATCAAAGAAATAAAAATAAAAGTAGGTGATAAAGTTTCTTCAGGTAAAGTGGTTGCTATTATCCAAGCACAAGAAGCGGCGGCGCCAGCAAAAGAAGCAGCACCTGCTGCAAAATCCGCTGCACCCGCTGTGCAACAAACAGCGGCGCCAAAAATGGAAGCAGCTGCGCCAGTGAGTGCTGATAATGTTCATGCGGGGCCTGCGGTGCGCCGTATTGCGCGTGAAGTGGGTTTGGATTTAAAGAAAGTAACACCCACCGGGCCAAAAGGACGTATTTTAAAAGAAGATGTGCAAAAATATGTAAAAGCGGCGTTAGCGCGCGCAGAAAGTGGTGCTGGTGGCGGCTTGCCG
>Ga0164242_10003281_pt1 | contig 18517 bp, 16 predicted proteins | sample OricomgcompostMG_FD_108783 | JGI IMG/M metagenome (GOLD analysis project Ga0164242, IMG submission 108783) | Miracle-Growth compost microbial communities from Emeryville, California, USA - Original compost - Miracle growth compost (MG) ... | reverse complement strand
GCGGTGATGACGAAGGCCGACGCGGCCACGCCGCCGCCCAGGCCGATCCGGTCCAGGAACACGAACGTCAGCACCGCGCCCGCCGGGTGGCCGGCGATGTGGGTGGTCCAGTTCTGCGGGGAGTGCAGCAGGATGTGGTCGGTGAACGTGCGCAGCGCCGGGCCGAGGTGGTCGAACCGGTGCAGCTGGTACAGGTACTCGCCCGGCGCCGTGAGCGGCCCGGCGACACCCCGCTGCCAGCCGTCCACGAGGGTCAGCGACCACGTCCACGCCATCGCCAGGCCCCAGGCCGCCCACGGCACCGCCCGCCACGGCAGCCGCGCGGCCAGCGCCGGCCCGTAGCCGACGGCGAGGACCGCGACCGCGACGGCCCACGGGGTGCCCGGGCCGGTGTGCGGGTGCCACCAGGCCTCCAGCGGCGGGAAGGGCGAGTGCAGGACCTGGTGGTCCCGTTGGAGCCATCCGCCGATCCCGGCCACCGCCGCGAAGAGGAGCAGCGCGCCGGCGCCGGCGGCCAGGTCCCAGCGCCGTCCGCGGTCCGCCGCGTCAGGGGCGCCCTCCGCGTCCGGGTTGCCGGGCGTCCGGGCGTCGGGGGGTACCGGCGCGGAGGCCGCCGGTGGCGGTGGCGAGGGCGACGGGGACGAGGAAGGCGACGGGGACGAGGGAGAGACGCTCACCTGGGTCACCCTAGGGACGGCCCCGCCGTCCGGGCAGGGCGGCGCGGCCGGACGTCAGCGTTTCGTCATGAGTCGTTGCGACCGCCGAGGGCCCGGCGGCGCCTAGGGTCGCCGGGCATGAGACCCCTTCCGCCGCGCCGTCCGCCGAACCCGTTCCGCAGCCCGCTGCGCGGCCCGTGGCTGACGTCGGTGCTGGGCACGGTGCTGCTCGCCGGCCTGCCCGTGCTCTTCGTCACCGGACTGCTGTCGTACGCCGCCTACAACCCGGACCTGGCGCGGATCAACGACAAGACGCCGGACAAGGGCCTGCTCGGCTTCTACCTCTTCTCCTGGCCCACCCACCCGTACTGGCTCTACCGTCTCACCCAGGGCGTGCACGTGACGCTCGGCGTGGTGCTGGTGCCGGTGCTGCTGGCGAAGCTGTGGTCGGTGGCGCCGAAGCTGTTCGCGCTGCCGCCGCTGCGGTCCGCCGGCCACGCGCTGGAGCGGCTGTCGCTGCTGCTGCTGGTCGGCGGCGGCCTGTTCGAGTTCGCCACCGGCATCCTCAACGTCCAGCTCGACTACGTCTTCCCCGGCTCCTTCTACCGGCTGCACTTCTACGGAGCCTGGGTGTTCGTCGGAGCCCTGCTCGCGCACACCGTGCTCAAGGTTCCGATCGCCGTGCGCACCCTGCGCGACCGCGGCCTGCGCGCCGAATTGCGCACCCCGCTGGAGCGCACCCGGCCCGAGCCGCGCGACCCCACCGGCCTGGTGGCCACCGACCCGGCCGAGCCGACGGTGTCCCGGCGTGGCGCGCTCGGCATGGTCGGGCTCGGCTCGCTGGCGCTGCTCCTGGTCACCGCGGGGCAGAGCATCGGCGGCCCGTTGCGGCGCACCGCGCTGCTGGCCCCGCGCGGTCGCAACCCCGGCACCGGCCCCAACGGTTTCCAGGTCAACAAGACCGCCGCGCTCGCCCACGTCCGTCCCCAGGACACCGGCGAGGCATGGCGGTTGACCGTCCGCGGCAACGGCCGCACCGTCCGGCTCAGCCGCGCCGAATTGGAGGCCATGCCGCAGCGCACCTCGATGCTGCCCATCGCCTGCGTCGAGGGATGGTCCTCGGGTGATCAGCGCTGGGAGGGCGTGCCGCTACGGGAGTTGGCCGCACTGGTCGGCCACCACACCGATCCGCCAGGGGTGTTCGTCGAATCCCTGCAACCGGCCGGCTCCTTCCGGGCGGTGGCGCTGCGCGCCAACCAGGTGCGCGACGGCCGCGCCCTGCTGGCCCTGCGGGTGGGCGGCGCGGACCTCTCGCCCGACCACGGCTACCCGGCCCGTGTCATCGTGCCGGCCGCGCCCGGCGTGATGAACACCAAGTGGGTACGCCAACTCACCTTCGGCGCCACCACCTTCACCACCGACAGCGGGGAGCCCGCGTGACCGGCCGCCGACCCCCGTTCCTGTCCGGAGCGGCCGCGGCAGGGCGCCGACTGCGGGCGCGGTTGCGCCGACTGCCGGGCTTCCGCGCCGTGTACGGGGAGTCGCCGCGCCACCTGGTGGCGCTGCTGGCTTCGTTCGCGGTCTGCGGCTACGCGCTGGCCCGGCTGCTGGCGCGCGACTGGTTCGGCGTCGTGGAGTGGGTCGTCGGCGCGGCACTGCTGCACGACCTCGTCCTCGTCCCGCTGTACGGCGGCGCCGACCGGCTGCTGCACCGCGCGGCCGGCGCCGGGCGGCGGCCACGGTCGCGGTGGCGGACGTCGGTGGCCAACCACATCAGGGTCCCGGCCTCCCTGTCACTGCTGCTCCTCCTGGTGTACTGGCCGCTGGTCTCCCGTGACGTCGCCGCCCGCTACCGGGCCGCCACCGGCACCAGCGCCGAACCCTTCCGCGAGCGGTGGCTGGCGATCACCGGCGCCCTCTTCGCCCTGTCCGCGCTCCACCTGGCGTGGACCGCGTGGCGCCGTCGCCGGCGCGGGTGAATTCCTTACGAACCCGTGGCGTACGACGCGGCGAGGGCGCGGTGGGCCCGCGCCGAACCTAGGGTCGCCACATGCGCGTTCTCGTCACCGGCGGCGCGGGCTTCATCGGCTCGCACGTCGTCCCCGCCCTTGCCGCCCACGGCCACGAACCGGTCGTCTACGACGCCCTGCTGCCTTCGGCGCACGCCGTGCCGCCGCCCCGCAAGCCTGAGGGCACCGCCGCCTTCCTGCACGCCGACGTCCGCGACGCGGCGATGCTCGACCGGGCGCTGCGCGGCGTGGACGCGGTGTGCCACCTGGCCGCGATGGTCGGCCTCGGCAAGGACATCGCCGACGCCCCGGCCTACACGGGCTGCAACGACCTCGGCACCGCCGAGCTGCTGGCCGCCATGGCCCGCGCGGGCGTGGCCGACCTGGTGCTGGCCGGCTCGATGGTGGTCTACGGCGAGGGCCGCTACAACTGCCCCGAGCACGGCCGCACCGCCCCCGGTCCGCGCGCCGAAGCGGACCTGGCAGCGGGGCGGTTCGAGCCGCGCTGCCCGCGCTGCGGCGCCGACCTGGCACCCGGCCTGGTCGACGAGGAGGCGCCGGCCGACCCACGCAACGTCTATGCCGCCACCAAGCTGGCGCAGGAGCATCTGGCCGCGTCCTGGACCCGCGCCACGGGCGGTCGCGCGGTCTCGCTGCGCTACCACAACGTGTACGGGCCCGGCATGCCCGCCGACACCCCGTACGCCGGCGTCGCCTCGTTCTTCCGTTCCAGCCTGGCCCGCGGCGAACCGCCCCAGGTCTACGAGGACGGCGGCCAGCGGCGGGACTTCGTGCACGTGCGGGACGTCGCCGCCGCCAATGTCGCGGCGCTGCGGGCCGTCACGGACCGGCCGGCCGGCACCTTGCGCGCGTACAACACCGGCAGCGGCACCCCGCGCACCGTCGGCGAGATGGCCGCCGCGCTGGCGGCCGCGTACGGCGGTCCGGACCCGGTGGTGACCGGCGGCTACCGGCTCGGCGACGTCCGGCACATCACCGCCTCCTCACGGCGGCTGCGCGAGGAGCTGGGATGGCACCCCGCGGTCGCCTTCGCCGACGGCGTCGCGGAGTTCGCCCGGGCGCCCCAGCGGCCCGGCGCCCGCGTCTGAGCCGAGGTCCCGCCCGCTGTGCGCCGGACATACCGCTGATCGAGCCGCCCCCGCGGTTCCTCGCGGGCTCCCGGCTGCCCGAAGGGCGCCCGGAAACCGCCCTTTCGTCCCTCTATCACCTCGATGTCAGGACACCCCCATGACTCCAACCGCCGACGTCGTCCTTCCGTGCCTCGACGAGGCCGAGGCCCTGCCCTGGGTCCTGGCCCGGATCCCGCCCGGCTGGCACGCGATCGTCGTGGACAACGGCTCCTCCGACGGCTCGGCCGCCCTCGCGGCGGACCTCGGCGCCACCGTGGTCGAGGAGTCGCGGCGCGGCTTCGGCGCCGCGTGCCACGCCGGACTGCTCGCCGCGGAGGCCGAGTTCGTGTGCTTCTGCGACTGCGACGCCTCCCTCGACCCCGCCCTGCTGCCGGACTTCGTCCGGCGGATCGAGACCGGCGAGGCCGACCTCGTGCTCGGCCGGCGCCGCCCCACCGCCCGCGGGGCGTTCCCCGCCCACGCCCGGGCCGGCAACCTCGCCCTGGCCCGGATGCTGCGCCGCCGCACCGGTCTGCGCCTGCGCGACCTGGGGCCGCTGCGCGCCGCCCGCCGCCGGGCGCTGCTCGACCTGGACCTGCGCGATCGCCGCAGCGGCTATCCGCTGGAGGCGGTGGTGCGGGCCGCCGACGCCGGCTGGCGGATCGCCGAACGGGACGTGCCCTACCACCCGCGTGCCGGCCGCTCGAAGGTCACCGGCACCTGGCGCGGCACCTGGCAGGCCGTACGCGACATGAGCGGGGTGCTGGCCACCTCGCCGGCCCGCCCGTCCGCCGTGGAGGTGACGGTCCGATGACGACGCTGATGGTGATCGCCAAGGAGCCCGTGCCCGGCCGGGTCAAGACCCGGCTCACCCCTCCCTACCGCCCCGCGCAGGCCGCCGCGCTGGCCGAGGCCGCGCTCGCCGACACGCTCGACGCCGTGGCCCGCTGCCCCGCCGAGCGCCGCGTCCTCGTCCTCGACGGCCGCCCCGGCCGGTGGCTGCCTCCGGGCTTCGAGGTGGTGCCGCAGGCGGCCGGCGGCCTCGACGAGCGGCTCGCCGCAGCCTTCGCCGGATGCGCCGGCCCGGCCCTGCTCATCGGCATGGACACCCCCCAGGTCACGCCCGAGTTGCTGGCCCCGGCCCTGCAACCGGACGCCCGGGCCTCCGGCGCCTGGTTCGGGCCGGCCGCCGACGGCGGCTTCTGGGCCCTCGGCCTCACCCGGCCCGACCCCCGGCTGCTGCGCGGAGTACCGATGTCGACCCCGTACACCGGCCGCGCCCAGTACGACCGGCTCACCGGCGCCGGCCTGTCCGTCCGGCTGCTGCCGCGGCTGCGGGACGTCGACACCGCCGCCGACGCCGAGGAGGTCGCACGGCTGACCCCCGGCAGCCGCTTCGCCGCCGCGTTCGCGCGCTGTACCACCGGGGCGGCCGTATGACCGCCACGGGCCCGGGCCCGCGCCGTCCGGACGGGGGACAGGCGGACTCCGGCCGTCCGGGCGGCAGCGGCGCCGGCGCCTGGCGCAGCGCCGACCTGTACGCGACCGCGCTGCGGACCGGCCGGGGTCCGCTCTACCTGCGGCGTGCCGACGGCCGGCTGCTGCCGCTGGACGTCGAACGCTGGTGCGCCGAACCCGACGCCGCCGACCGGCGGGTGCTGGCCGCCTGCGAGGGCCCGGTCCTGGACGTCGGCTGCGGCCCGGGCCGCATGGTGGCCGCGCTCGCCGCCCGGGGCCGCCCGGCGCTGGGCGTCGACGTCAGCGCCGAGGCGGTGCGGCGCACCGTGGCCGCCGGCGGCAGCGCGCTGCGCCGCTCGGTCTTCGACCGGCTCCCCGGGGAGGGGGCCTGGCGCACCGTCCTGCTGCTCGACGGCAACATCGGTATCGGCGGCGACCCCTCGGCCCTGCTCGCCCGGGTGCGCCGGCTGGCGGGCCCCGCGGGGCGGCTCATCGCCGAGTGCGCGCCGCACGGGCTGCCCGACGATCTCGACGAGCGCGCGCACGTCCGTCTCCACGACGGCACGGACGTCCACGGCCCCCGCTTCCCCTGGGCCCGGGTCGGCCCCGCGGCCCTGGCCCGGCACGCGGCGGCTGCCGGGTGGGCCGCCGAGGCCGGGTGGAGCGCGCTCGGGCGGCGCTTCCTGATACTCCGCCCGGCCGCGCCGCCGGGCCCCCGGGCGCACGGCCGCGGGGCCCTGCCCGACGGCGGGCGCGGCCGGGTTGCGATGATGCAGGGATGAACGGACTCCTGGCCGGCCGCCGGGCACTGTGCGCCGCCGCGGGCTGCGTGCTGCTGCTCGGCGGCGCCGCGGCCTGCGGCGGCTCCCCCCCGAAGCAGACTGCCCCCACGACGCCGGCCGCCACCGCGGACACCCCCGGGAGGGCGCAGGTGCGCGGGCGCGACATCGAACTCGACATCACCTCGGCCGTCGCCCACCTGGACGCGGCCGGCGACGGCACCCTCGCCATGACCGTGCACAACGGCGAGACCACACCCGAGCACCTGGACTTCGTGGCGACCCCGAACGCCGGGCGCGGGGTGCTCACCGGCACCGCCAGCGGCGACAGCGGGTCCATGCAGAGCGCCGGCATCCTCCTGCCGGCCGGCGGCACCGTCCGCTTCGGGTCGGCCTCGGGCCCGACCGTCAAGCTCACCGGCGTCCACGGCGTCACCGCCGCGCACACCTTGCCGGTGACCCTCCAGTTCGGCGTCGCCGGGCTGGTCCACCTCACCGCCGTCGTCTCCTCGAGCTGACGCGGCCGCACCGCGGAGCCGCCGTACGACGACCGACAGGCACCCCTCATGAGCACCGAGCACCCCCGGACCACCACCCCCGTCACCGCCGAGTTGCTGCGCGGCGCCCTGGAGGTCGAACGCACCGCGCACGGCCTGCTGCCGCACCGGCTGCCCGCCCGGGCCCGCCGGCAGATCCCCGACGACCAGCTGGCCGTGGTCGAGTCCCAGCCGTCCGGCGTGCGGCTGGCCTTCCGTTCGCGCGCCACCGCCGTCGAACTCGACACACTGCCCACCAAGCGCGCCTACCGCGGCCTGCCCACGCCGCCGGACGGCGTGTACGACCTGCTCGTCGACGGCCGGCTCGCCGCGCAGGCCAGCGTGGCGGGCGGCAGGGTCCGCGAGGCCGACCTGAACACCGGGACCGTCGAGCTGCGCGAGGGGCCACCCGGCACCGCCCGGTTCGACGGACTGCCCGAGGGCGACAAGGACATCGAGATCTGGCTGCCCCACACCGAGACCACCGAGCTGATCGCACTGCGCACCGACGCGCCGATCAGCCCGACGCCGGCGCGGGAGCGCACGGTGTGGCTGCACCACGGCAGTTCCATCAGCCAGGGCTCCGACGCCGCGCATCCGACGGCGATCTGGCCCGTCCGGGCCGCCGCGCACGGCGATGTGGACCTGGTCAACCTCGGGTTCGGCGGCAGCGCGCTGCTCGACCCGTTCACCGCCCGGGCCATGCGCGACACCCCGGCCGACCTGATCAGCGTCAAGATCGGCATCAACATCGTCAACGGCGACACCATGCGGATGCGCGCCTTCGTCCCCGCCGTCCACGGTTTCCTCGACACCGTCCGTGAGGGGCACCCCGACACCCCGCTGCTGGTGGTCTCGCCGCTCCTGTGCCCCATCCAGGAGGACACGCCAGGCCCGCTGCTGCCCGCCTTCGACGACGGCGTGCCGCGGTTCAGGGCCACCGGCGACCCGGCCGAACGCGCCCTGGGGCGGCTCACCCTCACCGCGATCCGCGAGGCCCTCGCCCACGTCGTCGAGGAGCGCGCCGCCGACGACCCGCACCTGTACCACCTCGACGGGCGCGAGCTGTACGGGGAGTCCGACCACGCCGAACTCCCGCTGCCCGACGGCCTCCATCCCGACACCGCCGGACACCGCCGCATCGCGGAGAACTTCGCCCGGCTCGTCTTCGCCCAGGGCGGCCCCTTCGCCCGCTGACAGCGGCCCCGTGAGCGTTCCCCGGGCGCGTGTTCCGGGAGCGGTTCCCCGGAAGGCGCCTCCGCTACCGTGTGGGCGGCGAGGCGGACACGGGGGAGGGCCGGCCATGGCACGACGATCCGCCACCCGGACAAGTCGTCCATGACCGGGCTGGTCTCCCGCGCCGAGAAGCGGGGGCCGGTGCTCCGGGAGCGCTCGCCGCACGACGGCCGCGGCGTGCTGGTCGCCCTCACCCCGGACCGGTCGGCCGGCCGGACGGACGGCCGGATCGTTTCGCGACGCCTTGTCAAGTCCGTGCCTACGTAGGACGGTTGGAGCACTGCCCCGGTCGAGTGGGCCAAGCGGCGGGGACGGAATACGTCTCGTCCATGACCCTGTGGCGGCCCCGTTGTGCGCTCGGTGCGCGAATCTATCGGGCATATGCAAGTGTAATGGGCGGCCGACCGTCAGAGTTTGATCATTTGAGGAGTCCCGGCGGTCTGGAAGGGGCAGAGTCTGGCGTCGACACTCACGCTCATCGCGAGGACCCGGAACACCATGGACAGCAGCGCCCTCATCCATCCCGCCGACCATCCCGGCGACACGGCCGACCCCGCCCACGAGAGCAACGGAGCCAACGAGGCGAAGGCGTTCGACGAGAGCCAGGTTCCGCTCTACTACAGCCGCAAGACCGCCGACATCATCCACAAGTACGGTCCAGGACCGCGCGTCCACTTCCACGTCGGGCTCTTCGACCCCGGCGCCAAGCTGAACACCACCGTCAGCCAGACCGTCATCAAGCGCCGGATCGCCGCCTCGCAGGAGGCGATCATCGCCCATGCCGCCCGCACCTGGGGCGCCGCCGAGGCGCCTCCCGGCCGGCTGCTGGACATCGGCTGCGGTGTCGGCGGCGGCTCGCTGTACTGGGCCATGGAGCACGGCGTGCACGTCACCGGTCTCACCGTCGCACCCGAACACGTCCCCGTGATCGAGGAGTTCGCGCAGCAGGCCGGCGTCGCCGGGCTGGTCCACCCGCGCCACGCCGACATCCACGAGTTCACCGAGGAGCGCGGCTACGACGCCGCCTACGCCAACGAGAGCTCCGGCTACATGGACCGGGCCCGGCTCTTCCAGGTGGTGGCCCGGGCCCTGCGGCCGGGCGGCTGGTTCGGCATCCAGGAGCACTTCGTGTGCCGCCCGGAGTGGACCGAGTTCATCGACGGCTACTACAAGACCCGGCTGGGCACCCTCACCGAGTACATCGTCGCCGCCGAGGCCGCCGGCTTCGAACTGGAGCAGGACGAGGACGTCACCGACCGGGTGGCGGAGTTCTGGGTGCAGTCCATGGCCTGGAACACCGCCGAACTGGACCGGGTGGAACGGGCCTCCGCGCTCGGCGGCGACCCCGGGCAACCGCCGTCCGCCTGGTCCCGGGAGCGACTGCGGGAGTCCACCATCGCGCACGGCAAGCTCTTCCGGATCTGGCGCGACCACGCGATGGAGACCCGGCTGCTGCTCTTCCGGCTGAAGAGGAGCTGACGCGTTGACCGCCGACTCCACCGCCTACGCCCCTCCCGTCCGCTCCCACCGGGCGTCCCGGATCGGACGGCTGCCGCCGTTCTACAGCCCGTTCAACGAGTACCTGGTCCACCCCCGGGCCGCCGAGGTGGCGGAGCGGGCCGTCGCCTGGACCGACCGGTTCGGGATCTATCCGAACGCCACCGAGCGCGCCTGGGGCCTGGCCACGCACAGCGCCGACTTCTCCTGCCGGATCATCCCCGGCGGCGACGTCGAGGCGCTGGTGCTGTTCGCCCAGTGGAACTACTGGGCCAACGCCGTCGACGACTGGCAGGACTCCGCCGACACCCCGGTGAGCACCGCCGCCATCACCGACCACAGCGTCCGGCTGGCCCGGGCGCTGGAGGCCCCCGGCTCCGCGATGCTGCCGCCGAACCCGCTGACCACCGCCCTGGACGACCTGGTGGCCCGCACCCGGGCCTTCCTCACCCCATTCCAGCTGCGCCGCTTCACCGAGGGCGCCCGCGACTGGCTGCTCGGGGCCGGCTGGCAGAGCGCCAACGCCGAACGCGGCGTGATGCCCTCGCTGGCCGACTTCACCTCCACCGGCGCGCTCGCCAACGGCACCCGCTTCTCGCTGACCTGGTCCGACGCCGCCCACGGCATCCACCTGCCGCCGGACGTGCTGTACTCGGCGCCCGTGCAGGTCCTCACCGACGCGGCCGGGTTCGTCGTCTCCGCCGACAACGACCTGTTCTCCTACGACAAGGACGACGACCAGGAGCCGTGGGAGCAGAACCTCGTCAACGTCATCGCCGCCGAGTACGGGTGCGGCCCGGCCGAGGCGGTCCCGCACGCGGTGGCCCTGCGGGACCGGGTGATGGCGTTCATGGTGCGGCTGCGGGAGCAGGTCGCCCGCACCGCCGACGAGCCGCTGCGCCGCTACCTCGCCACGCTCGGGTACTACGTGTCCGGCAGCATCGAGTGGCAGTCCCGCGCCCCGCGCTACGCCAGCCCCCGCAACCGCAACCCGCTGCCGGTGGAGGGCGCCACCATCCCCGTCAGCTACCGCGACACCCCGAGTGATCCCGACCCCGAGCAGCCGCCGCTTCCGGTCTTCGCCTGGTGGTGGCGGCAGTTGGCGGACTGAACCACCGACCGGGCCGCGCCGCACCCCGCCAGGGGCCGACGGCCGGCCCGGGCCCGAGGGGCTGCCGTCGAGGGGTGGGGGCGCGCCCGTGCGCGCCCCCACCGCCCCGGGGGCAGCTCAGCGAGCCCCGAGCAGCCGCCGCCACCACGGGCGGGACGGCCGCGCCGCGGGTGCGGCCGCCACGGGCTCCTCCGCCGGGGCCGGACGCGGTGCCGGCACCGGGGCCACCGGCGGCAGCGGCGCAGACAGCGGCTGCTCCGCATCGGCGGCGGCCTCGTCCTGCTGGTGTACCGCGCGCGGGCTGAACGTCACCGGCAGCGACTCCAGCTGCTGGAACATCAGCGAGCCCTGCCGCTCCAGCTCGTCCACCGGCACCGCCAGCTCCACGTCCGGGAGGCGCGCCAGCAGCACCTCGATGCCGGTGTCGGCGATGGCCCGCCCGATGTCCTGGCCGGGGCACTCGTGCGGCCCGGCGCTGAACGCCAGGTGCGCCCGGTTGCCGTGCACCGGCGCGGTCAGGTCGGGGCGGATCTCCGGGTCCGGGTCGACGTTGCCGGCCGCCAGGGAGAGCAGCAGCATGTCGCCGGCCCTGATCTGCTGGCCGCCCAGCACCGTGTCGCCGGTCGCCCAGCGGCCCAGCACCGTGTTGATCGGCGGCCGGTCCCACAGCACCTGCTCCAGCGCGTCCGGCAGCGTCATGTGGCCGCCGGACAGGTTGGCGCGGAAGCGCTGGTCGGTGAGGACCATCTGCAGGGTGTTCGCGATCAGGTTGGCCGTGGTCTGCACCGCCGCGATGAGGATCACCCGCACGTGGGCGAGCACCTCCTCCGGCGCCAGCTCGGCGTGGTGGGCGAGCAGCCACGAGGTGATGTCGCGCCCGGGCCGCTCGGTCTTGGCCGCCACCAGCTGCTGGAGCACCGAGGTGACGTACTGGTCGCTCTCCACGGCCGTCTCGGTGCCGTTGACCATGTCCAGGGCGGCCCGCACCATCCGCGGCCCCGCCTCCTCGGGGGCACCGATCAGCTGCGTCATCACCAGCGTCGGCAGCTGCGCGGCGAAGTCCGCCACCAGGTCGGCGTGGCCGGCGCCCGCGAACTCGTCCACCAGCTGGTGGGTGAACCGGGTGATCCAGCGGCGGATGCCGCGCCGGTCGAAGCCCTGGAGGGAGTCCATGACCGCCTCGCGTAGCCGCTCGTGGACCGGGCCGTCGGTGAAGTTCACCACCGGCCACCACACGACCATCGGGCCCAGCGGGTGGTCCGGCGGCACCTTGCCCTGTGCCATGTCGCGCCAGGTGCGCGGGTCCCGGGCGAATCGCGACGGGGTGCGCAACACCTCCAGGTTCTCCCGGTAGCCCAGCACCAGCCAGGCCGGCAGGTCGCCGTGGACCAGCACCGGGGCCACCGGGCCGTGCTCGGCGCGCAGCTTCTCGTACAGGGCCTTGGGGTCGGCGTCGGCCTCGGGTCCGTACAGCCGGCGCAGCCCGCCGGGGCCGAGGCCGTCCGACCCGGCGGGGCCGGCGTGCGCCGGGCAGCCCGGCGGCGGGGTGGGTGACGTGCTCACGAGGCCTCCGGGGTCGCGGCGAGGGAGTGCAGGTAGCGCATCAGCGCGATCAGGACGTCGCGGCAGTCCTCCCGCCGGCGGGCGTCGAAGAAGTGGATCGGCACGTGCTCGGGCAGGTCGAGCGCGGTGCGCAGGTCGGCCGCCTCGTGCACCGGCGAGCGGGGGAAGGCGTTGACGGCGACGACGAACGGGACGCCCTGCTCCTCCAGCAGGCCCATCGCGTCGAAGCTGACCTCCAGCCGGGCGGTGTCGACCAGCACCACCGCGCCCAGCGCCCCCTCGAACAGACCACGCCACAGGAACCAGAACCGTTCCTGGCCGGGGGTGCCGAACAGGTAGAGGATCAGCTCGCTGTTGATGCTGATCCGGCCGAAGTCAAGGGCGACCGTGGTCTGTGTCTTGCCCTCGATCCCGGCGATGTCGTCGACCCCGATCCCCGCCTGGGTCATCGTCTCCTCGGTCTTCAGCGGGCGGATCTCGCTCACCGCGCCGACCAGGGTCGTCTTGCCGACGCCGAAGCCGCCGACGACCAGCACCTTGACGGCCGTGGCCGCGGTGTCCGGCAGCACGTCCTCCGGACGCGGCCCGGACAGCACCGCCTCAGAGCTTCTGAAGTCCATCGATCACTGCCTTAATCAAAGCCTGTTCCGGGATTTGGGCGGGGGGTATCGGCGGGCGCACCAGCACCTGGTCCTTGGCGAGGAGGTCGCTGACCAGCACCGTGACCACACTCACCGGCAGGCCCGTGTAGGCCGCGACCTCGGCCACCGACAGCGGTGCCTGGCACAGCCGCAGGATCGCCGCGAGTTCCGGCTGCATGCCCGGCGTGGGCGCGGACCTGGCCACGACCAGCGTGACCAGGTCCAGGGGGGTGGGCGCGGAAGGACCACTGCGTCCACCGGTGATGACGTAGAGCCGCTCCGGGCTGTCCTCCTGCCAACCGCGGCTCCCGTCGCTCACGCGGTGGGCTGGTGGTGTCGTGGCGGGCTGTTGAGGTGCTCGCCGATCCTGAGCACCAGGTCGCGCATGCGCTGCCCCATCAGGCCGGCGTCGACGCCCTCGTCGGCCAGCACCGCCAGGTACGCGCCCGCGCCGGCGGCCATCAGGTAGAAGAAGCCGCCGTCGATCTCGATCACCAGCATCCGCATCCGCCCGGTGCCGTTGGGGAGTTCGGCGGCCACGGCGGCGGCCAGGCTCTGCAGCCCGGCGCAGGCGGCGGCGAGCCGGTCGGCGGTGTCGGTCTCGGTGCTGTGCTGGGCCATCTTCAGACCGTCCGCGGACAGCACGATCACGTGCCGGGTCTGCGGGACGCTGTCCGCGAGGTCCTTGAGCATCCAGTCCATGTTGGCCTGCTGAATCACTGCTGCTCCCCCTTGCCGGCGTCTCCGGACGAGGTGTCGTGCGAGGCGCGGTCGGCCGCCGGGCCGGCGGCGCTGCCGGACCCCTCCTGGCCGCCGGACCCGCTGGTGCCGATGCGGTTCCCCGTTGACGTCCCCGTGTGCGTGCCCGTCGCGGACTCCTCTGCCGGGCCCGCGGACGCGGCCTCGGCTTCGGCCCTGGCCGGCTGCGGGGCCGGCTCCGGTGCGGCAGCCGGGCCGCCGGTGAAGGCCGCGAGCCACTCGCCGGGCTGGGGTCCGGCCTGCGCGGTCTCGGACCGTTCGGGCGCCGGACCCTGGTCCTGGCCGGGGATCTGGACGGCGGGCGCCGCCTGGGCCGGGGCCGCGTGCCGGCCGGACTGCTCCCGGGGGATGCGGCGGCGGCGCTGCGGCAGGCCGTTGGGCAGCCGTTCGTCGGTCACGACGGGGGCGTCCTCCTCGGGGAGGGCCACCGGGCCCGTGGCCGTGCGCTGTGCCGGCTCGCCCGCGGTGACGGTCTCGCGCGGCCCGGAGAACGAGCCGATGCCGTGCGCGAGGGCCAGTCCGCCGACGGCCGTGGTGCTGGTGATCAGCCGCTGCGGCACCACCAGCACCGCCCGCACCCCGCCGTACGCGGAGGGGCGCAGGCTGACGGTGAAGCCGTTGGCGCGGGCCAGCTTGCCGACCGCGGACAGGCCCAGCCGCGGGGTCTCGCCGAGGTCGGCCACGTCGATGCCCTGCTGGGCCTGGTGGAGCATCTTCTCGGCCCGCTTGCGGGCCTCCTCGCTCATGCTGACCCCGCCGTCCTCGATCTCGATGGCGATGCCCGACTGCACCTCGACGGTGGTCAGATGGACGCGGGTGTGCGGCGGGGAGTAGCTGGTGGCGTTGTCCAGCAGCTCGGCGAGCGCGTGGATGAGCGGGCCGACGGCCGGGCCGACCACCGCGACCTCGGAGACCGAGTGCAGGTCCACCCGCTGGTAGGGGATGATCTGGCCCATCGCGCCGCGCAGCACGCTGTACAGCGGGACCGGTTTGCGCCACTGGTGGCCGGGGCGGGCGCCGCCGAGGACGGCGATGGTCGCGGCGAGCCGGCCGATGAGCGCGTTGCCGTGGTCGATGCGCAGCAGGTCGCCGAAGACCTGCGGGGACTGGCCGTGCCGGTCCTCCATCTCGCGCAGCTCCTGCGCCTGCTGGTGGACGAACGCCTGGATGCGGCGGGCGATGTTGACGAACGCCCGCTGCGCCGACTCGCGCAGGTCCTCCTCCGCGCTGACCGCGTCCAGCACCGAGGTCAGCACCGCGTGGTGGGCGGCCTGGAACTCGGCGGTCAGGCCCGGCCCGTCCCCGCCGATGGCGATGGAGGACAGCACGTCCTCCTGGAACTCGCCCTTGCGCATGCGCTCCATGGCCTCGGGCAGCAGCTCGCCGGCGAGTCGGACGGTGGCCGCCTCCTGCTGCCGCAGTGCCGCCTCGCGGACGGCGAGTTCCTCCTCCAGTCGGGCGATCCGGCGGGCGCGGCCGGCCGCGACCCGCCAGGCGGCGACCGCGACCACGACGGCGGCACCCACCAGCGCGACCGGGGCGCGGGCCGAGCCGGGTACCAGGGCGACCGCGATGACGGTCGCGACAGCGACGGCGACGGCGGGCAGCAGCCACGCACGCGAGGTCGCGAAACGTACGATTCCGGGCGGCGATTGCTCGCGGACCATCAGCACCCTCAAGCCATCTGAAGAGACGATCTTATGACGATGGGCGGAGCATAACGGCATGCAGACAAGGGAGTTGACCACGGGCCGAGCTCAGTCACCCACTCGTGGGAACCCGTTGCAACGTGCTCGACACCCCGCGACCTCATGCGGTACACGGATCCGGCGTCCCCTCCGGTAGCCTTCCCGGGCCGACTTTGCGGCCCGCATATGCTTCCGCAACGGCCCGCACATGCACACCATGCTGCTCAACCGTACCGGCGGCATTCCGGTCATGGGGGAGGGAACGAGGACATCCGTGCTCCGCGTTGGCCCGGGAGCCTTCCGCCGCCGGACCGCCGTATCGGCCACCGCCGCGGCGCCGGTGGATGTTTGCGCGAACCGTTGCGTCCGCCCCGCCGCGGTGCCACACTTCCGGACGCCAACTCACCGATTCGCACACATCCCAACAGGCCGAGCCGCGAGGTCTGTTGGCGGCACCGGGCGCCCCGGCGGCCGGGAGCCGCACACCCTCTCCCCGTGGCCGACGTGGAGGTACGGCATGGCAGTCCCCCGTCCCCGAAGACTCACCCACCGCATCACCGCGGCCTGTGCGTCGGCCGTCCTGGCCGTCGGGCTCGGCCTGGGCGCCGGCTCCGCCTCCGGCGCGGCACCGCCCTCGCACACGCCCGCCGCCTCCGGCCAGGCCGCCGACTCGGTGCCGTACCAGACTCCGGCGCAGGACGCGATCCCCACCGGTACGCCCCACAAGGTCGGGTACGACGGCTACTCCTACACCGTCGACGGCAAGCGGCTGTACCTGTGGTCCGGCGAGTTCCACTACTTCCGGCTGCCCAGCCAGGACCTGTGGTGGGACACCCTCCAGAAGATGAAGGCGGCCGGCTTCAACGGCGTCTCCCTGTACTTCGACTGGGGCTACCACTCGCCGGCGCCCGGGGTGTACGACTTCACCGGCGTCCGCGACGTCGACACGCTGCTCGACATGGCCGACGAGCTCGGCATCTACGTCATCGCCCGGCCCGGCCCGTACATCAACGCCGAGGTGGACGGCGGCGGCTTCCCCGACTGGCTGGACACCACCGCCGGCAGCACCCGCACCAGCGACCCCGAGTACCTGAAGTACTCCGACCAGTGGCAGACGCAGATCGACAAGATCATCGCCCGCCACCAACTCACCAACGGCACCGGCTCGGTGATCGAGTACCAGGTCGAGAACGAGTACTACAACGGGTCCGCGGCCGGCCGCACCTACATGAAGCACCTGGAGGACAAGGCCACCGCCGACGGCATCACCGTCCCCCTGGTCGGCAACAACAACGGCACGTTCAACTCCGGCGACGCCGCCCTGGACGTCGACGGCGCCGACTCCTACCCGCAAGGGTTCAACTGCTCCGACCCGGCCAAGTGGAACGGTGTCCCCGACATCTCCTACGACCACCCGGCCGGAAAGCCCCTGGAGACCGCCGAGTTCCAGGGCGGCGCCTTCGACCCGTGGGGCGGTCCCGGCTACGACAAGTGCGCGCAGCTGATCAACGACCAGTTCGCGGACGTCTTCTACAAGCAGAACATCGCCGTCGGCGCCACCTCCCAGAGCTTCTACATGACCTACGGCGGCACCAACTGGGGCTGGCTGGGCGAGCCGGAGAACTACACCTCCTACGACTACGGCGCCGCCATCCGCGAGACCCGGCAACTGGACCCGAAGTACGACGAGGACAAGCTCATCGGCTACTTCACCCAGTCCACCGCGCCGCTCACCAAGACCGACCCGCTGCCGAGCACGCCCACCGACAACGCCAAGGTCGTCGACACCGCGCGCGTCAACCCCGACACGGGCACCCAGTTCCACGTCGTGCGGCACGCCGACTCCACCGCCACCAGCGACGACACCGCGCACGTCACCATCGACACCGGCGCCCACAGCGGCTACACCTACGACGACACCGACACGGCGATCTCCTACAGCGGCTCCTGGTCCCACGTCGGCGCCGAGCAGAGCTACACCGGCGGCGACTACCAGCACACCGAGTCGTTCTCCGACACCGCCGGCGACAGCGCCACCGTCGACTTCACCGGCACCGGCGTCACCTGGATCAGCAACCTCGACGGCAACCACGGCACCGCCGACGTCTCCCTGGACGGCAAGAAGGTCGCCACCGTCGACCTGTACGGCGCCACGAAGCAGAACCAGTACGTCGCCTACCGCGCCAGCGGCCTCGACAACGGCCCGCACACGCTGACGATCACCGCCACCGGCCAGAAGGACTCCGCCGCCTCCGGCACGTTCGTCACCGTCGACGCCGTCGACGTCGCCACCGGCAGCGCCGCGAACGCGCCCGTCTACACCGTGCCGCAGCAGCCGGGCACCTCGCTCGACCTCGACGGCCGCGAGTCGAAGATCATCACGGCCGACTACGACCTCGGCGGCGCCAACCTCATGCGCTACAGCACCTCCGAGATCATGACCGACGCCGCCATCGGCGGCCGCCAGGTCGCCGTCCTCTACGGCGACCACGGCACCGACGGCGAGACCGTCCTGCACTACGCCAAGGAACCTGAGGTCACCGCCACCGGGGGCGACGTCACCACCCACTGGGACCCGGCCACCGGCGACCTGCGGCTGAACTACCGGCACAGCGGCCTCATCCGGGTCCAGGTCAGCGGCGGCGGCAGCCCCCTGCTCCTCCTGCTCGCCGACACCGACACCGCCAAGACGTTCTGGCGGCAGGACACCTCCGCCGGGCCCGTCCTGGTGCGCGGCACCCACCTGCTGCGCGGCGCCGCCGTCCACGGCGACCGCCTCGACCTGACCGGCGACACCGGCAGCGACGGCTCCTTCGAGGTCTTCACCGCCGCGCACTCCGTCACCTGGAACGGCCGTCCCGTCGCCACCCGGCCCACCGCCACCGGCAGCCGCACCGGCACCCTGCCCACCGCGGCCGCGATCACCCTGCCCACCCTCACCGGCTGGAAGCACGAGCAGGAATCGCCCGAGGCGCAGCCCGGCTTCGACGACTCCAGTTGGCAGACCGCCGACAAGATGAGCTCCAACAGCACCACCACGCCCGGCTCGCTGCCCGTGCTCTTCGCCGACGACTACGGCTTCCACACCGGCAGCACCTGGTACCGCGGCCACTTCACCGGCACCGGCAAGGAGACCGGCATCACCCTGAGCGCGCAGAGCGGCGGCGGCGCCGCGGCCTCCTCGGTGTGGCTCAACGGCACCTTCCTCGGCAGTGCCACCTCCGACGGCCAGAAGACCTACACCTTCCCCGCCGGGGCGGTGAAGACCGGGGCCGACAACGTCATCTCCGTGCTCACCGTCGACATGGGCCACGAGGAGGACTACAACGACTCCAACGGCAGCAAGGCAGCCCGCGGGCTGACCGGCGCCGAACTCGTCGGCGACCCGCTCAACACCGTCACCTGGCGCATCCAGGGCGCCCGCGACGCCGCCACCGACCCGGTGCGCGGCCCG
>Ga0164242_10003280_pt1 | contig 18526 bp, 19 predicted proteins | sample OricomgcompostMG_FD_108783 | JGI IMG/M metagenome (GOLD analysis project Ga0164242, IMG submission 108783) | Miracle-Growth compost microbial communities from Emeryville, California, USA - Original compost - Miracle growth compost (MG) ... | reverse complement strand
GCAGATTCTCGCCGAAGCGGATGTCCTTCGGCTTCGCGATCGGCCCGATTTCCCTGGCGACCCATGCGCGCAGATCGTTCGCGAGTTTCACCGCGTCGTCGCCGACCGGTCGCGCGCCCTTCAACACGACGAACGCGACTACCGCTTCGCCGGTCGTGTCGTCCGGACGGCCGACGACCGCGGCCTCCGCGACGAGCGGATTTGCGACCAGCGCCGACTCGATCTCCATCGTGCCGAGCCGGTGCCCGGACACGTTCAGCACGTCGTCGATGCGGCCCATGATGGTGAAGTAGCCGGTCTCCTTGTCGCGCACGCTGCCGTCGCCGGCGAGGTACAGCTTGCCGCCGAGTTCGTCGGGGAAGTAGCCCGCGCGATAGCGGTCCGGATTGCCCCACACGTTGCGGATCATCGCCGGCCACGGCCGCTTGATCACGAGGATGCCGCCCTGCCCGTTCGGCACGTCGTGGCCGGTCTCGTCGACGATCGCGGCCATGATGCCCGGCAGCGGCAGCGTGCACGAACCCGGCACGAGCGGCGTCGCGCCCGGCAGCGGCGTGATCATGTGGCCGCCGGTTTCGGTCTGCCACCACGTATCGACGATCGGACAGCGCGAACCGCCGACGTTTTCGTAATACCAGATCCACGCTTCCGGATTGATCGGCTCGCCGACCGTGCCGATGATCCGCAGCGACGACAGGTCGTGGCTCTTCGGATGCACTTTCGGGTCGGCGTCGGACGCCTTGATCAGCGAACGGATCGCGGTCGGCGCGGTATAGAACAGCGTGACCTTGTGCTTCGCGATCATGTCCCAGAAGCGGCCCGCGTTCGGATACGTCGGCACGCCTTCGAACACGACCTGGGTCGCGCCGAGCGCGAGCGGCCCGTACGTGATGTAGCTGTGGCCGGTGATCCAGCCGATGTCGGCTGTGCACCAGAACACGTCGTCCGGCTTCCAGTCGAAGGTCCACTTCATCGTCTGTGCCGTCCACAGCAGATAGCCGCCGGTGCTGTGCTGCACGCCCTTCGGCTTGCCGGTCGAACCGGACGTGTACAGGATGAAGAGCGGATGCTCGGCGCCGACCCATTCGGGCGCGCAGGTCGCCGCTTCGCTCGCGGTCGCCTCGTGCATCCACACGTCGCGGCCTTCGGTCCAGCCGGTCTGCCCGCCGGTGCGCCGGTACACGAACACGCTGTGAACGGCGTCGCAGCCGCCCATCGCGAGCGCCTCGTCGGCGATGCTCTTCAGCGGCAGCGCCTTGCCGCCGCGCATCTGCTCGTCGGCGGTCACGAGCGCGACCGCGCCGACGTCGACGATCCGCTCGTGCAGCGACTTCGACGAGAAGCCGCCGAACACGACCGAGTGCGTCGCGCCGATGCGCGCGCATGCCTGCATCGCGACGATCCCTTCGACCGACATCGGCATGTAGATCACCACGCGGTCGCCCTTCTTCACGCCGCGCTTCTTCAGCGCATTCGCGAAGCGCGACACGCGCGCGAGCAGGTCTTCGTACGTGACTTTCGTGACGGCGCCGTCGTCGGCCTCGAAGATCACCGCGACGCGCGCGCCGTTGCCGGCTTCGACATGACGGTCGAGGCTGTTGTACGACGCGTTCAGTTCGCCGTCCTCGAACCACGTGTAGAACGGCGCCTTCGATTCATCGAGCACCTTCGTGAAGGGTTTCTGCCAGCACAGCGTTTCGCGTGCGAGCCGCGCCCAGAAGCCTTCGTAATCGCGCTCCGCTTCGGCGACGAGCGCCCGGTACGCATCCATGCCGGACACCGTGGCGCCCGCGACAACCTGTGCGGACGGCGTGAACACGCGATGTTCCTGAAGAACCGATTCGATCGCAGACATCGACAACCCCTTGGTGAAGATCAAACGTAAAACCCGCAGGACGCGCTCCGTGCGGAAGCCGCGCCGTCTCCCGGTGCCGCCAGGGCTGGCGGCACTTCTGTACTGATGATGTAGCGATGCGCCGGGCGTCGCCGGCGCCTGCGTTACCGCGGCGCAGCATGCGCCGCGCAGCCCGCGCATCCCTGAGCCGAACCTTAAGCGTAGCAACTTACCGGGCACTTACGCACCCGGCATTCGTCGCACGACGCGCGCCGACGACCCGCCGGCGCACCTATCCAGCATGCTAACTGAACACCCGGCCCGGATTCCAGCCCGATCGCCGACGTCGCGGCGAACCGGTCCGCCGGCGCGGTACAATAGCGCGCGCCCGGCCCCGGACGGCGCGCGCGACGCGCCGAACGCCCGTCCCGGCCGGGTTCGGGCGTCGCGAGCCGCGCTGCGCGGCCCCTCCGGCGACGCCGCCGCCCGACCCTGTCACTGTCATTGCCTATGTCCGCTGCACGCCCTTCCTCTTCCGGCAGGCCCCGCCGCCGGATGCGTCCGCTGCCCGCGATCATCTTCATGAGCCGCTGGCTGCAGGTGCCGCTCTATCTCGGGCTCATCGTCGCGCAGGTGGTCTATTGCGTGCTGTTCGCGAAGGAAGTGTGGCACCTCCTGTCGCACTCGATGTCGCTCGGCGAAACCGACATCATGCTCGCCGTGCTGGGCCTGATCGACGTGGTGATGGTGTCGAACCTGCTGATCATGGTGGTCGTCGGCGGCTACGAGACGTTCGTGTCGCGGCTCGGCATCGAAGGCCATCCGGACGAGCCCGAATGGCTCGACCACGTGAACGCCGGCGTGCTGAAGGTGAAGCTCGCGATGGCGCTGATCAGCATTTCGTCGATCCATCTGCTGAAAACCTTCATCAACCCGGAGCAGTCGTCGACGCACACGATCATGTGGCAAGTGATTATCCACGCGACGTTCCTCGTTTCCGCGCTCGTGATGGCGGTCATCGACCGCCTCACCACGCACACGCATCCCGAGCATTATCACGACCTCGCGGCGCGGCATCCGGGGCCGCCGGCGCCGGCCGCGCCGATGCAGTCCACGCCCGATTAACCCCACAGCAACCGCTTCCCGAATCCCGTCCCCACTGAAGCAAGCCATGACCGTCATCAAACAGGAAGACCTGATCCAGAGCATTGCAGATTCGCTGCAATACATCAGCTACTACCATCCGCTCGATTACATCGAGGCGCTCGGCCGCGCGTACGAGCTTGAACAGAGCCCGGCCGCGAAGGACGCGATCGCGCAGATTCTCACCAACAGCCGCATGTGCGCGGAAGGCCGCCGCCCGATCTGCCAGGACACCGGCATCGTCACCGTGTTCGTGAAGGTCGGCATGGACGTGCGCTGGGCAAGTGAAAACGGCGGCGCGACGATGGGCGTCACCGACATGATCAACGAGGGCGTGCGCCGCGGCTACACGCATCCGGACAACGTGTTGCGCGCATCGATCGTGTCGCCGCCCGAAGGCGCCCGCAAGAACACGAAGGACAACACGCCGGCCGTGATCCACTACGAGATCGTGCCGGGCGACAAGATCGACGTGCAGGTCGCCGCGAAGGGCGGCGGCTCGGAAAACAAGTCGAAGTTCGCGATGCTGAACCCGTCGGATTCGATCGTCGACTGGGTGCTGAAGACGGTGCCGACGATGGGCGCGGGCTGGTGCCCGCCGGGCATGCTCGGCATCGGCATCGGCGGCACCGCCGAGAAGGCGATGCTGATGGCGAAGGAATCGCTGATGGATCCGATCGATATTCAGGAAATCATCGCGCGCGGTCCGAAGGACTGGATCGAGGAACTGCGCGTCGAACTGCACGAGAAGGTCAACGCGCTCGGCATCGGCGCGCAGGGTCTCGGCGGCCTCGCGACGGTGCTCGACGTGAAGATCATGGCCGCGCCGACGCACGCGGCATCGAAGCCGATCGCGATCATCCCGAACTGCGCGGCCACGCGCCACGCGCACTTCGTGCTCGACGGCTCGGGTCCGGCGAAACTGGAAGCGCCGTCGCTCGACGCGTGGCCGAAGGTCCAGTGGGAACCGAACACGGAAACGAGCAAACGCGTCGACCTGAACACGCTGACGCCGGAAGAAGTCGCGTCGTGGAAGCCGGGCCAGACGCTGCTGCTGTCGGGCAAGATGCTGACCGGCCGCGACGCCGCGCACAAGCGCATCGCCGACATGCTCGCGAAGGGCGAAAAGCTGCCGGTGGACTTCACGAACCGCGTGATCTACTACGTCGGGCCGGTCGATCCGGTGCGCGACGAGGTCGTCGGCCCGGCGGGCCCGACCACGTCCACGCGGATGGACAAGTTCACCGAGATGATGCTCGCGCAAACCGGCCTGATCTCGATGATCGGCAAGGCCGAACGCGGCCCGGTCGCGATCGACGCGATCCGCCGGCACAACGCGGCGTACCTGATGGCGGTCGGCGGCGCCGCGTACCTGGTGTCGAAGGCGATCCGCGCGTCGAAGGTACTGGCGTTCGAAGACCTCGGGATGGAAGCGATCTACGAGTTCGACGTGAAGGACATGCCGGTGACGGTCGCGGTCGATTCGACCGGCACGTCGGTGCATCAGACCGGCCCGAAGGAATGGCAGGCGAAGATCGGCAAGATTCCGGTCGCGACGGCCTGACGACGCGCGTCGCCGCGGCGCGATGAAGCGCGGTGACGCGCGGTGACGATGCGGCAGCCGGGGCTTGCGCCCCGGCTGTTTCATTTGACGGCCCGCGCCGCACCCGTTCGGCCAGTCTTGGCTTTTGCGGGAGCAGCGTTTATTGTGGGAAGCCATACCCTCTGCCCCAAAGGAAAGACCATGCAAGGCGACAAGAAGGTCATCGAATACCTGAACGCGCAACTGAAGAACGAACTCACCGCGATCAACCAGTACTTCCTGCACGCGCGTATGTACAGACACTGGGGCCTCGAACGGCTGGGCAAGCACGAATACGACGAGTCGATCGGCGAAATGAAGCATGCGGACTGGCTGATCGAGCGCATCTTCATGCTCGACGGGCTGCCGAACCTGCAAGACCTCCACAAGCTGCTGATCGGCGAGGAAACGAAGGAAATCCTCGAATGCGACCTGAAGCTCGAACAGGGCTCGCAGGCCACCTGCAAGGAGGCGATCGCGTATTGCGAATCAGTACGCGACTTCGTGTCGCGCGAAATCTTCGTGAAGATTCTCGACGACACCGAGGAGCACATCGACTGGCTGGAAACGCAACTCGACCTGATCGACAAGGTCGGAATCCAGAACTACCAGCAATCGGGCATGGGCCCGGCCGACGAATAAGCGCGCCTTTCTCCGCTCTCCGTCTTCGCCGCACGCACGCCGTGACTCACTCCTTTTCCGATGCGCCGGTCGGAATCTTCGATTCCGGCCTCGGCGGCCTGTCCGTGCTGCGCGCGGTGCGCGCGCAATTGCCGGCCGAACCCGTGATCTACGTCGCCGATACGCGCCATGCGCCATACGGCGAGCGCGACGACGACTTCATCGCGGACCGCACGCTCGCGATCGGCGCATGGCTGGTGTCGCAAGGCGCGAAGGCGCTCGTCGTCGCGTGCAATACGGCCACCGCGCAGTCGATCGCGCTCGCGCGCGACCGGATGTCGATCCCGCTCGTCGGCGTCGAGCCGGGCATCAAACCGGCCGTGCTCGGGTCGCGCTCCGGAATCGTCGGTGTGCTCGCGACGCAGAGCACGCTGAGCAGCGCCCGCTTCCAGGCGCTGCTCGCGCGCCATGCCGCCGGCTGCCGCGTGCTGTGCCAGCCGGGCCACGGGCTCGTGCGGGCGATCGAGCGCGGCGACGTCGGCTCGCCCGACCTGCTCGCGCTGCTGCGCGGCTATCTTCAGCCGATGCTCGACGCCGGTGCGGATACGCTCGTGCTCGGCTGCACGCACTACCCGTTCCTCGACGCGGCCATCCGCTCGATCGTCGGCGACCGGATGACGTTGATCGATACCGGCGTCGCGATCGCGCGGCAATTGCAGCGCGTGCTCGACGAGCGCGGGTTGAGTGTTTCGGATGAGTCGGACGCCGCTGAAACACCGGCGGATCACCGGACCGGCACGGTGCGGCTCTGCGCGACCGGCGACAGTGCGCAGTTGCGCGCGCTGTGCGCCGCGTTATTGCAGGTCGAGGCGCCGGTCGAACAGGTGCGGATTCCATCGCGCCGGGCAACCTGCGAGGACGCGGACGCCGCGTAAGCGCGCGGCTCTCTCCCTCTGCTTCTGCCCCGATTACTGGCCCATGCGCCGCCGCCGAGTCGGCAAAACCCTGCTAACCGTCCGGTTTTATTAAAAAATCCACACCGGGGGTTGCCAAAGCGAACAAAGATAATGATAATGATTCGCATTGGCAACACCTATCGTGGTGCATCATGATTGTCTGCGTATGCAAAGCCGTATCCGACCGGACGATCCGCGCGTCCATCGACGACGGCATCGACTCGTTCGACGAACTCCAGTTCGAACTCGGCGTCGCGACCTGCTGCGGCCGCTGCGAGGAATCGGTGCGCGACGTGATGGCGAAAAGCGGCGTCTGCGCGAGCCGCTGCGGCGTCGTGCAGCCGGACACGCCGGCCGAGGCGCCGCTCGTGTTCTACGAACTGCAGGCGGCCTGAGCGCCGGTTGCGACGAGGTTCGCATGCGAGTGCCCGCGCCGCGTCGTCCTCCCGACAGCCAGCCGGTTTCCCGACCTGCCAGCCACCCATCGTTTCCCCCGAAGGAGATCGAGATGGAACTGCTGGCCGGATTCGCGATGACCGTCTGTATCTCGCTACTGATCTTCCGCCCATGACGCTGTCTGCTCCGGCGCGTCATTCGGCGGACGCGTCTTTCGCCCCACTCCCAGGCTAACATGCAGGCTTCCGATGCTCTCACCGGCGTGCCGCCGGTCCCCGCCGTCCGAATGAACCGCCGCGTCGTCACTGCCGCCGCCATTGTCGTGGCGCTGCATGTTTCGCTGATCGCGGTGCTGCTGTCGAAGCGCGACACGCCGGTGCCGGTCGCCATCGAATCGCATACGATCACCGCCGAACTGCTGCAACCCGAGCCGGTCGCCGCGCCGTCCGCCCTCCAGTCGACGCCGACGCCACCGCCGCCGAAACCCGTCCCGCACGTGGTGCGGCAAAAGCCGAAGGTCCAGCCGAAACCGAAGCCCGTGCGGACGCCGCTGCCGGTCGCGCAGGCGCCGTCGCAGCACCAGATCGACACGCCCGCGCCGCCGACGCCGCCGGCCCCGCCCGGGCCGCCGGTGCCGGCGCCGCAACCGGCCGCCGCACCGGCCGCGGCCGCCCAGGGCAAGCCGACGATGGCGCTGAGCGCGCCGAAAAACGTGTCGCACCTCGACTGCCGGATCGTCCAGCCGGACTACCCGATGCTGTCGCGGCGCCGCGGCGAGAGCGGCACCGCTTACGTGCACTTCGTCGTCGGCCTGTCCGGCAAGATCGAAAACATCCAGTTGAAGAAGAGCAGCGGCTACGACCGGCTCGACGACGCCGCGCTCGCCGCGATGCGCGAAAGCTCGTGCAAGCCCTATCTGGAAAACGGCGAGCCGGTACGCGCCGCGTACACCCAGCCTTTCGCCTTCAGCCTGCAGGATTGAGCACGGCCGAAATCACCGGTTTAACGAATCAACAAGAGGAATGGCAATGCAGAACTACGGTATCGCGCACGTGTGGGCGCAAGGGGATTTCGTGACGCGCGGCATCGCGCTCGCGCTGCTGATCATGTCGGTGCTGTCGTGGTGCGTGATCGTCGTGAAGGGGTGGAACGTCGTGCGCCTGAACCGCCTGACGAAAAACGCCGAGCGCGCGTTCTGGCATTCGGACGATTTCGCCGACGGCGTGAAAAAGCTCGGCAGCGGCACGCCGGACGACAACCCGTTCCTCGCGCTCGCGCTGTCGGGCCAGGAAGCGGCCGAACACCATCGTCAGACGCAGACGCAACCGCAGTTGCACGACCGCATGGATGTGTCCGACTGGATCACGCGCTGCCTGAAGGACACGATGGACGACGCGGTCGCGAAGATGCAGGGCGGCCTCGCGATCCTCGCGTCGATCGGCAGCACCGCGCCGTTCGTCGGCCTGTTCGGCACCGTCTGGGGCATCTACCACGCGCTGCTGACGATCGGCGCGACCGGCCAGACGTCGATCGACGCGGTGGCGGGTCCGGTCGGCGAGTCGCTGATCATGACCGCGTTCGGCCTGTTCGTCGCGATTCCGGCGGTGCTCGGTTACAACGCGCTCACGCGCGCGAACAAGGCGGTCGTCACGAAGCTGAACCGTTTCGCGCACGGCCTTCATGCGTTCTTCGTGACGGGCGCGAAGCTGTCGTCGTCGCGCGGCAACCTTCGCGTCGCCGCGCGCGCGCAGTAACGACGGAGACTCGCGATGGCAATGAGCCCGTTCGCCGGCGACGATGACGACGGCCTGATGAATGAAATCAACATGACGCCGCTCGTCGACGTGATGTTGGTTCTCCTGATCGTGTTCATGGTGACGATCCCGGTGATCCATCACGCGGTGAAGATCGATCTGCCGCATGCAAGCAGCCAGAAGGAAGACACGAAGCCCGCGCACGTCGACGTGTCGATCGATGCGGACGGCAACGTGCTGTGGGACGGCACGCCGGTCGACGACGCCGCGTTGCGCGCGAAGATCGCGGTCGCCGCGCAGTCGAATCCGCAGCCGGAACTGCACCTCAAGGCGGACCGCAAGGTCGCGTACGAGAAGGTCGCGCAGGTGATGTCGGCCGCGCAGGGCGGCGGCATCACGAAGATCGGCTTCGTGACCGATCCCGCGCAGCACTGAGCGCCGCGGCCCGGGTCGATCGAGCGATTCGGGCGAGCCAAAGTAAAAGGCCTTCATCGTCAGATGAAGGCCTTTTTCGTGCGCGCTCGGCGCATTCGGGCGGTGGTGCCGCTGGCCGTCGGCCGGCCCGCGCCATCACATGCGACTCGCCGTGCTCGACACGGACTGCGCGTTCAGCCCTGAAGGCTCGCTACGATAGCGGCCATCAATTCCCGCCCGAGCACCGCGCTCGACGAGAGGGATTTCAATATAGTCCGCGGCCGGAACGCGTTCAAGCGTCGGCCGATTGAAAGTAGCGATTGCCGACGGCGCTTAAATGCGAAAAAGAATGGCGCGCGCTCACAGGCTGTGCGCAAGCGCAGCGTGCACCGGTCCGCGATCGATACGATACGAACCGGCGACGTGGGCGCTAGATCGCGTGCGTGCTGCCGCCGGCCGTACCGCCGGCCGCCTTGAGCGCGATATCCGCAACACCCGCCACGCCTTTCCCCACCGCCGCGCGAACGCCGCCGACACCATCCGCGTCGCCGTGGGCGGCCAACGCGGCCCGCACGTCTTCGCGCAACGGACACTCCTGTTGCAGGCGCGTATCCGCATGCAGCACTTCGACCAGGTAATCGACGAACGCGCGCACCGCCGGCACCATTCCCTGCCGCGACAGGAACACCGCATACAGTTGCGGCGACGGCAGCGTCCAGCCGGGCATCACCGGTGACAGCCGCCCCGAACGCAGCGGCGCGCCGTACATCATCTCCGGCAGCGCCGCGATGCCGAGGCCGGCGAGCACCGCTTCGCGGATCGTCGTCAGGTCGGCGGTGACGAGGCGCGGCTCGTGTTCGTGCGAGTGGCGCGTGCCGTCCGGCGCGATCAGATGGAATACGTGGCGGCCGTCGCCGGTCGGCGTGTCGAGCGTCTCGAAGCGTTCGAGGTCGGCCGGCGTCAGCGGCGGCGCATTCTGGCTCAACAGGCTCGGCGCGCCGACCAGCATCTGCTCGGTGCGCCACAGCGGCCGCACGACGATGTTCGCATTCTCCGGCGGGTCGGAGCGCACGCGCAGCGCGACGTCGACCGAATCCTCGAACAGGTCGATCACGCGATTCGTCACACGCATCACGACGCGCACTTCCGGGAAGCGATGCATGAACTCGGGAATCAGTTGCGACAGGATCGTCTGCGACAGCGTGACCGGCACGCTGACGCGCACCGTGCCGCGCGGCGACGCGCGCAGCGACTGCACGACGTTGACCGCGGCCTGTGCCTCCGCGAGCATCGCCTGACAGTGCTGGTAGAACAGTTCGCCGGCTTCGGTCAGCGCGAGCTTGCGCGTCGAGCGCTGTAGCAGACGCACGCCGAGCGACGCCTCCAGTTCGCTGACCCGCCGCGACAGCCGCGACTTCGAAATGCCCAGCACGCGTTCGGCCGCGGAAAACCCGCCGTGCTCGACGACCTGCGAGAAATACATCAGGTCGTTCAGGTTATGCGAATCGATCTTCATATCGTCGTTCCACCAGCGGGACAATCCATTGCGACGGGATCCTGAAACACGCCGAAGCGGCTCCCTATAATAGCCGTTCTGTTTCGCGAATCACCGCAATCCCTTTTTTTCGAGGGTATATCCATGACTACGACCCGTTCGATCGAACGCGTTTTTCCGTCCGTGCGCACCACCGAGGGCGGCGGCTTCATCGTCCATCGTCCGTTTCCGACCCGGATGCTGATGGACTTCGATCCGTTTCTGCTGCTCGACGAAATGGGACCGGTCGACTACGCGCCCGGCGCCGCGAAGGGCGCGCCGGACCATCCGCACCGCGGCTTCGAGACGGTCACCTACATGCTCGACGGCCGCTTCGGCCACAAGGACTCGGCCGGCCATGCGGGCACGCTCGGCCCCGGCGACGTGCAGTGGATGACGGCCGGCGCCGGCGTGATCCATAGCGAGATGCCGGACCCGGAATTCACGCGCACCGGCGGGCGCATCCACGGGCTGCAGTTGTGGGTGAACCTGCCGCGCCGCGACAAGATGATCGCGCCGCGCTATCAGGAATTGCCGAACGAACGCATTCCGGTCGGCCGCAGCGAAGACGGCAGCGTGTCGGTGAAGGTAATCGCCGGCGAAGCGCTCGGCGCGAAGGCCGCGATCGACACGCGCACGCCGATCCTGTATCAGCACTTCACGCTCGCGCCGGGCGCGCGGATCGAGCAGCCGGTGCCTGCCGACTACCGCGTGTTCGCGTACGGGCTGTCGGGCGTGGGGCTTTACGGCGCCGCGCGCGAAGCGGTGCCCGCGCAGCAGATGGTCGTGTTCGGCAACGACGGCGACACCGTGCTGCTCGCGGCCGGCGACGAACCGCTCGACGTGCTGTTGATCGGCGGCGTGCCGCTGAACGAGCCGGTGGTTCGTTACGGCCCGTTCGTGATGAACACCGAGCAGGAGATCCGCGACGCGGTACTCGACTACCAGGCCGGCCGGATGGGCAACATCGCGCATTGACCGCCGGCCGCGGCGCCCGAAGGTGTCCTGCCGGTGTCCCGGGCCGTGCCCGGTTCAGGCGACTTTCCGTCACAATAGGGCTTTCGTGCCGCGCGTCACCCGCGCCGGCGTATCCGTTTTTCCGCCCGCGAGGAGCGCATGGCCGGCACCGTCATCACCGCGCAGCTTGGTTCGACCGATTATCAGGTTCAATTCGACGACGGCACCCACACGTGGCTCGCCGACGAACCGGCGTCGCTCGGCGGCGGCGATCTCGGCCCGGCGCCGTTCTCGCTTTTGCTGTCGAGCCTCGGCGCCTGCACGGCGATCACGCTGCGGATGTACGCGCAACGCAAGGGCTGGCCGCTCGAACGCGTGCGCATGAAGCTGGCGCTCGACACCGGCCCCGCCGGCCCGACGATCGACCGCCAGATCGTGCTCGACGGCGAACTGTCCGGCGAACAGCGCGAGCGGCTGTTGCAGATCGCGAACGCGTGTCCGGTGCACAAGCTGCTGGCCGGGCCGATCGCGATCCGCTCGGGACTCGCGGTCGCGTGAGTGCGAGCCCGCCGCGGGCGGACGGACATCTCTACAGGAAGCCGTCGACTTGAATTTCGAACACCTTGTCCAGATCAACGATCCGCTGAATCCGCTCGTCGAATCGATGACGCGCGAGCAGTTGTGGGAAGGTCTCGTGCTGCGCGCGGAGCAGCCGCAGCTATTCGTGCTCGGCCTCGACAGCTGCACGATCCTGGCGCGCACCGACAGCACGCTGGAGCGCGAACTGCACTACGGCCACGCGACCGTTCGCGACCGCGTGACGCTGACGCCGAACGACAGCGTGCGCTACGACATTCTCGCGACCGACGCGCACGTCGGCGGCTCGCTGACGATGACGATCGAGCAGCCGGACGCACTCCAGCTATTCCTGCGCTTCGAGTACCGGACGACGCTGCCGACCGCCGACAACGAGGATGCGCGGCAGACGTCGGAGATCGTGAAGTCCGCGTACCGCGAGTCGGATATCGACACCGTGCGGCTGATCCGCCAGTTCGTGCTCGGCATCAACAATCCGGACGCGCTGCACTGAGTCCGGCCGTCGCGCGCCGGTCGTCCGTCGAACGACGACTATCGGCGCGCCGCTTCGATCAATTTCCAGTATTAGTAAATAGTAACGATTATCATTTAGAATCAAATCATTCAATCGACAACACCAGTGACCTCATGCGCGACCTGAACCGCTCTTCCACGCTGTCGATGCGCCGGCCATCCGGTCCGTCGTCGACGACCACGAACAGCAGTCCGTCCGCCGCGACAGCCGATGCGCCGTCGGCCTCGCCTGCCGCGACGACCGGCCCGAACGGCGAGCGCGCGCTGCGCAGCGACGCGCTGCTGCAAGGCCGCAGCCACGTCAACATCATGCATAACGGCGAGACTTATCAGTTGCGGGCCACGCGGCTTGGCAAGCTGATTCTGACCAAGTAGCACGTACCGGGTATTGTGGGGACCACCTCCAACGAGGGGTGTTCGGCATTAGCCAGTCACGGCGGCTTGCACGCGAGTCTAGACCCCTTCGTGCATCCAGATTGAGCCGGCCGCCGCAGCCAGCCATGCCCTTTTTTTGTTCTCACCGCATCAAGCGAAGGCCGCCGGGATTCATCGGAATCCCGGCGGCCTTTTTTGCTTCAGCCCGATTGATGCGGCGCTCCGGACCCGGCCGGAACGACACGCGCCGTCAGTGCGCCCAGCCCCAGAACATCAGCCACCATGCGCTGTCGACCACCGCGAGCGCGGCGACGAAGCCCGCCATCGCGAGCCCGCGCCGCCATACGCGCGTGCTGTAGCGGCCCGTCACCCGCCATGCGAGCCATGCGCTCCACGCGTTCGAGATCGCGAGAATCGCGATCCGCACGTCCGACGCCCAGTCGAGCGGCACGTGCTCCGCGCGCAGCAGCGACAGGGTCGTCGCCGACAGTCCGAGGAACACGCCGGTGCCCGCGAGCGGCACCAGCGCGAGCGCGAAATGATGCAGACGCCGCCACTCGAAGCGGCCGAGGCACGCGACGCCGGCCGACAGCAGCGCGAGCAGCGCGGTGCCGTACACGAGCCCGGTCGTGACGATGTAGCCGACGATCATCGTGCCGTCGAGCCACGAGAACACGTCGTTCTGATCCGGATAATGCGTGAGCAGAAACCACGGCGCGTTCGTGTCGAGCGGCCACGTGATGTTGCGGTCGATCAGCCAGCCGGCGATCGCCTGCTTGATGTCGATGAACCACGGCGAGCCGGTCCAGTGGAACGCGCCGATCGCGATGCCGAGCAGGCCGTACAGGATCAGCGCGGTGTCCCAACCGCTCGCGTGCCGGTCGCCGAGGTTGACGACTTCTTCTGACGGCGAGCGCCACGTCAGCGCGATCGCGTCGCGGTGGCCGCTGCAGCGTCCGCACATATGGCACGCGGCCGCGCCCTTCATGTTGCGCAACGGTAAGAGCGGCGCGCAGTTCACCGGGATCACGCGGTGTCCGCCGTGCTCGCCGGCCGTGTACGAGCGCCGCCACGCGTCCTCGTCGACCTTGTAGTGGAACGGCGCGAGCCGCGCGAGCAGCGAGAACACGCCGTTCACCGGGCAAAGATAGCGACACCAGATGCGCTTCTCCCGCCCGTAGAGAAAACCGATGATCATCGCGCCGAGCGTCGAGCCGCCGAGCACCAGCAGCACCGCCTTCGGATACTGGTAGACGCTGACCATCTGGCCGTAGATCGTCGTCAGCCCGAACGCGACGAACGGCCAACCGCCCCAGCGCATCCAGTGAGGAATCGCGCGACCGCGGCCGTGCTTGCTCGCGAATTCGGTCAGCGCGCCCTCGGGGCACAGCACGCCGCACCACACGCGTCCGAGCAGCACCATCGACAGCAGCACGAACGGCCACCAGATGCCCCAGAACACGAACTGCGCGGCGAGCGTCAGGTTGTTCCACAGGTGCGCGGTGTCGCCGGGCAGCGGCATGACCGCCGGCACGAGAATCAGGAACGCATACACCGCGACGACGACCCACTGCACGCCGCGGATCGCCCCGCCGTGGCGCTGCATCCACTGGCCGGCGGCGGCGAGCCGTCCGCGCGGCGCAGCAGTGGGCATGGTCGACGCGCCGCAACTCATGATGCGGCCCGCCCCGCCGCGGCGACCGGCCGGCTCGCGCGGCGCGCGAGGAACCACACGACGAGCCAGTACGCCGCATACGCGAGCAGGTTCATCAGCGCCGGGTGCGCGCGATAGCCGGTCAACGTCGCGACCATCGAGCCGAACGTGCCCGAATCGTCGAGCAGCTTCGACGAATCCCATACCTGGTCGACGATCGTCGGCAGCAGTTCCTTGTCGATCAGCTTGTCGACGCCGGTCTGGAAGAGGCCCGCGCCGAGAAACAGCAGCATGATCTCGGTGACGCGGAAGAAATGCCGCCACGAGAACACCTTGCCGCCAAGCTGCAACACGTAGAAGGTCAGGAACGCGAGTCCGAGTCCCAGCAGGACCGCGACGATCTGGCTGCCGCCGACGTGGCCCGACTGGCCGAAGCCGAGGCCGTACAGGAAGATCACCGTCTCGCTGCCTTCACGCGCGATCGCGAGCGCGACCAGCACCGTGACGCCCCACCAGTTCGCGCTGCGCGTGCTCTGCGCGAGCGACTGCTCCATCTCGCGCTTCAGCGTGCGCGCGTGCTGCTTCATCCACAGCACCATCTGCACGATCAGCACGCACGCGACGAGCACCATCGCGGTCTGGAAATAGTCGAGCGCGTCACCGGACAGCACTTCGGTAAAGCCGACCAGCGCCGCGCCGAGCAGCACCGCCGCGAGCACCCCGAGCGCGACGCCCGCCCACAGATACGGCAGGCCGCGCCGCGCGGCCGCGTCGCCGTTTTTCAGCCACGCGTACAGGATGCCGACGACCAGCAGCGCCTCGACGCTTTCCCGCCACACGATGAACAACACCTGACCCATTCCTGCCCTCCTGCCGCCGCGCGCGTCACTTCGCGACGATCACGCCCTGCGCCTCATGGTGAAAATCGTCGAAGAACTTGTATTCGCCCGGTTCCTGCGGCGCGACCACGACGAACGACTGCGCGCCCGGCGCGAGCACTGTTTCCTTGCGCAACTGGACGCTCTCGAATTCGGCCGCGCCGTGGCCGGTATTGCGCACGACGATCTTGAACCGCTTGCCGGCCGGCACCTCGATGCGCGCCGGATTCAGCTTGCCGTCCGCCATTTCGAGCTGGAACGTCGGCAGATCCGCCGCGCGCGCGAGCGGCGCGACGCCGGCGACCAGCGACGCACCGAGCGCGAGCGCCGCCAGCTTCCTGTTGATGTGGACTGTCGTCATCGCGCCGCTCAGTAGCCGCCCTTCTTGCCGATGCCCGCGAACGGGAAGTCGTATTCGAGCGTAAACGGCTTGAACCACGGACCCACGCCGGTTTCCTTGTCGACGTGGCGCCCGAACGCCATCGGCCCGCTCTGCACCGGCGGCTGCACGATCAGCTTCAGGTGATACTTGCCCGGACCGGCGAGCTTCACGTTGTCGCCGTAATGCGGACCGTCGTTCGCGACCATCGGCATCAGTTCGCCCTTCTGGTCATAGCTCGAACCCGGCTTCGTCAATTCGTAATGCACCTGCAGATACGGCATCCAGTCGCCTTCGGCGAAACCGGTCGGATTGTCCTTGACCGCATGAATGTCGCTTTCCAGATGGATGTCGGAATCCGACGCCTTGCGCATCATCCCCGCCGGCTCCATCGTGATCGGCTGCAGATATACGACGCCGATCTCCATCCCGCCCTGGATCTGCTGCTTGCCGATCGGATACTCGGCGGCCATTGCCGTACACGCCGCACTCGCGGCAGCCAGCGCTACCGCCCCACGCAGAAGGAAGTGGATCCGCATCGAGACTCCTTGTTTTTATGAACAGAAAAGGTCGAACTGCCGTATCACGCAAACGTTAATGCGAACAATTCTCATGTGCGTGCCAGTGTATCACGTCGCCGTGAGCAGGCAACGTCGAATCCACGGAAAGCCTTCTCGCAGCAGGGCTTTCCGCCGGCTTGCAGCGGGGATTTCGGGGTGAAAGCGACGGAAAACACGGCGCGCGGCAAATGCGCGCGCGCCGTACGACTCACGCCGGATGGTCGCCGACGTTCGCGCCGAACACGCGCTCGCGCAGCACGGCCAGCTGGTCGCGCGTTTGCGCGGCCTTTTCGAATTCGAGGTTCTTCGCGTAATCCATCATCTGCTTTTCGAGCCGCTTGATTTCCTTCGCGATTTCCTTCTCCGACATGTCCTCGAACTTCGCGCGCTCCTGCTCCTCGCGCAGTTCGGCGCGCGCCTCGTCGACGTTGTACACGCCGTCGATGATGTCCTTGATCCGCTTCACGACGCCGCGCGGCACGATGCCGTGCTGCTCGTTGAACGCGATCTGCTTCGCGCGGCGGCGTTCGGTCTCGTCGATCGCCCGCCTCATCGAGTCGGTGATGCGGTCCGCGTACAGGATCGCGCGGCCGTTCACGTTGCGCGCCGCGCGGCCGATCGTCTGGATCAGCGAGCGCTCCGCGCGCAGGAAGCCTTCCTTGTCCGCGTCGAGGATCGCGACCAGCGACACCTCCGGAATGTCGAGCCCCTCGCGCAGCAGGTTGATGCCGACCAGCACGTCGAACGTGCCGAGCCGCAGGTCGCGGATGATCTCGACGCGCTCGACCGTATCGATGTCGCTGTGCAGATAGCGGACCTTGACGCCGTGGTCGGACAGGAATTCGGTCAACTGCTCGGCCATCCGCTTCGTCAGCGTGGTCACCAGCACGCGCTCGCCGGCCGCGACGCGCTCGTTGATCTCCGACAGCACGTCGTCGACCTGGGTCGACGCGGGCCGCACCTCGATCATCGGGTCGACGAGGCCGGTCGGCCGCACCACCTGTTCGGCGACCTGGCCCGCCACCCGTTTTTCGTAGTCGGCGGGCGTCGCCGATACGAAAATCACCTGGCGCATCTTGCGCTCGAACTCCGCGAACTTCAGCGGCCGGTTGTCGAGCGCGGACGGCAGCCGGAAGCCGTAGTCGACGAGGTTTTCCTTGCGCGCGCGGTCGCCGTTGTACATGCCGTTCAACTGACCGATCAGCACGTGCGACTCGTCGAGGAACATCATCGCGTCGGGCGGCAGGTAGTCGACGAGCGTCGGCGGCGGCTCGCCCGGCGCCGCGCCCGAGAAGTGCCGCGAGTAGTTCTCGATGCCCTTGCAGAAGCCCAGTTCCTGCAGCATTTCGAGGTCGAAGCGCGTGCGCTGTTCGAGCCGCTGCGCCTCGACGAGCTTCCCTTCGCGATGGAAGAATTCGAGCCGCTCGCGCAGTTCGAGCTTGATCGTCTCGACGGCGCGCAGCACCGTTTCGCGCGGCGTCACATAGTGCGACGACGGATACACGGTGAAGCGCGGAATCTTTTGCCGCACGCGGCCGGTCAGCGGGTCGAACAGGTGCAGCGCCTCGACTTCGTCGTCGAACAGTTCGACGCGCACCGCCATTTCCGCATGTTCGGCCGGGAAGATATCGATCGTGTCGCCGCGCACGCGGAACGTACCGCGCTGGAAGTCCTGCTCGTTGCGGTTGTACTGCATCGCGATCAGCCGCGCGATGACCTCGCGCTGGCCGAGCCTGTCGCCGACACGCAGCGTCAGGATCATCTGGTGATACTCGGACGGGTTACCGATACCGTAGATCGCCGACACCGTCGCGACGATCACGACGTCGCGACGCTCCATCAGGCTCTTGGTCGCGGACAGGCGCATCTGCTCGATGTGCTCGTTGATCGACGAGTCCTTCTCGATGAACAGGTCGCGCTGCGGCACGTACGCTTCCGGCTGGTAATAGTCGTAGTACGACACGAAGTATTCGACCGCGTTGCGCGGGAAGAACTCGCGGAACTCCGAGTAAAGCTGCGCGGCGAGCGTCTTGTTCGGCGCGAACACGATCGCCGGCCGGCCGAGCCGCGCGATCGCATTCGCCATCGTGTAGGTCTTGCCGGAGCCGGTCACGCCGAGCAGCGTCTGGAACGCGAGGCCGTCCTCGACGCCCTCGACGAGCGTGTCGATCGCCGTGGGCTGGTCGCCGGCCGGCAGATACGGCTGATAAAGCTGAAACGGGGAGCCTTCGTAACGGACGAACTTCGACTCGTCGAGTACGTCGGCGGCGTCGGTCGCGGAATGTTCGGACATGGGGCGGCATCCTCTGCCAAAAAAGCCAAAAGCGGCAAACGCGCAAAGGACCATTCTAGCGTTTCGCGCGGACGCGGGCCGGGGGT
>Ga0164242_10003279_pt1 | contig 18530 bp, 17 predicted proteins | sample OricomgcompostMG_FD_108783 | JGI IMG/M metagenome (GOLD analysis project Ga0164242, IMG submission 108783) | Miracle-Growth compost microbial communities from Emeryville, California, USA - Original compost - Miracle growth compost (MG) ... | reverse complement strand
CCCCGGCAAGCCAGTCCGGGGCGCCGAAGGAGCAACCTCCCCGGAACCTCTCAGGCCGACGGACCGCGCGGGCAGGGCACTCTGGAGAGCAGGCGTCTCGGCGCCTCACCGACGGGGCAAACCCGCAGCAAGTTGCGTGGTGAAGCTTTCAGGTGGAAGGACAGAGGGGGAGCCACACCGCCGGCTGTCGCCGACGGTGACGCAGCGCGATCCGCGTCCGGGAGGCTCCACGTGACCAGTCCTGCATCGACCCAACGCTCCGGCGCGGCCGATCCCACCCGGTTCGCCGACCGGCACATCGGCCCAGGCGCCGACGAACGCGCCAAGATGCTCGCCGTCGTCGGCTACGGCTCACTCGACGAGCTCACCGATGCGGCCCTGCCTCGGACGATCCGGGCCGGCGGAGAGCTGCCCGTTCCGGCCGCTGTCGGTGAGGACGAGGTGCTCGCCGAGCTGCGCGGCATCGCCGGCGGCAACCGGGTCCTGACCTCGATGATCGGGCTCGGCTGGCACGACACCGTGACGCCGCCGGTCCTGCGGCGCGGAATCCTCGAGAACCCCGGTTGGTACACCGCCTACACCCCCTACCAGCCCGAGATCTCCCAGGGCCGACTCGAGGCGCTGCTGAACTTCCAGACCGTCGTCGCGGACCTCACCGGGCTGGCGATCGCGGGCTCGTCGCTTCTCGACGAGTCGACAGCAGCTGCTGAGGCTATGACGCTTTGTCGCCGTAGCGCCAAGTCGACAAGTACCCGGTTCATTGTCGACACGGAATGCCACCCCCACACGCTCGCCGTCCTGCGTACCCGAGCGGAGCCGATCGGCATCGAGGTGGCCGTCGCGGACCTCGCCCAAGGTCTACCCGAGGGGGGCTGTTTCGGGGTCCTCATCGCCTACCCGGGAACCACTGGGAGACTGTTCGACCCCCGTCGACTTGTCGACACCGTCCACGCCGGCGAGGGCCTGGTCGCGGTCACCACCGACCCCCTCGCCCTGACCTTGCTGAGCCCGCCGGGGGAGTGGGGCGCCGACGTCGCGGTCGGTTCCGCGCAGCGGTTCGGAGTGCCCATGGGCTTCGGCGGTCCGCACGCCGGGTTCATGGCTGTCCGGTCCGGGCTGGAGCGCGGCCTGCCGGGCCGCCTCGTGGGGGTCAGCGTCGACGCCGACGCGGCGCCGGCGTACCGGCTCGCCCTGCAGACCCGGGAACAGCACATTCGCCGGGAGAAGGCCACCAGCAACATCTGCACCGCCCAGGTGCTGCTCGCCGTCGTCGCCGGCGCCTACGCCGCCTACCACGGCCCGGCCGGCCTCACCGGGATCGCGGAGCGGGTGGCCGGCCACGCCGCGGCGCTCGCCGGATCGCTGGCCGCCGGGGGCGTCCGGCTGCTGCACGCCAACGGCTTCGACACCGTCACCGCGGTGGTGCCGGGCCGCGCGGATGCCGTCATCCGAGCCGCTGTGGAGGCGGGGATCAACCTGCGCCGGATCGACCCCGACCGGGTCGGGATCACCACCGACGAGCGCACCACCGCCGCGCACGTGGCGGCCGTCTGCGATGCCTTCGGCGTCCCCGTGGCGACGGCCTCGGCGACGGCATGGATCCCCGACGCGCTGCGTCGTACCTCGCGCTTCCTCACCCACCCGGTCTTCCACGCCCACCACTCCGAGACGGCGATGATGCGCTACCTGCGCCGGCTCGCCGACCGGGACCTGGCGCTGGACCGCACGATGATCCCGCTCGGCTCGTGCACGATGAAGCTCAACGCGGCCGCCGAGATGGAGCCGATCACCTGGCCGGAGCTGGCGGGGATCCACCCGTTCGCCCCGCTCGAGCAGGCCGGCGGGCACCTGCGGATCATCCGCGACCTGGAGTCCTGGCTCGCCGGCCTCACCGGCTACGCGGCGGTCTCGCTACAGCCCAACGCGGGCTCGCAGGGGGAGTTCGCCGGTCTGCTCGCCATCCGGGCCTACCACCGCGACCGCGGTGAGGCTGCCCGAAATGTCTGTCTGATCCCGTCATCGGCGCACGGCACGAACGCCGCCAGCGCCGCGATGGTCGGGATGCGAGTGGTGGTGGTGGCCTGCGACGACGACGGCAACGTGAGCCTGGACGACCTGCGCGCCAAGGTCGACGAGCATCGCGACGACCTGGCCGCGATCATGGTCACCTACCCGTCGACGCACGGGGTGTTCGAGGCGGGCATCACCGAGCTCTGCGCGATGGTCCATGACGCCGGCGGCCAGGTGTACGTCGACGGGGCGAACCTCAACGCGCTGGTCGGGCTGGCCAAGCCGGGGGAGTTCGGGGCTGACGTGTCCCACCTCAACCTGCACAAGACCTTCTGCATCCCGCACGGCGGCGGGGGCCCGGGAATCGGCCCGGTCGCGGTGCGGGAGCACCTGGCGCCGTACCTGCCGAACCACCCCCTGGTGGCCGAGGCGGGGCCCGAGACCGGCGTGGGGCCGATCAGCGGGGCGCCGTGGGGCAGCGCCGGGATCCTGGCCATTCCGTGGACCTATGTGCGCCTGATGGGCCCGGACGGGCTGCGGGAGGCCACCGAGGTCGCGCTGCTCGCGGCGAACTACGTGGCTCGCCGACTGGCGCCGCATTACCCCGTGCTCTACACCGGCCAGGGCGGCCTGGTGGCCCACGAGTGCATCCTCGACGTCCGCGGCATCACCCGTGAGACCGGTGTGACGGCTGAGGACATCGCGAAGCGGCTGATCGACTACGGATTCCACGCTCCGACGATGTCGTTCCCGGTGGCGGGCACGCTCATGATCGAGCCGACCGAGTCCGAGGACCTCGCCGAGCTGGACCGGTTCTGCGACGCGATGGCCGAGATCCGGGCCGAGATCGACCGGGTCGGCGCCGGCGAGTGGACGCTCGAGGACAGTCCGCTGCGCAACGCGCCCCACACGGCGGCGTGCCTGCTGGGGGACTGGCAGGCCGGCTACGACCGGCAGCGCGCGGCGTACCCGCTCCCCTCGGTCCGCGCCGACAAGTACTGGCCGCCGGTGCGGCGCATCGATGGCGGGTACGGCGACCGGAACCTGGCCTGCAGCTGTCCCGCGCCGGAGGCCTACGAGGGCTGAAGGCTAAGCAGCGGGCCGGTGGAAAGCGGGCGAGTGTCGCTGCGGCGGGATCGCGTGGCCGTCGGGGAGCAGGTCCCCCGAGTCGTCGAAGCTGACGACGCCGTTGCACAGCAGACTCCAACCCTGCTCGGGATGGCTCGAGACCACCTTGGCGGCATCGCGGTCAGCGGCGTCGGCCGGCGGGCAGAGCGGTGAGTGTTGGCACATCTGCGTGCCCTTCGTCTTGCGATCCTTACCGGCGTCGGGCGGCGCCGGTCATCTGCAGTCTCGGCAGGCGTATGGCCGAAAGTTAGGGACTTCTTGCCCCATTGTGAAAGTCGGAGGTCCTCATACCGGGCTGTGGATGGGCAAATCGGGGGATCCCATCACCCTGGGTCCTCTCTCCGCGACCTGACATAATGTCCATTATCGGCCATCTATACTCTGGAGGCGAGGAGCCGACAGCGAACCGACCCGGGCTGCCGGACGTCTTACACGGTGACGGCGTACCTGATCGCCGTCAGGGAATCCTCAGATGCATCAGCGACGTTGTTCCTGACGTCGAACGACTTGGGAGGCCGACATGGGTGAGCGCGTCCTGCGGGGCAGCCGCCTTGGTACGACGAGCTATGAGATGGACCGCAACACCGACCTGGCGCCGCGGCGCGAGGTGGTGTTCGACTGCCCGTCCGGCCACGAGACCCGCATGGTGATGGCAAGTGATGCCGAGGTTCCGGCGACCTGGGAGTGCCGCAGCTGCGGCGTGACCGCGCTGCTTCGCGACGGTGAGCTGCCGGAGGGCCGGGAGACCAAGCATGTCCGGACGCACTGGGACATGCTGCTCGAGCGTCGCTCCGTTGCCGAGCTCGAGGATGTGCTGAACGAGCGGCTGGCCGAGCTTCACCCAGCGCCCAAGCCTCGCCGCAAGTCGGCCTGACCGTCATCGCCAGCCGCTCGGCGCCGTCGTACGGGCGGGTAGTCAGGCGGGCGCCCGTGTGGGTGCCTCAGCCTTGACCTCAATAACCCTCGAGTCGAGGTCGAGGCCGTTGGCCCGTCGAGCACCTCGAGATTGCACGAACGCGAGGACGAGGGCCAGGCCCGCGAGGCCACTGATGAGCCACTCTGGCCAAGCGCCGATCCGGTCCGCGACGGTCTGCGGGTCTCGCAACGGCAGCCGCAGGTCGAGGACGCCCGGCTCGAACACTCCGGTACGCGCGATCACGTGGCCGTTCGGGGCGATCATCGCGCTCACGCCGCTGGTGGCAGCGACCACGACGGCCCGCCCGCTCTCGACGGCGCGCAGTCGGGAGATCGCGAGCTGCTGTGCGGTCTCTCCCCCGTAGCCGCTGTCGCCGGCATGCTCGTAGCTGGCGTTGTTCGTCTGGACGACCAGGAGCCGGCCGCCGCCGTTGACCGCCTGCCGGACGACGGCGTCATCGGCGATCTCGAAGCAGATCGCGTCAGCCAGGCGAACCGCGCCGACCTGCAGCGTTCCGGCCCGGTGCCCGGGGACGAAGTCCTTCGCGATGAGCGAGAACTCGCCCACGATCTTGCTGAGCACGCTGCGAAACGGCAGGTACTCCCCGAACGGCACCAGATGGCGTTTGACGTAGATCTGCCCCGGCCCGGTCCGGGGTGACCACACGATGCCGGCGTTCTGGACGTGGTCGGGGCCAGGCCCGTCGATCACTGCTCCGATCAGCGTGGGAACGCCGATGGCGGCGACGGCGGAGTCGACCTGAGCCCGGGCGACCGGGTCGGTGCGCGGGTCGAGATCCGAGGCGTTCTCCGGCCAGATCACGACGTCCGGACGCGGCAGCGTCCCGGCGGCGACCTTCTGGGCCAGCACCCGGGTCTCCGTCAGGTGGTTCTGCGTGACGGCATGACGCTGGGCGAACTCCGCGAGGCCGAGCCTGGGGACGTTGCCCTGTACGGCCGCGACCACCGCAGAGCTGGGCTGCCCGCGGCTCGACGTCCCGGCGGTCGGGAGGCCGATGGCGAGCGGACCGGCGACCACGACGCCGAACGCGCCGAGGGTCAGCGCCGCGGGAGCTCGCCGGCGGGACAACCCGCCCTCGATCACGAGGTAGGCGAGCAGGCCGCCGCCGAGCGCAACAGCGAAGGTGACCAGCGGAGCGCCGCCGAGGGCCGCGAGGCGGACCAGCGGGCCGTCTGCCTGGCCGAAGGCCAACCGGGCCCACGGGAAGCCGCCGAAGGGCCATCTGTCGCGCAGGAACTCCTGGCCCACCCACAGCAGCCCGACTGCTAGTGGCCACCAGCGCAGGCGTCCCACCAGCCACAGCGTGATCCCGAGACCCAGGAACCACAGGGACTCGATCAGCGTGACGACGATCCAGGCGTCGACCCCGATCGGCTGGAGGAACGACACGGTGGGGATCCACATCCCGAGCCCGGTGAGGTAGCCGAGCCCGGCGGCGGCACGAAGCCGTGTCCCTCGCACCGCGATCGCCATCGCGGCGACACCGGCCAGCGCCGCGGGCCACCAGTTGAGGGGCGGGAAGGCGGACCAGAGCGCGACGCCCGCGACGACCGCAGTCGTCGGGCGAGCGAGGCTTCGCGGGCGGGGTAGCCGGATCACGTCGGCTCGGACGCTACACAACCCGGCTGGATCGGACGTGAGTCCGGATCCGGCCCGGGTGCCCTTCGGACCGACGTTGAGACGGCCGGCCGCCGCCCCAGCGCCGTTGTCTACTGGGCACCCGGGCCGCTCCCGAGTGGTCGCACCACGCCCGGCCCCGCACCCGATGGCGTGCCGAAGGCCGACTGGACCTGGCACCAGCTCGATGACAGCGGGTGCACGCTGTCGACGACCGGCCAGTCGGGTACTTCGGCGTGGTCATCGGCTGAAGGCCACGCGTCCCTGTGGTGGACGGCAGGACCGTAGCGAGGTGGCTCCTCGCGCTGTCAACCGCCCTCTGACCTGCGAAAACGCCCAAAATCGCAGGTCAGAGGCACGAAAGTTGATCACGACAAGTCCAACATTGCCCGGACAGCCTGCCACCCCGGGACCGATTGGGACCTGCTGGCGGGTCTTCCTTCGATCTCAAGGTGAGGTCGAGGGGATGGCTGAGGCCTTCGGATCTTCCTGCAGCCAGTCCGGAGCCGGATCACTCCCCCAATGTCGGCGCAGCCGGTCGAGATCGGCGGCGAGTGCGCGCTGCAGGCTGGCCATCACCGGCGACGGAAGCTCGAGCTCCTGAGCGGACAGCTCCCGCCGCACCATGGGCGAGGCGCTGTCATTGAGCCGGGCTGCCCAGGCGGGAACCCAGTCGGTCTTGTCATGCCGAATCGCCGCCGAGCCCAACGCACGCCACCACCCGCGGGGCGCCAGCTTGCCCTCGCTGATGTTGGCGGCCGGCAGCTGCCCGGGGCGCCATGCGCGGTCGATGCCGAGGAAGCCGAACAGTCGGCTCATCACGGCCTCGGGAGTGTCCCGCAGCTGCTCCAGGCTCAGCAGCAGGATGCGCTCGCGCGGCACCCGCCGGAGCCACCGCTCGAGCTGCAGGGCGTAGCTGCTCGTCAGCAGGTAGCGAGGGTCGGCGGTCAGCGCCTCACCGATCGGACGGGTCTCGGTTCCCCCGGCCAGGCCGTGACGGTAGGCCGACCGCATCCGCGCCAGCGGCTCTCGCAGGATGTAGACCAGCCGGGGCTCGGCCACAGCTGCCGTCAGCCGGTGGACCACCTCGCCGTAGTGCGGGTACATCGCGTAGGTGGTCGACGCCTCCCCCACGGCCACGGCGTCACCCGCGGCGGCGAACAGGGCGGCGTACCACTCCGCTCCTCGCGCCCACTCCCGGTCCGCGGCGAAGAAGTCCGGTTCCTTCGGGTCGCACATGTACACCTCGGGGTGTTGCCGGAGGAGGCGGTGCAGGGTGCTGGTGCCGGCCTTCTGGGCGCCGATCACGAAGAAGTCGGGCAGTCGCGGGCTGGTCGCGCTCACAGCGCAGGCGGGCGGTCTTCATACGGAGTCGACAAAACGACAGATGTCCTAGTCGATACGCTGGCGGCCGCCCGGATCCGCTGCAGCAGGACCTCGAGCTCCGCGGGCGAGCCGACCCGCACCTTGAGGATGTAGCTCTCGTCGCCGGCGACGCTGTGGCAGGCCTCGATCTCGCGCAGGTGGGCCAGCTTCTCCGGGGCGTCGTCCGGTGAGCTCGGATCGATCGGCTTGATGGACACGAATGCCGTGACCGGCAGCCCGAGCTCGACCGGGTCGGCGATTGCCCGGTAGCCGCGGATCACGCCGCGCTGCTCGAGTCGGCGCACCCGTTGATGGACGGCGGAGACGGACAGGCCGGTCTCCTTGGACAGGTCCGTGAAGCTGCGCCGACCGTCTTCGGAGAGCAGCCGCACGATTGACCGATCGACGTCCTCCACGAACGAGCACCCTAGTAGGCCGCTTCAGGCGACGGGAGGCGTCGATCGTGCGCGCCGACGGACGCGGCCGACGGGGCCCGCCCGCTGCCCACCATCCCCGCAACAGCCGGGATGAGCGTGGCGGGTCCCCGTCGTCCGGTTCAGGACCTCATCGGTCCCTGGCGGCTCCGGCAGGTCGCCGAATCCAATTGCGAGGTCGGGATTCCCAACCGCGATCTTGAGACGCCAAACGGGCGTCATCCTCACCCCGCTCGCCGAAGCAGCGCCCGACGGAGGCACTCTGTCGGCGATCTGTGCCCGGATGCCCGATCTCGCCGCCGCTTCCGCTCGCGTCGGGGGCTGGTTCGACCGCGGGTCAGGCCAGCAAGGAACGGCCGATGACCAACCGCTGGATCTGGTTGGTGCCCTCGAAGATCTGCATGACCTTCGCCTCGCGCATGTAGCGCTCCACCGGATACTCGGTCGTGTAGCCGTAACCGCCGAACACCTGTACGGCGTCGGTCGTCACCTTCATCGCGGTGTCGGTCGCGAAGAGCTTGGCCATCGCCGCCTGCGGCCCGTACGGCAGGCCGGCGTCACGGCGCCTGGCCGCCGCAAGGTAGTTGGCGCGAGCTGCCTCGATGCCGGTCGCCATGTCCGCGAGGAGGAAGCTCACCCCCTGGTTGTCAGCGATCGGTCGGCCGAACTGGCGCCGGTCCTTCGCCCAACCGACGGCGGCGTCGAGCGCCGCCTGGGCGAGGCCGGTCGCGACCGCCGAGATGCCGAGGCGGCCGCCGTCGAGAGCAGACAGCGCGATGCGCATGCCCTCGCCCTCGTCGCCGATCCGACGCTGCGCCGGGACCCGGACGTTGTCGAGCACGATCTGCGCCGTCGCGGACGAGCGGAGCCCCATCTTGCGCTCCGGCGGCTGCGGGTGCAGCCCAGCGGCGTCCGCCGGCACCAGAAGCGTCGAGACACCTCCGCGCGCATCCTCCGACGTGCGGCAGAAGACGTTGTAGTAGTCGGCGTACCCGCCGTGCGTGACCCACGCCTTCGTGCCGGACACGACGTAGGAGTCACCATCGCGCCGGGCGCGGGCCTGTAGCGATGCGGCGTCGGAGCCCGACGTCGCCTCCGACAGCGAGTACGCACCGAGCAGCTCGCCGCCGAGCATGTCCGGCAGGTGGGCCTTGCGCTGCTCCTCGCTGCCGAAGCCGGCCACCGGGTAGCAGCTCAGGGTGTGAACGCTCACGGCGAGCGCGACGGCCGCCCAGGCGCTCGCGAGCTCCTCGAGGACCTGGAGGTACACCTCGTAGGGCATGCCCCCGCCGCCGTACTCCTCCGGATAGGCCAGCCCGAGCAGACCGGAGCGGCCGAGCAGGCGAATCGTCTCGCGCGGGAACTCCGCGCGCTCCTCGTAGGCCGCGGCATTCGGGGCGAGCTCATCGCGAGCGAGCTCGCGCACCAGGGCGAGGAGCTGCTCCGCTTCCTCACTGGGAAGCACGCGTTGGACGACCATCAGCTCGACAGTACGACGAGGTCGCGCTCGATGGTGTCGAGTCGCTCGACGCCGTCGTCGGTCACCACCACGATGTCCTCGATCCGCGCACCGTGCTTGCCGGTCGAGTAGATGCCCGGCTCGATCGAGAAGCACATCCCCGGCTCCAGGACGACGTCGTTACCGGCGACGATCCACGGCTCTTCGTGCTCCTCGAGACCGATGCCGTGACCGGTTCTGTGAATGAACAGATCGCCGTATCCGCCCGCCGCGATGACATCGCGGGCCGCGGCGTCGACGCTGTGCGCGGTCACCCCCGGTCGAACCTGAGCCACGGCGGCGAGCTGGGCGGCCAGCAGGACGTCGTAGTAGGCCGCGAACTCATCCGGCGCGTCGTCGCCGGCAACGTAGGTCCGGGTGCAGTCCGAACAGTAGCCATCGGACATCGTGCCGCCGATGTCGATCACCACCGGATCGCCGGCCTCGATGACCCGGTTGCTGACGTGATGGTGCGGGCTGGCGCCGTTCGGCCCCGAGCCGACGATCACGAAGTTCACCTTCTGATGCCCTTCGGCGAGGATCGCGTCTGCGATGTCACGTGCGACCTCCGCTTCGGTGCGCCCCGGGCGCAGCCACTCCCCCATCCGGGCGTGGACCCGGTCGATCGCGGCGCCGGCGGCGCGTAGCGAGTCGACCTCGTCCGGCAGCTTGCGCAACCGCAGCGGTCGCAGCACATCGCCGGCGAGACTTTGCACCGCACCGGTGAGGACCTCTCGGAAGCGCAGGACCTGCTGCGCCCACATCCGGTCCGCCACTCCGACGGTCCGCGGCGGCCGGCCGAGCGTCTCGTTGAGCCGCGCGGCGAGCAGCCGGAAGGCATCGTCGGTCTCACCGTGGGTGGCGAGAGACACCTGCTCCGTCGCACCGCTGGCCTCGGCGGCGTGCTGTTCAAGGCCGGGCACGACGAGAAATGGGGCGCCCGCCGCAGGCACGACCAGACAGGTGAGCCGCTCGAGCGGGAGCGCGTCGTACCCGACGAGATACCGGAGGTCAGCACCGGGCGTCAGGAGGAGTGCATCGATGCCGGCATCGGCAGCGGCCTGCGCGGCGCGAGCAAGCCGGTCGCGATAGGGGGCGCTCACGAGGTCAGGCTACGACGCGGACTAGGCCGGTCCCGCGGATTGCGGGCGATGGACGACGGCGAGCATCCGAACCGCTTCGGCGAACATCGTCGACTTGATGACCCCGAGATTCGGGCTCGCCTTGGCGGTCAGCGGTCGAACGATGTCCAAGGCGGCGGGGAGCACGGCGGACTCCTCGACCGCAGCCGTCACCAAGCCCGCGGCGAGGGCATCCACTCCCCCGTAACGGCGACCGGTCGTCATGGCCTCGATCGCAGTGGCGGGTGACAGCTTGGCGCGGAGCAGCGCGTCCATCCCAGGTGGGAACGGCAGGTTGAGGTCGACCTCCGGCAGGCAGAAGAAGCCGCGGTCGGCGCGCATGACTCGCCAGTCGTGCGCCATCGCCAGCATGCCGCCGGCCGCAAAGCAGTGGCCTTGGATCGCGGCGACCGTGGGCAGCGGCGCCACCAGCACCCGGCTGAGCAGGCGCTGGACGGTGTCGACGTACCACTCGCCCTGGTCCGTGTGGGACATCAGCCAGTCCAGGTCGAGGCCGTTGGACCAGAACTTGCCCTCCGCGACCGTGACGAGCGCCGCTGGCGATCCGAGACCTTCGATCTCGTCGAGACAGGCGTGCATCGACTCGAGCCAGTCCGGCGAGAAGCGGTTCTCGTCGCCACCGAGGTTCAGGACAGCGACGTCACCGTCGCGAGCGATCGTGGGCACCCGGTTAGTGTCTCGGCATGCCTGATCGGACTGGCGACCGGCTCATGCTTCTGGACTCGGCGTCGATGTACTTTCGCGCTTTCTACGGCGTGCCGGACACGATGGTGGCCCCCGATGGAACGCCGGTGAACGCGGTCCGCGGCTTCCTCGACTACATCGCCCGTCTGGTCAGCGAACGCCGCCCGACGCGGCTCGTCGCAGCGATGGATGCCGACTGGCGACCAGAGTGGCGCGTCGCGGCGATCCCGTCGTACAAGGCGCATCGGGTCGCCGACGAGGCGACGAACGAGGAAGACGTCCCCGACACGCTCTCCCCGCAGGTGCCCGTCATCGAGGCGGTCCTCGACGCGCTCGGGATCTGCCGGCTCGGTGTGCCCGGCTACGAAGCCGACGACGTCATCGGCACACTGGCGTCGGCGGCCACCTGCCCGACCGAGATCGTGACGGGTGACCGTGACCTGTTCCAACTGGTCGAGGACGCCCGCGGTGTCACCGTGCTCTACATCGTGAAGGGGGTCGGCAACGCCGAGGTGATCGACGAGGCCGAGATCACCCGCCGCTACGGCATTCCGGGCCGCTCATACGCCGACTTCGCGACGATGCGAGGAGATCCGTCCGACGGCCTGCCCGGCGTGCCGGGCGTCGGCGACAAGACCGCCGCTGCCCTGCTTCGGGAGTTCGGCACGCTGGACGGCATCCTGACCGCGGCCGAGGTCTCCGACGTCGGGTTCCCGCGCGGGTCGCACGCGAAGATCATGGCCGCGGCCGGCTACATCGGACCGGCCCGTGAGGTCGTCGCGGTTGCGCGGGACGTTCCGGTCGGTGACATCGACTCGAGACTGCCGCGCGAGCCGCGCGAGCCCGATGCGTTGGGTGCGCTGTGCGACCGCTGGGGTCTGACCAGCTCGGTCGAACGCGTCCTGGACGCACTGGCGTGAGCGAGCGGCGCGGCCGGCAGCCCTACTCGCTCACCCCCGAGTAGGCGACGACACCGCGACGAAGCTTGCCCACCGCCTCGCGGGCAGTCGCCGCGGTGCGTGATCCCTCCGGCGCTGCCTTGGTCACCTGGTCGAGCAGGTCGAGCAGCTGCTTGACCCACCTCACGAAGTCGCCTGGCGCGAGCTGGGTGTCACGCAGCACCGCGTCGAGCGAATGGCCCTTCGCCCAGCGCCACGCCAACCAGGCAAAGCCGGGTTCAGGCTGGCGAAGGAAGGTCAGCCCGGCATCGGACTCGACGCCGCGCAGCGACTCCCAGCGGCGGTCGAGGTCCTGCAGTGCAGCGCGACACCTTCCGGGTGGGAGCTTCGGGCTCGTCTCGTCGTCACGGCGCGCTTCGTACACCACCGCCGATGCGACAGCGGCGAGCTCCGGGGCGTCGAGCTCTTCCCATGCCCCGTCGCGCAGCACCTCGGCGACGAGCAAGTCCGACTCGGAGTACAGGCGCGACAAGGTGCGGCCGGGTGGCGTCACGTCCTCCTTCGCGAGGTAGCCGAGCGAGGTGAGTACGTCGCACACCGAGTCGAAGGTGCGCGCGATCGTGCCGGTGCGGTTGCGCACCCGGCGTTCGAGCGCCTCCGTGTCACGCGCGAGCTTCCAGTAGCGCTCGGACCAGCGTGCATGATCCTCACGGTCGGCGCAGCCGTGGCAAGGATGCTGTCGAATCGCAGCACGGAGTCGTGCGATCTCGGCATCGTCGGCAGCCGCACTGCGCGAGCGTTCCTGGCGGCCACCCGACTCGACCCCGAGCGCCCGCAGGCTGGACACCAGATCACGCCGCGCCTGCGGGGAGCGTGGGACGAAGCTGCGCGGGACCTTGACCCTGCCGACTGCTTCGACCGCGTCGGCGAAGTCGCCGGCCGCGACGCGCTTGAGCTGGCGTTCACCGGTCACGACCAGCACCCGGCCGGTGTTGTCGATCCCTGCCACGACGACGGCGAGCTCGGGGCGCCGGCCGCTTGGCATCCGGATCACGTCCCCGACGCGAAGCTCTTCCAGGGACTGGGCCGCGGCAGCCCGGCGGGATGCCGACCGCGATCGCGCGAGCTCCGACTCGCGGTCTGACAGCGCCCGGCGCAGTCCGGCGTACTCCGTGAAGTCACCGAGATGGCAGGTCATCGCCTCGCGATACCCGTCAAGCGCCTCCTGGTTGCGTCGCACCTGCTTGGCGAGGCCAACCACCGCTCGATCGGCCTGGAACTGGGCGAAGGAGGTCTCGAGCAAGTCGCGGGCGGCGTTGCGGCCCATTCGGCCGACCAGGTTGACGGCCATGTTGTACGACGGGCGGAAGCTGGACCGCAACGGGTACGTGCGCGTCGAGGCGAGGCTGGCCACGTGGCGCGGGTCGAACCCCGGGGTCCAGAGGACAACCCCATGCCCCTCGATGTCGATCCCACGACGACCTGCTCGGCCGGTGAGCTGGGTGTACTCACCGGGGGTGAGGTCGACGTGTGCCTCGCCGTTCCACTTGACCAGCGACTCCAGGACCACGCTCCGAGCCGGCATGTTGATCCCGAGCGCGAGGGTCTCGGTGGCGAACACGACCTGGATCAACCCGGCAGCGAAGAGCTCCTCCACGGCCTCCTTGAAGGCCGGCAGCATGCCGGCGTGGTGCGCGGCGATCCCACGCTCGAGTCCGTCGAGCAGCTCGCCGTACCCGAGCACGGCTAGGTCGTCGTCCTGCAGGCCGGCCGTCCTCGCCTCGAGCGTCCGCCGGATCACGTCCCGGTCGTCAGGAGGGGCAAGTCGCAGCCCGGCACGGATGCACTGCCGTACGGCGGCGTTGCAGCCGGCTCGACTGAAGATGAACACGATCGCGGGAAGCAACCCGTCGCGATCGAGTCGCTCCACGACCTCCGGGCGGCGCGGGAGATCAATCGGTCGCGGGCGCTTGCCACCACGTTGCGGGCGGCGGGTTCGGTCCGTGTCGAAGCGGGACTGCTGGGCGGCGAGCCGCGCGAGGTGCGGGTTCACCTCCTTCTGCTCTTCGTCGATGAAGAGATCGTGCAGCTGACCACGGGCCAGCACTGACTGCCAGAGCGGCACCGGTCGGTGCTCCTCGACGATCACCGTCGTGTCGCCACGCACCTCCTGGAGCCATGCTCCGAACTCCTCGGCGTTGCTCACGGTTGCCGAAAGGGACACCAGCTGGACGGCGCGCGGGAGATGAAGGATGACCTCCTCCCAGACCGCGCCGCGGAACCTGTCGGCGAGGTAGTGCACCTCGTCCATGACGACGGCGGACAGACCGATCAGCGTCGAGGAGTCCGCGTAGAGCATGTTGCGGAGCACCTCGGTCGTCATGACAACGATCGGCGCTTCACCGTTGACTGAGTTGTCGCCGGTGAGCAACCCGACCTGCTCGACGCCGTACCGGGCGACCAGGTCGTTGAACTTCTGGTTCGACAGTGCCTTGATCGGGGTCGTGTAGAAGCATTTGCCACCGTTTGTCAGCGCGCGATGTACGGCGAACTCACCGACGACGGTCTTGCCGGCCCCGGTGGGCGCCGCAACCAACACGCCGTGGCCGCCCTCGAGAGCCTCGCAGGCACGCCGTTGGAAGTCATCGAGCGCGAACTCGTAGCCGCTCAGGAAGTCCTGCAGGACAGGCGCCAACCCGCGCCGCCGCGCCGCGGCGTACTTCTCCGCCGGACTCGGCACGGCTTCAGGGTATGCCGCCTGTCCGGCCGTCAGGCGAGAACGCGCACCGCACCCGGGACGCACTCACAGCGGATCGGAAGGTCAGCCAGGTACTCGCCGTCGGCATAGGCGGTCACCCCTGGTGAGGCGAGCTCGACGACCTTGGCGCGGCGCATCGTGACCGCGGGATGTGTCGTGTGCGTGCCTTTGAACACCTTCGGAAATGTCTTGAGGAACTCCGCTTTGCTGACCGGCCCGAGCACCATGACATCCATCAGCCCGTCCGTGACGTCCGCATCCGGTGTCACGTGCATGCCGGCCCCATAGGACTTCGCGTTGCCGATCGCTACGAGCATCGCGTCCGTCTTGATCTGCTCGCCGTCGACGACGAGCTCGAACGGCAGTGGGGCGAAGACACCGAGCTCGGCGACCATCGCGATGTTGTAGCGCATTCGGCCCTTCGGCCAGGACATCCGGTTGGCGCGATCGTTGACTCGCGAGTCGAAGCCGGCGCCGAGGACGCAGCCGAACCACTTCTCGCCCACCCGGATCGCATCCATCCGCCACGCCGCGTCGTCACGGAGCCGATCGCTGACGATGCCCGCCGCGGCGAGCGGATCCTTCTTGGGCAGCTTGAGTGTCGCAGCGAGGTCGTTGCCCGTACCGGCCGGAACTATGCCGAGCGGCGTCTCCGTGCCGGCGACCGCGTTGAGCGCCAAGTGCACCATGCCGTCGCCGCCGAGAGCCACGAGCGCATCGACGCCGTCGGCGACCGCCTTTCGCGCTTGCGCCAGGGCATCCCCAGCGTCCGCGCCCACCAGGATCGAGACGTTCGAGCCGGCCTCGCGAATCCGGCCGGCAACCGCGGCCACCTGCTTCGCCGCCCTCCCTTTGCCTGCGCTCGGGTTCACGATGAGCGCGACGTTCCGATGGGTGGCCATCAGACGGTCTGCTCGTCGTCGATAGACGACAGTTCGTCGTCCGCCAGGTCGCCGTACAGCGGTGCACGTCGTGCCACACGACGGTCGTGCAGCGTGGCGATCAGCACCGCGACACCGTAGAGCAGACACATCGGAACCGAAAGCGCGAGCATGGTGAACGGGTCCTGGCTCGGCGTCGCGACCGCCGCAAACACGAAGATGCCGAAGATGACTGCGCGACTCCACCCACGGAGGCGCTCGGCGGGCAGGATCCCGATCAGGTTGAGCATGACCACCAGCAGCGGCAGTTCGAACGATGCGGCGAAGACGAGCACCATGCCCATGAAGAACGAGAGGTAGTTGTTGAACGGGAGCAGTGAGGAGATGTCACCGTTCGCGACGCCGAGCAGGAAGTGCAGGCTCTTGGGCAGGGTGAGATACGCGAAGGCCGCACCCATCGCGAAGAGCAGCACCGAGATGCTGACAAAGGCCGATGCGTAGCGCCGCTCGTGGCTGTAGAGGCCGGGCGTGATGAACCGCCAGAGCTGGAAGAGCCAGATTGGGCAGGCTGCGAGGACCCCGGCGTACAGCGACAGCTTCAGTGTGACCGTGAATGGCTCGAGGACGCCGAAGGCGACGAGCTTGCAGCTTCCAGGAAGCGCTCGATACTTGGCGGGCAGGTCGCAGTAGGGCTGGGAGATGAAGCTCAAGATGTGGCCGTGAAAGACGTAGGCGACGATGGTCGTGATCACGACCGCGATCAGTGAGACGACCACGCGGTAGCGGAGCTCGGCGAGATGTTCGCCGAGGGTCATCCGGCCGTCGGGCGACCGATCCCGATGCGCCCGCGCCGGGCGCGGCATCCTCACCGGCTTGAAGGACTAGAGACTGCGGCGCTTGGGCTAGCTGGGAGAGGTGGTCTGCTCGGCGCTCTTCGCCTCCGCGTTGACCGGTTGAGCCGTCGCCAGCTCAGCGGGAGCAGCCGGCTTGTCGTCCTCGTGGAGGCCCTTGATCTCGGTCTTCATGATGCGCATCGAGCGTCCCAGCGAACGAGCCGCGTCGGGGAGCTTCTTCGAGCCGAAGAGCACGAGAATGACAACGGCGATGATGGCGATCTCAGGCCAACCGATGTCCATGGTCAGGTCCTCTCGTCGAATCCCCGGTGGTGGGAATTCCGTGGTTGCCAGTCTACGCCCGGCTGTCGCCCGTAGACGCCCTGCGACCTTGGGCTGCCTGCTCGCGGGACAGCTGCTCGGTGGCTGCGGCGATCTTCTCCCCCGCAGTCTTCACGTCGCGGGCGAGCTCGCGTACCTGGCGGTAGAGCCGGAAGCCGACTGCGCCGAGCACGGCGATCCCGAGAACGCCGATCCCGACGTAGAACGCCACCCACACACTGTGAAGCGTAGGGGGTGCGTCGCCACCGCGTCGTGAAGTCCTAGCGGTGGGCAGGGGCGGTCGCGCGCGCCGCCAGCATGTCGTCGCCCGTGAGCTGAAGCAGGAAGTCGAGCAGATCGTCGTAGGTGAGCTGCGAGCCGGCCTTGGGCTCGAGTGCCTCGGCTGGAACATCCCAGACCTCGGCCTCCACCCCACCGGACATCAGCAACGACACGATGTGATCGTCGGCGGGCTTACGGATGGTCTCGACGCACGACGGGCACGTGAACGTGTAGTACGACAGCTGACCGTGGCTGCAGACGCGCAGCCGGATGTCATCGCTGGTCAGCTCGACCTCGCCGCAGCTGGGGCACGAAGCCTTGATGGTTGTCACGGCCGCCGTCCTTCACTCATCACCACCACCTGGGCGGGTGGTGATACCTCACTTTCGGCAGGAAGAACGCTCGCCTTGACGTGAAGTTCTCGTCAGATCTAGACGCCGTACGCTACGAGGGCAGCAATCGCCGCATCCCGGACTTGCCGGGCAAGATCGGGTGGATCGGTCAACCGGGCGACGCCGGCCAGACCAAGCGCTAGTCGCCGCGCCCAAGCATCGTCCCGGGAGCGGAGCTTGACGACGAGTCCACCGTCGCCGCGTTCCTCGACCACTTCGCATTGGTAGTAGTCGGCGGCCCACCGCGCGGCGGGATCCAACGAGAAGGTCACGAGCCGGTCTTCGGCGGATGGCGTGAACAGCTCGGTGTCGAAAGCCCGGGCGCGGATCTCGTCGGGAACAACGATCGCGTCGTCGAGCAGCTTCGCCTCGAGGACGCGATCGAGCCGGAAGGTGCGCAGGTCCTCAACCGCGTGGCACCATCCCGACAGGTAGGCAGTCGCATCACTGGTGAACAGTCGGATCGGGTCCACATCGCGTTCGGTCGCTTCGTCGCGTGCCGGCACCCAATAGCGAAGATGCACTCGGCGCGACTGAGCGACTGCATCGGTGACCGTCGTGACGACCTCGGGGTTGGCGGCGTTCACCGGCGCGACGACGACCTTGTCCGCGGCGGGGACGCCACCTGCGGCGCTCTCGAGCTTGGCGAGCGCGCGATCGATCGCGGCGGTCGAGACGATCCCGGGGACGCCGGCGAGCGCGCGTAGCGCGGCGATGAGGGCGAGTGCTTCGTCAGGCGTGATGCGCAACGGGCGTTCGATCGTCTCGGCGTTGGACAGCGTGACCCGGTCACCCCGCCACTCGACGTCGATCAAGTCCCCAGGTCCGTACCCGGGCAGTCCACACATCCAGAGCAGGTTCACGTCGGCACGGATCTGGGCCTCGGTGACCTCGAACTCGCGCGCGACCTCGGCGACGGACGAGTCCGGGTGTGAGAGCAGCCACGGAACCAACGCGAGGAGGCGCGGCAGGTGGTCGGTCGCGCCGCTCATGCCTCAGCCAGCTTCTGCAGTCGGTTCACGATGGCATCGCGTGCTTCCGGTGGCGACAGGATGACGGCGTCACTGCCGTAGGACAGCACCTGCTCGGCGAGCCGATGGGGGTCGGGGCAGGGCACGGTGACGACGTCCCAGCCGTCGCCGTCGTCCGCGACATCGATGGTCAGCCGGCGAAGCCCCATCGCTCGGTCGTGGCGCACCTTCACTCGCGCGAGTGTCTCGCTCTGCGGTGCGTCCATCGAGGAGACGAGTGCGACCAGATCGACGCCCTCAGGGATCGTCACCGACCCCGGCTTGCCGTCGACGATCGGGTCGCCCACGACTCGAGACAGCCGGAATGCGCGCGACGCT
>Ga0164242_10003278_pt1 | contig 18531 bp, 18 predicted proteins | sample OricomgcompostMG_FD_108783 | JGI IMG/M metagenome (GOLD analysis project Ga0164242, IMG submission 108783) | Miracle-Growth compost microbial communities from Emeryville, California, USA - Original compost - Miracle growth compost (MG) ... | reverse complement strand
GTATTATATTGAAATTGGAAAACACCTACATCTTCCCCATTATTGGAAGCATACGGATCATAGCGCGACTCACAGTAAGCTACTCGATCAAGTTCCGCCTCAGATTGACCGAACTTAAGAGCGGCATATTTGATGCAAGGACGAACCCTTGTCTGACTACATCGCTTGTCAGCAATTTCAATTGGTGTTTTTGGATGCTTTTTATGGTCCTCTTGGTGCCCCGGACCATGTAGGGCAACTATCGTCAGTAATGTAGTGAGAATATGTATCTCTCTCAACTCCTTATTTTTGTTGTAAAAAATAAGAAGACCGGACATATCATCCGGTCTTCCAAAGTACCGCAGTACAGTATAGCAGCCTAGAGAGGGCGTACTATCGTTCTCAAGTCTGAAACATAATTTGGATTTAGGAAGAAATCCCAAGGCATTAGGAAATATCCGCCCTTCTCCTGCTCAAGTTCTTCTTCGGCAGCATTTTCATTCAAAGTTCCATACACTAGTCCCCAGGAATTTCTAGAGAGAACATAGTCGGGATACTCCTCAAGATATCCTACCAAAAGATTCTCATGTCCTCCGAGGATTTGACCCTTAGGCTCCGGCATTTTACCAGACTCAAACCAGGATTCGTCCTCAAAATTCTCATATACGGTAAATCCATATGAAATCGTTTGATTATTTGATAGAATTCTCTTTATTTCTTCTTTATCTTGCTTAGGAGTATGAACTTCCTTTGTTAGCTTATAATAACTCTCTGCCTTTGTGGCAATCTCAGGAACGGGTCCTTCGAAAGTAGAAATATCATAAGGCCAATCTGTCTCTGGCGGAATTCCAATCTCTTTGGCTACAGTAAAAGCGTCGTGGCCATATGCACCAGTATCGCCTTTTCCAAGCATTCCCTCAATCTTTCTCTCCTGATAATAAATAAACAGTCGAGAAAGTTGTTCTATCTTATTTCCATCTAACCAGGCATCATACTGAAAATCAGAGCTTGTTGCGTTGGCGGTACATGCTCCAAGCTGACCCTGATTGAGAATTTTTGGCATCGCCTTGCGTGGATCTACCTCGTCTTTGATGACGTCAAGACCTTCTGTATTTGCCTTAGGCGGTGCAAGCCCTGGCAAGCTTGGGTGCCAACCAAGCCCGTGTCCGTTGGGGGTTACAATATATCTAGTATTAGTCATTTATCTCCAAAAGTTGTTGAAAACTACTCCATTGATTTAAAGACAGGAACCTATACTTTCTAGGTGTCGGCTCTTCTAATCATTAGATAAGTAATCTGAAGTTAAGATCAGTAAACATATAGTAAGGAAATTATGACAACAAGAAAAACGGCAGCTACGCCTGCCAAAAAGAAAACTACCTCTACCCGTACTCGTAAAAAACCAGTAGAGAAAGCTCCAATTGAGGAGCAAGACCCAAGAGGAAAATATGCAAATTATCTTCCTCTTACGGATGAAGAGAGATATGCGGTCCTGAATGCATATCAGTCTCTTACAAGCGCCGGTCTTCCTGTCCCGCATGAGATTCAATCTCAAGTAGATATTTGGATTGAGGAGGAGAATGCTAGACGCACAGAGGTTCAAAAGGCTCAAGAGGTCGAACAAGCTCAGATCCAGAAGGAAGATGATGAGGGACCGCTTTGGGTTAGAAATTGTTTCAATGGTCCTTTCTCATTACCACTCAAGAGTCTATCTGAGAATAAGATTAAAAAGCTTGAATTAAAGCCGCGTGGTAAGCGCGGGGATATGCATCAATTAGATGATTTAGACGAGAAAGATCCTAATTTGGCTATGAATGTCGAAAGAGGATTTATTGAAATTATTCCTAATGGTCAGGCTAAAAGAATAATTGCTAAGCAAACCCAGAATATTGGTCAAAATGTTCATTATCCGCTAGCTATTCTTACTAATGAGAAAGGTGAGGCTCTTCAGAGAGTTAGAACCGAGATTGAGTTCTCTCAGCAAGGAGTAACGGTCGCATATAACGATCCCAATATCGGTGAACAACATGAGAATGTCAAGTGGAATGGCCCCAATAGTGCTATGGGGGGACTCACTAGAAATCAGCCGCAACAGCAGGTTTCGCACTTTATTCCAACAGGGGGAAACCCAGCAATTGTCTCTAACGGATTTGCAAGTCAAGAGGCGTCTATGGGCGCAGTAACCGCACAGAACAAGATAGCGGATGATATCGCTAGAAGAAAGACACAAGGCCGTCCAGAGGATACTCTCGGACTTTCAGTAACAATCGCACCTACGGAGAAATCATAATGAGACCAAGATTAGCTAAAGTATTAAAATTTATAGATACCTATACACCAAAACAAAATAAAATAAATGAAGTTTCACGGGACGATGCAAGAGTAGAAACATTAGAAGATTTTTATAAAGTAAACCCTAAAGTCACAAACAGTTATGTAAAATCTTTTAGTAAATTAAACGGACGGGACCCTTTAGATGTATTTCCTATGGGATATTGCGAGTATGGTAAAAGTAGTGGCATTACAGGATCTATAAATATAATATCCAATGACGGAATAAAATTGGAAGAAGATCCTGCGCTAAAGGCTTTGAAGGAACCTAGAGAGACTAAGGATGAGAATTTCTGGAGATTATTACAAAAATTAAAAGGATCAAGAGATAGAACTGTTACGTTTACAATTCCAAGAGGATATTTGCTCAATCACAATGATGCCGCTGATATAGAACGTATGGTTCTTAGAGAAGTCAAAAGTAGAATTAAGAAAAATATAGATTCAGACCAAGTGGCTCACGATAGCGCTATTTTTCATTGATAGTCTTATAGTAATCTATAGATATGATTAATCACAACGAAATCAATCAAAGACTTAACGAGATTCAAGCAGAAATCCAAGAGGAGAAAGCTACTCGCCTAAAGAAGCAAGAGGAAGAGAAGCAGGCCGCTCGTGATAAAGCTCGCGCTTATGTAGATAATGTGAGAAAGCAACAGGGCCTTGAGCCTGAGGAGACTCCCGAGGAGTATCGGGATCGAGTTCTTAGCGTTCCTGGGACTTTTTCAGATGATCATAATACGGGAGCCGAACTCTATAGGAAAAGTAATCCCGTAGAAGAGGTCAAAGCCGCTCCAACCCCTAAAAAGACTACTCCTAAGAAAACAACTCCTGTAAAGAAAACAGAGAATATTGTTGAGAAAGTTGTAGATAAGGTAGAGGAGAAAATAGAGGGAGATAAAACTGAGAAGAGCGCCTAAGGGCGCTCTTCATTTAGGTTGACTTCCACTATTTTATTATCGGGTAACCAAATTCCACAAAGTCTCCCGTTATCTGCGTCTCCTACATCTATACAGTAAGACCAGTTATTTTCTTTACAATCGTCCCAAGTATATTTTCTTACTTTCGGTCCTGACGAATGACCAAATATTTGACGAAACTTTGAGTATAATTTCTCTGTCGCGTCTCTCCAAAGAATTCCTCCGTAAGGTGCCCATCCTCCTCTGGAGCGTCCTACCGCATTTACGATAGCCACAACCTCTTTATCTTTAGGATATTTGTTTATCCAGTTAGCAAAGGCTTTGGGGTTTATTTTGATATTATCGGGAACATCTTTTTGGTATTTGAATTGAGAATGAAGGCCAGCATGAGTAAAGAGAATATCATGTGCGGCAAAAGCGAATAGATATTTGCCTTCTTGATTTATTCTCTTCATAATCTTTATTGTTTTATCTTCGGGAGCTATATAACCGCCAAATTCGTGTGTTCGATCAAAAACAGCCCTATCATGATTTCCCCATAAAATATAATCAAACCACTTCTCGCCTTCTCTATAACAAAGAAAGTCTTCGGTAGGAGATTTTGGCTTATTATTCTCTAAAAGATTATGAGAACGACTCATTCCAAAATGACCTAAATCTCCCAATTGTATAACGATTGAATCTTGATCAGTCCGTTCCCCATCCTCATTTATAATACCCTCTTGTAAAAGAAGGGCTTTAAGCCTAGAAATGTGTCCGTGTACATCTGCCACGGCAAAAACCCGTTTTTCTCTCATTATCTCATTCTTCTTTTTGCAATTTCTTCACAAGCCAGCTTTACTCTTTGCATTACGTCGGTTGGTCTAACGGGCACCATCATCTTTTTGTAAGATAATACGGAAGCCTGTTGATCAATAACATCTTCGCCATTTCCGTCTTTTACATACACATAATAACTATTATCATCGTCTACAACATCTGTTTCTATCATCTCAATTGGTGAGAAATTAGGATCATTTAGAAGTGCCACCACATCCGGGTCTTTGGCGTCTGGCCAGTTAGACATTATTTGTTGTTTATTATTTAGCCTGTCAAGTTGCTCATAAAGATCCTTTTCCTCGGATCCCAAATAGATATTAGTAGTTTGGAGTTTACGCGCATTAGGATCTTTGATGGAGTATCCTATAAAATTCCCGTCGCTGTCGTATATAAAAACTTGTTCGTACATGAAGATCAAGTATAGCAGGTTTCCAAACCTTAATTGATAGAACTATGCTTGGATTTCATTATAGACTTGGTACAATAAATGCTGGCGATAGTGCAGAGATGTACGCTACCCTCAGAACTAATGAAGGAATTGTTCCAGTAGAAGAAATTGCTTCTGTTGAATATACAATTCAATTACCAAACGGCGCTTTAGAAGGCCCGTTTTCTGGCTCTGTTGAAGAGGACGGCCGAGGTTATTATAGATGGACTCAGACAGAAGAAGCAGGAGAGTACGTTGCCCAAGCCCAGTTTACTTTAACAAACGGCGAGAAAAAATCAGTAATGGTTAGCTTCGCCGTTTATGATCCTTTTGATCAAACCCCCAAGACCGCTCAGGAGATTATAGCAGATGAAGTCTGGTTGCGCCTAGAAGATGCATTTGACTCTATTGATGGGGGTCCTTGGCTTAGAGACGAAACCAATTCTTATTTTGATTCTAACAAAATCAGTAGATTTATTCCAGAAGCTCTTATGGAAATAAACGTTCAAATGCCTCCTACTCAATATACGATAAAAGAGTTTGTAAATGAAACCAAAGGTGAACTGACGGCTCAAGGGACAATTCTTGTTAAAGGCGTTCTTTTGAGAACTATTCAACATCTTATACGTTCTTATGTTGAGCAGCCTATTCCTAGAGGCCCGCAGGTAGTTTATGAAGATAGAACTCGTTATGCCCAAGTTTGGCAAACTGTTTATCAAGCAGAACGAGAAAATTGGCTTGAAATGGTAAGACTCATGAAGCGTCAAGAACTACAATTCGGCCATAGTGCGCTCCTTATTTCTTCTAAGCAAGGTCGTATATTCTATGGTGGTTTTGGAGGAATCCTCAGGACCCAGGGAGTTGGAAGAGGCTGGTACTAGGTTTTTACTAATTTCTGTAAGTAATTTATATGGATACTAAAACTAAAATTTGTAGTAAATGTAAAAAGATTAAAAACCTAGAAGAAAATTTTTATAAAAACGAAGCATATAAAGACGGTTATTATAGTCAATGTAAAGAATGTAGAAATAAACATCCTTCTCAAACTCCTGAAAAACTATTAGATAGAGTATATAGTAGAAGAATGCGTAATAGGCAATTTTTGTGGGATTATTATAAGACTCATCCTTGTGCAGATTGCGGTAATAATGATCCTATCGTATTAGAGCTTCATCATTTAGATCCAAGCCAAAAGATCGGTGGAGTTTCCCAATTAGTACATAATACCAGATCTATTAAAGTAATAGAAGAGGAGATTAAAAAATGTGAAGTGGTATGTGCAAATTGTCATAGGCATCGCACAGCTAAGGAACAAGGCTGGTATCTTGGTATTAATAAGTAGGTACTATTAGGCCGATTCCTTGCGTACTAATTATAATTATGCTTAATCCTCCTCAATATAAGAATGTAATAAATTACTTAGGCCCAGTAGATACGCCTCATGAAATTTGGAGACGCCGCAAATGGACGTCTGAGTCAATGCGTCGTTTGGGAACTCCGGTTCTAATAAAGCATATGTATAATATCGAAGATTATACAAATGGTGACGCCAAATTTAGCCCCAATTATGTAACTACTAATCAGAGCGCTCCGGCTAACGATCCTTTTTCGTTTGGAACAGGATTTTGTTCAACAGAAACTCAAGTCGGAGAATGGGTTGTTAATCCCGGGGATGATGGGCTATCCGAACTAGTAATTTCTGAAAATCAGCCTGAGGGTTCAGAAGTCGCCCCTAAATATAAAGGATATGGTCCTGGATACCTTACTTATGCCATATTACCAGATGCTCCCATAGATATCTTCAAAAGAACGGAAGAGGGCGCTCTTATTCAAACTCAACAAGCAAGGGTCCAACTTCCTTGGTGGCCTTATTGTGGAGACAATGATCTTTTGATTGTTTGCGAAATAGATGCCACCGAGCATATTACTGCGACATATGAGAGATATCAATTAAAACAAGTAAGTCCGATAACAATGCGAGGGAAAGATTTAAGGGGAAGACGTAGTATGGAAAATCCAAACGCTAATAACAGGTTTTGGGTAGGAGCTTTTTGTGAAATGTCTCTTATCCCTAAAAATAGCCCTCTTTGGAACGTAGAAACAGATAGATAAGTTTTCCTTTTCATAATATATGAAATGGCATCTTCTCCTAATAAACCTCCTGGCGCTAAACCAGTTTCGGATAGTTCTTCCAATAGTCAACAAGACCAAATCATTACCACAGAAGGTAAAAAACTTGTTGATCCTCAATACCTAAGACAGGTCACTCTTAATTATAAAAATTTCATTAAGAGAACTGTTCAGGAGGCTCTTCAAAATGGTTTTGAAGGATATGATAATCCAATTATCTCTAATACTAAAATCTCTACCACTTATCCTAGAGATGCCACATTATTTCCATCAATAGTTGTTAAGTTTTATGAGAGAACTATCCGTAACGCTGGAATTGCGCATGTTGAGTATGTGCATTTACAAACAGATACTCCGCACTTATTCAAAATGCATCATAAAATGTATGAAGGCGATCTGTCTTTTGAGATATATGCTGAAGATACAACCGAACGAGACATTATTTCAGATGCGCTAATTGAAGTGGTCGCAATGGGAGACACTTCCTCTCAAGGGGTAAGTTTTGAAGAAAGAATATATAACGCGATAGATAAGTATCCTTGGGCAAATTATCATTATATGTATTTGAATATGGAACTCTTCAATGGCTACGGAGAAACTCAAATGATTGCCCCGTGGCTTCCCGAAGATGTTTATCTATTTCAGTCTGAATATAGAGTCGGAGTTTTTGGAGAGTTTTATTCACTTCCCCCTGCGGAACTTTCCGAAGGAACCGGGCTTGTGGAGAAAGTCGATCTTTATCCTTGGTCGGAAGCCGATCCTTTGGATACGCCACCAAAAGATTTTCCGAACGGGGAAATCCCAGAGGAAGATTATATTCCCATAACAAAACATGAAAAGGAAAAGATATAGTAGCTTTATTTCCTGAAACTACTTTATCTAATCATTGATGACTTATACTCCTCCTGGCACAATTATAACAGAGGATTTTTCTCCTACTATAACTCCATCCTTAGCGCCTTACGAAGACCTTGTTCTTGTAGGGCCAGCACAAGGATATCAAACTAGAACCGATCAATTTAAAATTGAAAATTCTAGTCCTGTAGAACTTCCTTATCTGTCTAGTCTTCCGGGTTCTAAATTAGTTTCAGTAGTTTCTGTTAAGGATGCTCTCGATCCTTCTAAAGGCGCAGCTAATGGGTCTGGTTACGAAGTGACTCATGACTATACAGTAAATGCCGAAACCAACTCTATAACTAGAGTCGCAGAAGGTAATATTGAATTAGGTACGTTAGTAAACGTCACTTATACATATACGCCTTCAACTTATTTCAACGCTGTTAGGCTTTATTCGCTTGCCGAAGTAGAAAATAGGTTTGGGTCTGCCTATAATGCAGCAGGTACGGCGATTAATTCCCCTCTTTCATTTGCTGCTGGATTTGCTTTCCAGAATGGCGCAGGTAGCGTAATTTGTCAACCACTATTTGCTCGCGCTACTCCTGGAGATCCCGAATCTGCCCAAGTTGAGCCAAGCGCTACACAAATAGCAGAAGTTTCAACTTGGGAAGACACACTCTTTGTTCTTAGAAGTATTGAAGGATTGAACATTATTTCTCCCGTAATTGGTCAATCAATGGAACATGTTACCGATACGGTTCAGTTAGCTGTATTTACCGCTGTTCAGAATTTCCAGTCTTATATGAGAACTCAACAGGAGTATATCATAGCCTTCTTTGGAGAGGATTCTTCTACCTCTTCAGAAGTAGCTCAAATGTCAACAATTAGGGCGCACGCAGCTTCACTTCAAGGAAGATTTGGTGGAGAACTTAACGAACAAACTGTTCTTATCAACACATCTAAATTCGGAACAACCCTTCCTGGTCTTTCTGGAAAGACAATTGCGGTAGGAGGTCAATATGTTGCCGCTGCCGCTGCTGGTGCTTTGGCTGCCCGTCCTGTTTCATCGACTTTGACAAGATCTGCAATTTCAGGATTCACTTCAGTATTAGATAATAGACTAATTTCGGACAAAAACACTGATGCCGAAGATGGACTTATGGTTATTGAGCAATTCCAAGGTTATATCAGGTGTCGTCACGCAATTACTCTCGATAATACTCAAGGAGCGTCTAGATCAGAGATTTCTGTTGTTAGAGCCAAATACCTGGTTATTGAATCTATCAAGAATATCATTGAAAATAATATCGTTGGAAAGATTATAGCTGACGGTAATTCTCCATTTGTCGTAAAGTCTGCAATTTCTGGGGTTCTTTCACTTCTTGTCGGAAATAAATCTATTGTTAGCTATGGTGAAATTACCGCTCAAATTGCCTCTCTTGAACCTACAACTATTCAGGCGAGCTTTACTTATAGGCCAGCATTCCCGGTCAACTACGTAACTGTAAACTTCTCGCTAAATCTTTCAACCGGATCTATTGAAATAGAAAACGAATCTGCTGAATAAACTATATAACTTCTTTATTGTAAAATACGATGGCTTCCCAAAATAAAACAAATCTAAATAGAGCAAGAGTAGCAGGCGGTCTTACATTATTCACATTTGGTGGTCAACCAATTGCGTTTTGTAATATGGTAACTGAGACATCAGTATCCCCTGTAGGAGCAGGATTTGAAGAAATTCATCCTATGGATGAACCTTATGCTTCTGAGATTGTTGTAGCGCCTGCGGCTAGAGCAGGAAGCATTGTTCTTGAGATGTTTGAGTTATTCGGTCAAGGTAAGACTTCTAAGATCTGGGATAGGCTCGGAGGTAGCTATACTTCACAAACAGCTACTGGAAATGAAGGAGCCGGAGGTCTTTATGGTAACTTTGGAGAAATGAATGGAGCGGTTTATTCTTCTATTGGGAGTCAAGGACTATTCAATGGGGCGGTAGACATTGTAGATGTGTTCATTAGACAGGCTCAACTTGAACCAAACCAAGTAATGGTGACTAAATATATTAGACCAATTAAAGTGAGCGCTAATCCAACAAATTCTTCTATTTCAAGCGGTAAAGAAATTACAGAACCGTATTTCCAGAATTATCACGGTTGTGTGATTACCAATATCGAAGACGGCGAGACTGACGAAATCGGATCTCTTGCTGTTCTAAAGCGAATCACGCTAATGTATAGATACACAGATAGAGACGGAACACCAAGTCAAGCATTCGCTCTTAGAGATAACTCTCTATAAGCCAAGTTTATTCAAAAGTTAAGTAAATGGATCAAGATCCCAGTTTTTTAGATAAATTTTCACCAAAGATAAGAGAAGCCGTTACCGGACTCGCCTTTCTTGGCGATTTGCAAAAAGATGTCGAGTTTTGTGGACATACTTTTGTTATCCATAACTTACGGCCTGCTGAGAAAATGGCTGCCGCTGTAGCATTACAGCCCTGGAGAGGCACGCTTTTAGAACCGATTCAATGGGCAAATGCTCAAGTAGCAATTGCGTTAGATTCAGTTGATGGAGATAGCTCTTTTTGCCCCCCTATTGGGCCTGATATCAACGAGTTTGCAAGAACTCGTTTGAAGGTTATAACTGATCCTCAAAAAGGTTGGTATCAACCAACTTTAGACTTTCTATTTTTAGCCTTAAAAGAATTAGAAACGGAAGCCGATACCGCTATAAAAGAAATACAAAATTTATCAAAGAGGAGTCAGACGACCTCGGTATCTATGCCCGACTCCTTGACAGACTTGGATACCTCTCAAGTCGATCCAGATTCTCAGTCCCAACCCCTTCCCTCTTTCAGATTGAACTAATCAAGTATCTTGATTATCTAAAAGAAAAGGATAAGGTCGATCGGAGAATCGATCTTATAGATGATATGATATATGCTTTTGATCCTAAGCGCTGGTCTGCCGAAAATGACCAGAAGAGAGAAAAAGAAGAAATCTTTGAGCCTAGCTCTGAGGATGAGCTTCTTGAACTCGCTGAAGAATGGGGTCTCGACGTATCCGATTTGCGCGATTAGCGCTTATTGTAATAATCATCATAAAAGAGATTATCTTGGGAGGGCGCATGTGCTCGTCCCCTAGGCCTATTAGGTCCGTAATGGGTATCAAGAAATTTCCTATCTGCAATATCATACGCGATCTCATACGCGAAATATGCGACAAATGGCATAATCGGAATAAGAATTATATTTAAAAGAAGACTTTCTCCTCCAATCGATCCCGACTCAATCACTCCAATAATAAACAAAAACATCTCAATAATAGATACTATAATAAATACAGATTTCCACCCAGCCCTTGAAGAGAACTGAGTCCGTTCGAGATGAGTAGGAGTATTCTTGTTATTAAGTGTATTTTGATTTTGCATAGTATTTCTCCTAATTAATGTTTGGAAATGGCACAACGGCATCATTCTCATATTAGCTCTGAAGGAATGCCTGTCGCTAACGCGCAAATTCCCAGAGCTACGCTTGTAGCTCTTGAGGAGCTTGCTTCTCAAATGGAAGCTTTGAATGAGCATTTATCTTCATCTGTTTCTGAATCTGGATCTCGTGAACGTCAGCTAGAACAAGAACTAAAGATAGCTCAAGCGAGACAATCTTCGGCTCCTGCTTCTAATGTTAGCACAGGAGCAGCGAATGTACAAGCGGCTGTTGAAGCTCAAGAAAAAAGGAAGGCTCAGCAGCAAGAATTACAAGACGCTTTACAAAATGCTCCTGAAAGACGGCCTTCTAAAAATAGAGAAGGCCTAAATCCTTCTTGGTCGCAGAATAGAACCGCTTCAGAATTAGAACCATCCGAACGATCAATACTAGGAAATCCTAATCCGACCTATGAACATAGAAATACTCAAGATTCTGAACCTGAAGAATCATCATTAAAAAGAAGATTAAAAATGATCTATCGGGGAGAAGAAATGAGTTCTATCCCCGGCGTCACAAAAGCTCAATACGATAGTTATGCGGGAAGAGAATATAATCCAATCTCTGGGGAATTTGACGAAATAGATAAAACTAAACCTTTATCTAATTATAACCTTCTTCCTTATGGGGAGCGCCAGATGGATACTTATTTTAAAATGGCACGAGACGTAGCAGCCGGATATGCTGCAAGAAATTCTACCCCAAATCCAGAAACAGGAGAGCTAGAACCATCTAATTTTTTAGCAAGCTCTGCCGAAAGAATCAGTAAGATTGCTGCGTTGGGGGCTAATAATTCTAACCAAATAAAAGGGGCGATAAATACCCTAAGAGATTTTGATAGTCATTTTAGTAATGCAGAAGAAATTGGACGATCTTTAGGTTATAGTGCTCAAAACGGATGGTTTCCTTCTACAATAGGAGGAATTCATATTCCTTTTGTTAGTGCTTCTAGCCAAGCTGGTCAAATGGGAGAGGGTATTCAGTTAAACGCTACTGAAATTAGTCGTTTGGGAACCGGACTTAAAAAATCTGAAGCTGATGAAATAGTGGAATCTCTAGCAACCCAAGGCTACCGAAATCAATATAGTACGATTCCTGGAGCCCATTTTATGAATCGAGGAGATTTAGATACATTGGCTACTCAGGTGGTCGCTCCTATGGTGAAAGAAATGGGGCTAAAGCCAGAAGTTGCGGCAGGAATTACCGGCGAAGTATTTAGAAACGGAGTAACATCTATTGAAGAATTCAAAGAAACAATGTCTGATCTTCCTTCAGCGGCCGAAGCTTCTCGTGAAGGAATAAATGAGTTTACCGTAAGTTTACAAGAATTTGCCGAACAAGCATCTTCTTTTGGGGCTAATAAACAACAAGCTTATCAGTCTGGATTAGAATTTACCAACTCTACCGGATTAAATCCTCGTTTCCTAGGACAAATGCAGCAAAGTCCATTTGTTCAAAGTCTCGCCTTAACCCAGACAGGAACGCTTCCTTCTGGTCTTGGAGCACTTCCTGGAGGAACACAACTTCATCTAAGTCAAGAGGCTATGAAATTAGCTATGAACGCAACTAAGGGATATGCTACCCCTAAATACGAAACAATAAATGGTCATCGAATAGAGGTTGAGACCGGAGAAGAGGCTCAGCAGGCCCAGGCCGCCCAATTGATGGGGATAGAACCAGAAATCTTTGAGAGACTTTGGAGAAACAGAGGACATATTGAAGGTGCCTCTCGCGCAGAGACATTGATAGGTTCTCCAGAAGGATTGAATAATCGTATTAGGCTGGCTAGAAAGGAAGATAAAAGACAGGGAATAAAGAATCTTACTTCTGAACAAATTCAGGAACTTCATCAAGGGGCAACGGGATGGGACGAAGTTGAAAAGGAGCTTCATAAGGCCGGAGTTAGCGCTAAAAGAATTCATAAAATAGATGAAATTAGTCTAAATAAGCTCAATAAAGAAGGAAAGACTGAAAGAATAGCTGCTGCCGAAGCCGCTCTTGCAAAACATAATGAAGAATCTATTTATAAAGAAGGGCAGCAGGAAATCAAGGTCGGATTTACTCCGCAAGCAGCGAAATATTTCAGACAGGTTCCTCTTACAACCCGCAAGGCTAGATCTAATGCTGGAAAAGAATTGATAACCCAACATGCTGCCGAACCAACCGGCACCCGTGAAGAAGAGCATACCTGGTTAACGGAGAAAACTCAAGCGAATAGACCATAATGCCACAAGTAGAATTTCAACACCCCAACGTTCAAGAAAATAAGCCCTTGGTTGTAGAGATTGGTATTGACCAAATTGGATGGTCATATAATCTCAATACGGCTGCTTATCCTACCTATGGGGGAGAAGTAATCCAGATTCTTTCCGTATATGTAGATAATTTGATAGTTGGAGGAACTATTGTCAAATATAGGCGTCTTAAAGAAATTTATACATATTTTGCTGAATATATGATTATAGCAAGTCAGGGAAATATTAATGAAGAAGGATCATATGTCCAAACTCCTATGGTCTTTAGATATCCTCACCGTGAATGGGAATTTGAAATACAGCCGCTTTCAGCCCCAAGTTATCGAGTTGGACTAGAAGTTATAGCGCCAACTTGGCAAATGGAGGCCCATGTCGTTGATCGCACTTCCCCAACGATGAATTCTCTTAGAAATCTTATAATTCAACAAGCCCAATACGAGTCCGAAACTGGGGAAGAAGAATTTAAATTAAATGGCGTTATTTCTCCTGATAATGCTGACCCAACGACTAATCCGTTTGCTTCTCCGATGACAAATAAAGGTAATGAATGGACACCTCAGGCTAATGCTACTACAAACGAAGCATTTGGGGAATTGGCAGACTATTATAATAGTCTTCTTCCTTCGTATCTTAAAGGAGAACTTCTTCATAGTATTACAAACCAGATTGGAGCCAGACCAGCTTCAGGTAAGACTGCCGCGCCAAGCGAAGAAAAGACAGAAGCTAAAAAGCTTGAGGAAAAGGTCGCGTCTAGAGCGAAAAGAAAATAGTTTAGACCTTTAAATAATTTTTGTGAAGGCCCTTTATACGAATACTTCTCCTTATCTATTTGAAGAAACAAATTCTGGCGCTCATGGATCTATTCCGACAGAAGCTAACCCGTTTCCGAGCCGCGCTTATTTTTCTCCAAATATCGAAAAAGGATATGACGCTAAAGCTCCTCGCTTGACAGAAAATAGGCGAGACAATGCTCTTAAGCAAGCTAATGGGCGCCTTACCAATCCAAAATGGCATGTGGATTTCTTTGTAAAGAATGTAGAAATAGGAATTTCTTTAGGGGGAGAAACCGCTCAAAGAAGATTTACCAGAGATTTCCTTCCTAGAAATTTTCGTCTTCCTTCTTTTCAGGTCGAATGTCAATGCCTTGACCAAAGAGACTATGCAGGAATTACAGAGTTTATTCATATTTGTCAGCAAGAGGCTGTCTTCAATGGAACTCAAACTCAGCTTTTGGTAAAAGGAGGAGGGTTAGATAAAAAAGGCAATTTTAGACATATGAGGGGTCATAGAGATCCTATTGTAGCGGCCGGATTTGTCCCTTCTATTGACCGTCAATATCAACAGTTTGTGTATGCCCCTACTTTTACATTTGAATTTACTGTAGTGGAGATGATAGAAGGAATCTACCAGGAGGTAGAGGCTAAAGCAGCGGCTCAACAAGGGTGGAAACAGATTATTGAAGGAATTGTACCTATAGAAGAATCCTCAAAAGAAAATAGCCAAAGTAAAGAAAAATCTTCTAAAGGAAATGGTTCAGGAACCTATCCTGTACCCCGTAGGGTTAATAATAGTCCTCTAGGCCCATCTGAAGAACTCAATCTAACTAATACTTTTGAGGCTTATAAATTGTTCGAAGTTTCTGAAGAAGAATAGTCATGCCCGTTAGACTCGTTTATAGCCCTAAAGCATATGTGTACACGCGAGATGCCCAAGGCAATCTCTATGATTTAACCGAATATGTTACCGGAGGCCAAGTAGAACGAAAAATCAATCAGGTTTCCTCGGCATCCATAAGATTAAGCAATCCCGAAAAGATTTTTACCAATCCTGAAAAGGGAGTTGCTTTTCATCCGATGGACCCGATTACTATTTTCTTAGAGCGCGTTCAAGGATATCCAGTTAGGGTCTTTACCGGATACTTAGATACTACTCCATATTACCAGCTTATTCCCGGAGTTGTAGAACTTAAAGCTTCATGTACACTCAAAAAGCTTCTTTATACTTTCTTTGATCCGGCTCTTCCTTATGTTACTTCTTTCTTAGAGAAATTTGGCTGGATAAATAAAGGAACGGGGGCTATCATATCAAGCGCAGCTTGGGGAGAAGCAGGAGAAGAAGTTGATCCGTATTCTAAAAACTTTGTACCTTTTGCCGATGAAAAAGGTCAGCAGGTCAATGACGGTTCTCTTGGAAAACTCCTATGGGCAATTCTTTATTATATAGGGAATTGGAAAGATGAGAAAATATATATCGAGGAACTTCCCGCAGGTTTGACAGAAAGAATGGCCAAACTTACTTCTCAATTCAATCAAGGGAACGAAGAACTAGAAGAGGAGCTAAATAATTTTCTTCAAGCGATTGTTGGAAATGGTTCTTATGGTTCTGGAGGAACTAATGAAGGTCTTTTTGAAACTTCTTCTGGAAATATTAAAGAAGAAAAGAAAATTGTGGAAGTTATGGAACGTGCAGCCCAGAAGTATTCTCTTCCTCCTGAATTTCCATTAGCGGTTTCGTGGCTTGAGTCTAATTGGAACGGTACGATAGAAAATAGTATCGGCGCTTTAGGATGGTTTCAATTCTATAATGAATTAGAAGGAAAAGGGGCTAAACAATTTTCTCCTTATTTTGCTGGAGAAACTTTTACAAGGGAAGAAGCTACCAACTTAGGCATTGTGTCAGCGGCCTTCTGCAAAAAAGCTCGCGCTGTTCTTCAAGAAGATTACAATAATGAAGTTCCCTCTAACAAGTTAGAATGGAATGAATGGGCCAATAAGATTCAAAAAGGGGGACTTTATCCTAATTGGACGGCGGGGTTAGAAAAGGCGGAAAGTGCTCTTTCTAAATATGGATATCTTAGTGGGTCCAAATCTAAAAATAATACAGAAAATACCTCTAAAGAATCTGAATCCGGATACAGTAAAAACAAAAAAGTAAAACCTTCTAAGGGAACTACCCGTATCCAAGAGATGATTAATCGCGCTAATGAAATCACTAATCGTGAATATGAATATGCGTGGGGAGGAGGACATAGCGCTGGTATTCCGTCTTATGGAGAGCCTGGAGATCCACAAGGTGGAGGAACGGAATCATTTGGCTTTGATTGCACAGGGGCAACAGCCGCTATGTTGGTAGCTGGAGGATATATTGAAGAAGGAACGGCCGTTCCTTCTTCCGGCGAATTTGGAACTTGGCTAAAAGGAAGAAAAGGAATTAAAGAAGGACTTACTTCCGAATCAGTTAAACCGTCTGTAAATATTTATGCTAATTCAGAGCATGCATGGATGACAATAAACGGAAGATACTTCTCTGCTAATGGCGTAGGAGATGGCGCTAAATGGCATGAAGGCCGAGATGGTTTTGAACCTTCAGAATTCCCTATACAGTTTACTTTGGAAGGCCTAGAACAAGAATCTACTGTTGAATTACCTAAAATAGGAAGTTCTAAGTCTGTTAATAACGAAACTGAACCCGAAAATACAGAAAACATATTGGGCGATGCTACGGCAGCGGCTTTCACGGCCGAACTTGCCTTCCCAACAATAGAAGAACAAATTGTAGCAATTGCTCTCACGGGAAACAAGTCTCTAATGAATGACGAATCCCTAATGCCATTTGTTCAACAAGTGGCCCAAGGTTCTGTTAGAAGTTTTCAATCTCTTCCTAACGGTGATTTTTACGCTTTTTATCCTGACTATTTTGGAGAATGGGGATATCGTAAACCATATTGGCTTATAGAAAATATTGAGATTTTAGACGGTGGTATTGAACTAACAGATGACAATCTTGTAACGCATTCATATGCTACCGGCGATCTTTCGTGGCCGCTGAACAACGAAATGATTAATGAGTTATTCTCCGCTGGGGTAGTTACTATTTTCAACGCTTTTGAAAACGAAGGTATAATTGATAGGGAAGAAATAAAAGAAAAGGCTAAAGAAAAGGCTAAGGGCAAAACGGGCCTGTCTCGCGTTATGAGCCATGAAGAGGCTCTTGAATTCCTAAAGAGATATGGGGCCAGACCGTTAAAGACAGATTTTCCTATGGTGCGCAGCCCCGTTTTTGAAACAATGATGGCGTATCAACAATTTATGCTTGCCTGGTCAAGACAGTTTCTAACGCCGTTTACTTTCACATTCATGCCCGAGGTTTTTCCAGGCGGTCTTATCGGTTTCCCCGAGCACGGTCTTCAAATGTATGTCGAATCAGTTACCCATGAGTGGGATTTGGAAGATGGATTTACAACAACGGCAGAACTATCTGCACCCGCTTTATTAAGAGATGAAGGATATGAAAATTATAGCAAAGAGGGTCTTCCTTCAGATATGGTAAGCGCTATGGTAGAGCCGCTTAGGGGCAAGACAAAGAAATCACAAGAAAAAGAAACGACGGTTAAGTAATGGCTTACAATATGGTAAAAGCCGAAAAGTACGGCTGCAAAATCATAACCTCCGACCCTTCCACCAAAACAATTGAAGGAGTTCTCAAAACAGGAAACGTAATACAAATTTCGGTTTATAATACTGACGCGCTTTTTAGATGGCCGCTTGTTGGAGAGAATTGGATGGTAAGAAGAGAGAACGGTTACTATATCCTCGACGGTCTTTGGCAAAAGGAAACAGACGAAACTTTACTGACCGATCTTCAAGAAGGAGATATTCTAATAAATACTCCTACTGGAAATATCGATTTGTCTAACGGAAATAAAATAGTCTCAATAAAAGGAGAACCGTCAGATAATAATGTTCCTACTTGGAGTAGCGAAATTGGAAGTTGGATACCGCATACTCCAGAAGGAGGGGAGAGCAAAGGGATTGAATGGAAAGGAGAATGGTCTTCTTCAGCCGCTTATTCAGAAGGCGACGCGGTTGAGTATGAGGGGAGTAGCTACTATGCGATAAAAGATAGCGTAGATATAAGTCCCGCTAATAATGAATATTGGAGTCTAATGGCTCAAAAAGGAGCTATAGGAGCAACGGGACCAGAAGGACCAGAGGGGCCACGTGGAGAAAAAGGAGAAAAGGGCGAAAGAGGCGAAAAGGGTATCCAGGGAGATCCCGGCCCAGAAGGAAAAGAAGGTCCTGCCTATGGTGTAAATACTGTAGCTACTGCGCAACTTGCAGAAACTATGGAATTTGCTGAAAAAACTTATACTAAAATTCCATTTAAAAATGTAATTTTTGATCCTTCAGGAAGCTTTCATGAAGGTGAATATATTGTAAAGTCGGCAGGATATTATAATGTTAGTGGGCAGGTTGTATCTACTGGAGATGCGCCGGGAGAACAGGAACTCCTTTGTGGTATATTTATTACTCCGTCTGGTGGGTCTGTTGAAGAGAGGTTAAGAGG
>Ga0164242_10003277_pt1 | contig 18536 bp, 16 predicted proteins | sample OricomgcompostMG_FD_108783 | JGI IMG/M metagenome (GOLD analysis project Ga0164242, IMG submission 108783) | Miracle-Growth compost microbial communities from Emeryville, California, USA - Original compost - Miracle growth compost (MG) ... | reverse complement strand
GATCACCTTCGCGCTCGACCCGACCGCGGCGCTGATCATGCTGGCCGGCATTTATTACGGCGCGCAGTATGGCGGCTCGACCACGGCCATCCTGATCAACTTGCCGGGCGAATCCTCTTCCGCCGTGACCTCGATCGACGGCTACCAGATGGCACGGCAGGGGAGGGCCGGACCGGCACTGGCCGCCGCCGCCATCGGCTCGTTCTTCGCCGGCACGGTGGCCACCGTGTTGATCGCGCTGTTTGCCCCGCCGCTGACCGACTTGGCGCTGAAATTCGGCCCGCCGGACTATTTCTCGCTGGTGGTGCTCGGCCTTGTCTCGTCGGTGGCGCTGGCGCACGGTTCGGTGTTGAAGGCGCTGGCGATGATCGTGCTCGGCCTGCTACTCGGGCTGGTGGGCACCGACATCTACACAGGTACGCCGCGCTTCACCTTGGGCCAACTCGAACTGGCGGACGGCATCAACTTTGTCTCGGTGGCGGCTGGTGTCTTCGGTATCGCCGAGATTCTCCGCAATCTCGAGGACGAGCACACGCGCTCGACCGTGATCGCGAAAGTGACGGGCCTGATGCCCTCGCGCGAGGACCTGCGCCGGATGGTGGGTCCGGTGCTCCGCGGCACCTTCTTCGGCTCCATGCTCGGCATCCTGCCGGGCGGGGGCGCCATCCTCTCCTCCTTCGCCGCCTACACAATCGAAAAAAGGCTCTCACGCACGCCACAGCGCTTCGGCCACGGCGCCATCGAGGGCGTGGCAGCGCCGGAAAGCGCCAACAATGCCGGCGCACAGACGAGCTTCATCCCCATGCTCACCCTGGGCATCCCGGCCAATCCGGTGATGGCGCTGATGATCGGCGCGATGATCATCCAGGGTATTGTGCCGGGGCCCAATGTGGCGCGCGAGCAGCCGGCTCTGTTCTGGGGAATCATCGCCTCAATGTGGATCGGCAATCTGATGCTGGTCGTGCTCAACCTGCCGCTGATCGGGCTCTGGGTACGGCTGCTGACGATTCCCTACCGCGCCCTCTTCCCGGCGATCATCGCCTTCGCCTCGATCGGCGTCTGGAGCATCAACTCCAACCCATTCGACCTCTATGCCATCACTGTTTTCGGTGCGATCGGCTACCTTCTCGTCAAGCTCGGCTGCGAACCGGCGCCTCTACTGCTCGGCTTTGTGCTCGGCCCGCTGCTGGAAGAGCACCTTCGCCGCGCCATGATCCTCTCCCGCGGTAATCCTATGATTTTCATGGAACGCCCGATCAGCGCAACGCTGCTGGTGCTCTCGGCCATCGCTCTTGTCGTGGTACTGATGCCGGCGGTGGCGAAAAAGCGCGAGGAGGTGTTCGTGGAGGAGGGGTGAGGGGAGAATCCCTCAAGGTCCGCGGAATTTAGGGCAATAAGAGGCAAAAAGCGTGAGCAGGAGGGTAGACACCTAAACCAGGGTTTGCTACCCGGATGGCCTGCACGGTTCGCCGGTGCAGGGCGCATAGCTCAGTTGGTAGAGCAGCTGACTCTTAATCAGCGGGTCCAAGGTTCGAGTCCTTGTGCGCCCACCATTCCAAGCCGCTGAATTGAAAAGCCTTCGGTTGTCGGTGAAGCGAATCCTGAAGGGCCTTTGATATTTAATTTTCAGGGTGCTTCGAGCTTCAGCATGGGCACTTCTGCGAGCTAAGAAGTGCCACCGAGTAGCGCTTCTCAAGATCGCTTCAGCATTCGCGACACTGTGGCCGATGATCGCGGCGATGACACGATGCGGCTGTGAAGCGCAAGCTGCGTCAGGGCCGTGCCATGCAGATCGTTGAAGTGATGTCATTGATGCCGGCAGCCGACATGCCTTTTGCCAGGAAGACGGAAGCCATTCCGAGGCGATGGACCTTGATCGGTCAATATCGCATATTCCGCTTCTTCGTCTGGCCGAGAATCCCGCGTAGGGCCGCATGGGCTGAAAAATGTCTTCACGCTTCCAGAAATGCCAACATCTTCAACGATCTTTGATCGTGCGCCCCGTCCGCCGTTCCAGAATTGATGGGAGCTTCACTGATGTCCAGACATCGGTTTGGCTACGATGATCGGGCTATGATAGAGCATCACCGGAAGGTGCTGAGGGCTCTATCCTGAGGGGCCTCATTGAGGTGCCCCCCGAAGCTGCGGCGAACTACGATTGGAAGAATGAACGTGGAATGAGGCCCATCCGAAACGCCTACTCCGGTTATTGCTGGCCCAGTATAAACGTTACCGTCATTCTGGAGGTCAACCCGATGTCGCGCCCTATCATAACATGCTTTTAATTCTCTGAGATGAGGGGCGACATCTTAGCTAGGCCGGGCAGTGTAAAGATGCAGACTTCTCTATCTTTGCCCCAGGAATAGTTGGTCAGAACTCGGAAGCGTTCCCCGCCGACCTGACGGACGAAGGCCTTATCAATGCTGTGTAGGTGCGTCGAATTCATAGGAGATAACTCACGCCAAGGGCAAGCGATTATGACGTGCTGGACGGCAAGCTCCTGAAGGCGCTTGGCAAAGGTGACCGGCTCAGGAACGTGCTCGATTACATGGGAGCAGATCACCAGATCCCATGTTTGATCCCGCAGATCAAAAATATCGGAGTGAAGGAACTCCACCTCGGGACAGAGACAAAGGCGCATCTCGTCAAACCGATCATAAATGTCGACGGCCGACACCTTCATCTTTAAGCGATTGAATGACTCCGCCGAATGTAATGCCGACAAGAGAGCCGTTCCGCCGAAGGTTTGTGGCCCAACGTCGAGAACATTAATGCAAGACAGATCCGGAGCAGAGAAAAACAGATCATGGATGACCGGGATGATGTCCAGCATGAACAACTGCGACTGAGGCAGTGATTTATTGAGAAACACGTCCGGGTCGAAGCCAGCGAGACGTACGGAGTCTCGCTGCACTGCAAGCCACTCTTCCCGCGCACAGGCGATTCTCTTTCTGGTTTCTTCTCGCGACGGCAGCGGGGCGCCAACGGCGGTAGGGGCCGCTCGTTTAGGTTTTTGGGATCGGCTCTTCTTCAATCCGAGAAATTTCCGGAGGCCCATTCGACGCTCCTCTTCTGGTACTTGCACGCTCCGGAGTCCCACTCCGAGGCCGCCCGCTCACTCGTCACGCCAGCCGGATTAAGAAGCCGACGGAAAGCTAATACGCGCCAATCCCTTCTCGAAATCTCTTTCAAACCGGACATCTACAGAGAAGTTTTGTTCCCATAGACCAAGGATCTCCCGTTCCTGCGCCCTCGCCGCATCGTCGAGGAATAGCATCGCCCTAGGATTCAACTTATCAATCAGAAGAGGCACGGCAGGATAGCGTGCTAGCGGACCTGTCTTCTCGGGCGGTCCGTCGATGACAACCATATCAATGTTCTGGATATCAGCGAAGATAGCCTGATCGTACCAAACCCAATCTGAACCGCCAGGAGACTGCATTCCTACTGTAGCAGAGCTCACTTGCTTTAGGGAAGCAATCCGCACCTCAGATAATCGGTCCAACCCGGCGCTCTCTAGATTAAGTCTAGTCTGTGCTCCATAATTCTCATCGTGGTCTATCGATATCAATCGACCGGTACCGAGTTTACGCAGAGCGCTCGCGATAACTATCGACGAAACTCCACTGCCTAGCTCCAGTATTAGCTGCGGGCGCGACCGCACAACGTACTGGTAAATCTCCAAAAGGAAGTCTGGAGAGGCTGCCCATCCTCTGGTCCAACCTATCGGGTAGTGCAGATCTGCCTCCCTCTGGAGCCAAAGCAAACTCTCCAACTGACGAAACGACCGGCGTTCTACTAAGCCCAATCTATCGTTTATATCGACAGAAACTTTCTTATCCAAATCTTCCGTAATCTTCGCGTAGCCTTCCTCAATTTTGCTCTCTAACAGGGAAATCCTTGCATTTGTTTCTCTCGAGTATTTACGAATTCTTTTAGCGGTAGCTTTAACGTTCAGGAAAAAGGCGAATACGACCGCAGCCGCGCAGAGCACAAATGCACTAACCAACATACCTGGCTCCCGTTAGGATCTTTCAAGAATAGAAATAATACGTCGCCGACATCTAGTGATTGGGGATTCAAAGAGGAATTTGTTATATTCTACAGTCCGAAGAGCCCGAACTTTGCTTCGCAGTTCAGACCCCGAGAATGCTACCATCCTAGCGAGATTGTTTTTCGTTCGATCATGGTAGACATGGTCTTGCTGAGCATATCTGCTTATTCCTAAACGAAGGTCCTCATCGAACAATTTTACCAACTTATAATGGCGAATGGGAAGTATGCCATTCTTGAAGTGTCTTTTGATATTAATATTCTTGTCGCCGACAAAAAGAGCATGGAAGCCTTGATGCAAACGAATACGCTGTCTAAAACGAAATAGCGGCACCTTTCTCAGAACATCAACGTTCCCAAATAAATGATATCGCGCATCAATCTCAAAACTCCGCTTCCAATGTCGGCCGAATGCCCATCTTATTGCCTTGTGGCTCGCGTATTCGTTGCTTCTCCCTCCAGCCGCAAGGCGCTGATTGAATACCGAAAGAGTATCTGCGGGAGAGAGCCTGTGGGGTTCGGCCACAAAGCTCGAATTTGGCAGCATATCTACTAACATTCCGACTAACAGCGCCTGCCTATTAGCTTCAGCGCGACCTAGAAGCCCGGCTAACGAGGCAGGAATATCTAGAAATTCGTCTGCGTCTACCGTTAGAACCCACTGTCCTTCGGTCACACACGTAGCCATAGCTTCTCTGAGCCAAAGGGTTTTTGACGAACGAAATCCTCCGGCTCTAGGGCGCACCACATGTACGTCAGCGTAAGGCAAAATTTCCTCGACGGGAACGCGCGAATTGTCATCGACCAAAACGAAAGGTCCGAACCCTAACGCGCGATAATGAGCATACCACGCAGGAAGGAGCCACTCGTCATCCTTTACGGAAGCGAATACCGGCACGTGGTCAGGCGAGCAGCGTTCAATGCTTCCATTATGAGGTTCGATAAACAAGTTGGGCGATTCGGTAGAATTATACACATCGAGGAGGTCGTCGCCGGCCTGTTTCGCGTGGTCGAGGTATTTCGATTTCTTTTCCGGATCTCTCGTTAATTTGGCAAACAGAGAGAGCCGGTTGTACTGCGCTATTCTAAGGGAAATAACTAAGTTTTCCGGGTGATTCATTGCGACGATATTGGGCGGCAGGGAGAGACGAGAAGTCGGTCGATCGGAAATAATATTATTGATACTAATATTTTCTTCATTGAGAAATTCTGCTATCGGGCCGTCAGCCAATAATCCTCCGCCAGGAAAATAGGTTATGTAAGGTATACCTTGCTTCTCTCGGAGAATCGTAAGCAATAAACCTATTTCATCGGATTGCTGAGGTAGTAGTTTCGTATCATAGCCTACTTCACGGTAGAGGTCGGCTCCAACCGTAATCCTCTGAGAAGTGCCATCTCCAGCAACACCACTGAAGTGATCGATGGTCATATCGTGACCATATAATTCATACAATCTAAGGATCATTTGCGTTTCGTCGGCGGAGACGAAGTTATTTTTACCCACTTGGGAATAGAGCGGCGTTTTGATTAAGTCTCTAAATGTGTTCTTTGCTTTTGCCGATTCGGTCGAGTTCGAAAGACGCCTTACTGTGAGATATTCATCAATAATATCCTTTCTGTACGTATCCACTATGGTGTCGAAAAAAGACCCGTCTTGATCTGAAATAGCCAGATCAAAGCAAACCCGATCGGAAAGGAATCGATTTACCTCAAGATTTCTCTGCAGAGTAATCTCAAGGTCGGTGAGGCAGTCTGCAGCCACTATGCAATAAGTTAAAATACGACTCATCATATATCCAAATTTCGCATTAAGCGGACGCCCCGATCTCGCCCTAGGGCTGCGCTTATTAGCGATCAAGCCGGAGGTGAGTGAATGGCGTGTGCCGCAGAGAGCAGGTCCCCAGTTTGCCTAAAACAGGAGCAGTCTCAACAGCGACCCACTTGGCAGCATTTTGACACTCCGATTATCTCATCATAATAGGCCTCCAGGCGCTCGCTGTGTTGAGAGATGTCCAGTTTTTCCTTGGAGAATTTCACGGCGTTGAGCGAGGCGGACGTCCAAAGACCGTCATCATCAAGAAAGCGCATAAGCGCCTCTGCCAAAGCCCTGACATCTCTTTGCGGAAAAGCGGCGCCGGTGACGCCGTCGATAATTCCCTCGGTAGTGCCGCCTTGAGCAGACGTCACAACCGGAAGTCCAAGAGCCTGGGCCTCTAAAATAACGGTTGGGAGTCCTTCCGCATCACCGCTTACGGCCCGAATGCTGGGGACACATAGGACGCGAGCTCTTTCCATTTCCGCCAAAACGTGTTCTGCAGACAACCGCCCTAGGAATGATATTCCACCCTCCTCAGCAAGACTGCGGAGGTCCGACTCCAGAGGTCCTGATCCTATTATCCTGAGCTTAGCATTTGGAATTTTCCGTTTAATGTCGGAGTAAGCCCTAATTAGGTATTCAATACCTTTTTTTTCAACGAAGCGGCCGACGAATAGAATACAGTGGTCCCGTTGGGCAACGGGAATTGGCTCGCGCACACGCAACCCGCTGTCGACACCAATGAGGATCTTTCGTACGGCGTCGGGCCGGATTCCATACTCCATCGCATTTTGGCGAATGGCATCGGAAACCGCGACAAAACGCACTCCAAAGTCCTGCATCATCCTAAGGACTGCGGGATAGTTGTGATATCTGCGCCCTCCTTTTCCCGATTCCCACCACTCGGGGTAAGTTGTGACGTCGTAACCATGGAATGTCACGACCATAGGTATTCCTAAGGCGATAGCGAGCGGCCACGCCTCTTCGGCGTTGGTTCCGAAATGCACGTGCAGGAGAGAGGGGTTTGTCTCTTTTATGCCATTCAAGACGCCTGCCCGCTGGAGCCGGTTCGCCACCATGATAGCACGCTGCCTCGGCGTTGCTTTTGAAGGCCCCAGTATCCGCATTCTCCGAAGCCAGGTTGTAAATGAGGAGCTTTCTTCTACCTTCGATGGATCGGGGAGCTTAAGAGTGCGGCAACTGAATCCCTCCAAAGAGAGACCATCCTGTAGAGGGGTGCCAACGAAAACGGGCTTCCAGCGCGTCAGCGATTGGGCCTGTCTTAGTATAAACGTTTCCGAGTAGGGAAGAAGGCTCCTTCTGTATATGAGAACGCTCCTATCTTTACCTATGTCAACGTCGGTCATACCGTCACCAAAATTTGTAACCACCATTATATGGCTGCTCGCTTTGGTTTAAATTAGTGATTAGTGCTGAGCTTTGATGGCTCGTGCGGTCACCATCAGGGTGGAATTGATGCTGCGCCGCCACGGGACACCAGGCACTGAACAGCTGTGTGACCTCGAACTAGTTCTGAACACAGAACCCAATTTGTCACCAAAGTTTGCGAGCGACCGCCCGAATGCAGCCGAACTTGCTTGCAAGGAGTAGCTGCTTCTGCACTTGTCGATCCTTCCGAATCTTCAAAGCTTTACGAAGCGTACGTCGCGCCTGCTTGAACTCCCCGACTTGAATGTAGCGTTCGGCATCCGCTGTAAGTTGTTCGAATCGCGAGTTCGCATCTAGGGAGCTCCTGTCCGAGATAACCCGGATTGTCTTAAAAGCATCGAGTAGTGTCTGAGCCAAGATGCCTTGGTCGTGGACTTTAGTTATGGTGTTAGCTTCAAGAGCGCGGAGAACGAAATGGAGTACATCACTTCTGAGTGAAGATGTTGTTTCTTTGGAGTCCACAAGTATATCTATATAGGTTTCGTCTATGGGGAGGAAATCACCGAAAATCCGCGCGAATTCTTGACGGATTAGCTGCCTGCGGATTGATTTCTGAAGGCGGTTGTGGTTCCGGGTAATCTGCCCCGGATGCTGTCGATAATATGTAACCGGATTTTGTATGAGCAAACCTCGGTGCACTCCATGGGCAATATTTCTACGAAACCAATCACAGTCGACGCCGCCGTCCAAAGCTTCGTTGAAAGGAAGGTTAAATCGGGACCTTCTGAATGCGAACGCGGGAAAGGGGACCGGCATGCCGAACAGCGCTTCGACACCGGTGTCAGCAATAATTGGCGCGCTCTTTCGTGGGCTACGAAAAATATCTTCCTCATTGAAAAGTAAAAAAGATAAATAATCGAGATCCGGAGACTTATTGAAATTATGGACTGTCTCTCTTATGCGACGGGGTATACTTATATCGTCGACATCAGCAATTAAGCAAATATCGTTATGGGCGTTCGCAACTGCGGCATTCAACGCGGCTCCGCGGCCTGCTCCCGAAATGTCTACTACTATAAACCTTCTATCATCTTTCCAAAGATCTTTAGCAACGCTGAGGCTGCCGTCATATGAATTGTCGTTGACGTAAATGATCTCCGAGTTGGCTGGAAGCGCCTGCTTCCAGGAGTGCGTATATTCCTCTAGAAAACTCAACCCATTGTGCGCTGTGGTCAGTATCGATACCGGCGTGTCCGATTCCGGAATAACCCCGCCAGAAATACCAGCCTTAGCTATATAAAAATCCTTCGGGTTCTGTTTATACTTCTCGAATTTCTCGACAAGATTGAAGGTTTCCGGAGATTTAAAGTTGATGTACTCCCTATTTATGATGTACCGCGCTTCCTTCCTCGCGGCTTTTTGGCCAATAGACGGGTCATGTAGAAGTATCGCTGCCGGCTCGTACAAAAAGGCGAGTGGGCCACAAAAACGAAACATGCGAGCACAAAGTTCTATGCCTTCATGTCCAAACAGAGCGATATCAAAACCACCAAACCGAAGGAAGTCCTCCCGCCGCCAAGCAGAAACGCCTTCGCAGGAGGTAAGTGCGGGCAGCCTTAACGGTCCCAAATCATAATGTCTCGGAATTAACATGCCGCTTGATTTTGGAACAACTCTCCCCCGAACAGCGGTCGCGCCTGTTTCTTCCAGCGACTGAACAAGAGCACTAATACAACCCTGAGACACGGCGCCGTCGTCATCGATGAAAACAACATAACGGCCGGAACACACTTGTGCGCCTAGGTTGCGCCCGCCCGATGCGCCGATCGGAAAAGGAGGACGAACGAAGGTGAAACTGGGGAATGTGTCGGTTGCCGCCGAAAAAAGCTCTCCGTTTCCGTTGTCGACAATCACCACCTCCCGAAGGGCCGGTTCCGAGTCCGCCGCCACCGATCTCAGCATGTCCATGACTTCAGGGGAATGAGCATTGCTCACGATGACAATCGAATAGAGGGCGGACGCGGTTGGAGTGCCGACTTTGTGAACTTCCGTGATATCAGCAAGCGACTCAATGAACCCAATTAAAGTCGCCTGAACGTCGTCGAACTTGCGCTCGAGAAATAGGGCCGTCGATAGATTATATATTCTTTCTAATTCCTGCCGATCGCGCATGCTCACCTCGTCGCATTCCACTGCCCCAATATCTGCCGGGGCGATTGTCTTGTTTAGCTTCTTTTTCCGCCCTGATTTTCTTCAGCGTGGGCCTCTTGCAAGGTCGTCGGAGGAGGCCTCCGCCCTTAACTGTCACCGCTTTGGGCGGCTGCTATCGCATCTTGCGAGGTGTCTCAATAGGGACAGGCCAGTTTGATCGCCAGACGCATATTGCTTTTCAAGAACGTAGAGGGTGTTGTTGTGTAGGTCGCAGATCCTAGCTCTGGCTACAGTCTTCGCTTATCGATCCCTTTTTGGGATCACTTACGATAAGAGCAGCCATCGTGTCCAACTCTCTCGATATTTTTTGATAAAGATACTGATAATAAATTTCCGCTTGACGCACCGGTACTTGGAGATTCGTGTGAATCGGCTTTTTTCTGTTCCGCCGCCAATAATGCGCTAAGGAAAGTATTTTCTGGGGGCCATAAAGCTTTTTCTCGTTTATATAATATTGTAGAAGAAATTTCCTTGATAACCGCCGTCTTCCGAGGCGCTCTAGATCAGAGCCGACATTTAGATAGTATCCTGATTTATTTACTGGCGGTAGATTATTCGCATATCTACGTTTTATTTGAGAATGTGCAATAATGCGCGATCTAAAATTATTAGATATGCGTGGAATATTAGTGTCAAAATAAGCAACCAAGGGGTGGGGGGTGCGGTAAGCCTTGGTGTGCCAAAGGGCCCGGATGTAAATGTCCCAATCTTGGCAAGCCTTGAGGTTCTCATCGAACCCGTGGATCTCTTTCAGTAGTAGGCGTGGGAGGATTACAGAACTTAAGGGGCCTATCTTGTTCTTAGATCTTATGGTATCTTCGCCGACAGAATCGCGCGTTAGCCCATATGAGATAACCCTGAAGTCTTGGTCTACTTTTATACGGTCGGAGAAATGCAGACCATTCAGGTCAGCTGATGGATGAAGCTGGAACTCAAGCTTATGTTCATGCCATAAATCGTCGCTATCCAGGAAAGCAATTAAAGGTGCGGTCGCCAGGGAAATTCCAAGATTTCGTGCAGCGTTCGCGCCAAAGCGCCCTGCTTGTCTATAGTAGATTAAATTGATGCCTGCCTTGATGATGTGAGGGTGCAACTGTGCGATGATCTCGTTGGTTCCATCTGTCGATGCATCATCAACAATAATGATCTCGCTTGGCGGGCGAGTCTGCCAAGCGGCAGAGATCACCGCGCGGGCTAGCAAGGACCTTCTATTATAGGTAGGAATCACGACGGCGACGGCGGGAACGGTTTCCATTTTTCGACGTGTGCTAGGGTTCGATAGGTGCTAAATAGCGCAACTCTCCTGGCATTTCGATCCTTTTCCGACAGCGATCCGCCTGATATGTTTCAAGGTCCCTCAGGTAACATTTCTCGCCATATTGCAATCTTTATGTACGGCTTGACGGGGGGGGGGGTGCCCAGACGCAACATCACCCTCGCGAATGGCTTGATAGAAGCCGGGCATGATGTCGATCTTGCTATCTTGGAGCCGCGCGGGGAACTCGCCACAACCCTGGACTATCGGATTAGCGTCTACCCCATGAATTCTTGGCTTTGTGGGTTGCCCTTCGTCCGTCGCAAGCGGCGACGGCAGTTCGCTTTAGCGCAGCGGTCACTTGCCGCCTATTTGCGGCGGGTCACACCTGATGTTTTGTTGTCAGCGGACAACTACGCCAATTTAGCTGCCGTGCGTGCACGGGAAATTTCGGGCTGGAGGGGCACGCTTTTGCTTAGCCAGCGTAACCATACCTCAAGCTATGCCGCGCAGAGGCCAGCGCTAATCGCGGCGATCCGCAAAGAATATCCAAAAGCGGACGGCGTGGTTGCGGTGTCGGAAGGTGTGGCGGAGGATTTGCGCCGTCTCGGCTTACCTACTGATCTTGTGCATACTATCTATAATCCGATTGTCGAATCGGCGTTTTTCGACGCCGCGGCCCAGCCGATTGACCATCCTTGGTTCGGGGGTAATCTTCCTGTCGTGCTCGGCGCGGGACGCATCGGCCCGCAGAAGGATTTCCCGACGCTGCTCAGGGCCTTCGCGCAGCTAAACGGAATGGGCGTGAAAGCGCGGCTAGTCATCCTGGGAGACGGCAAGACGGCTCGAGCGAGGGGCGATCTGCAGACACTTGCCGAAGAGTTACGCATAGCGGATAGGGTGCACATTGCAGGTTCTGTGCCCACCGCCTTGCCCTATATCGCGCGTGCTGACCTTTTTGTTTTGAGCTCGCGTTGGGAGGGACTGCCCGGCGTACTGATCGAAGCGCTGGCCTGTGGCACACCAGTTGTTAGCACCGATTGTCCGAGCGGGCCGAAAGAAATTTTGATGCAGGGCGAGTATGGGCCTCTTGTGCCAATGGGCGATGTTGCCGCCTTGGCCGCCGCAATGTCGCAGGTGCTGCGCGCTCCGCCGGATCCTGCAAAATTGAAGGAGAGAGGAAGCGCGTTCACGTCCGAGGCGGCAGTAAGAAGATATCTGGAACTGATTGAAGCAAGGAGCCATGGCACCGAACATGGCACATAAGGTCCGCGTTCTCTTTGTCCTGTACAAGATTGGGGACGTCGAGATACTTGAGCCGGTCATTCGCAAGGCTTGCGCCGAGCCGCGCCTGAAGGTGACGGTTTGTGTCCGTCGAAAGCTGTGGGCCGACGCCGAGACGATCTGCGGCCATGCCAAGGCAAATGGTGCTATGGTCACCAAAGTCGGCCAGACTGGCTTCGCGCTGCTGCGCGCGTGGGGTCTGCGTCACTATGATGTGCTCCTGACTGGCACCGAATCCTCCATCCCCTCTCATGCGCTAGGGCATCACCTGACACAGCGCGCCAATGTTCTTGGTCTGGAGACCGCCACGATCCAACAGGGACTGGAAAACGTCGGGCTCACCTATTTCGATGATCGGCACGACACCAGCGTGCGATTTGCATCAAAAACGGTCTTCATTTGGGGGAAAAGGGAATTCCTTCCGGACGAGACGCCACTGGAGACAAGACAGAAATGCCTGCCGGTCGGTTTTCCAAAGTCGCTCGGGCGGCCAAGCAAGGCGACGGAGAACGTGGTCTCCATTTTCGAGAATCTCCACTGGCATCGTTACGACGGCAGATACCGTCGGGGATTTTTCGCGGACCTGGCAAAGCTCGCGGAGCACTTTCCAGATATGCGCTTTGTCCTCAAGCCTCATCCTAAAGGCATGTGGGCAGCGAAGAATCCTTGTCCTTGCCGAGTCCCGGCCAATCTCCTGATCGCCGGACGCCCCCAGAACGCGGACGCGCTCGCTTGCCTGTCGAGCCGCGATCTTTTGCGCCGCTCCCGGAAAGTGATCTCCACCCCGTCTACAGTTGCGCTTGATGCCGCGCTGCTGGATAAGGATGTGGCTGTTTATGGTGGTGCGATCGATGTGGGCTATTATCAGGAGCTGGAAATCCTGCGTACCGCCGACGACTGGATTCGATTCGTATCGGGGCAAAGCTTCGCCGAACAGTCTCGTCGGTTTTGCGAGCGAGTGACGATCTCAGGCGATGCCGCGGAACGGATCGTAGGCCAACTTTTGCGGGGAAGGGGAACGATCCGAGCTTATGGGATACCTCGACCCGCGATGCCAGCCGAGTCCATCTCCATTCGCTGATTCCCGCGCGAGCCGTTCGGGCAAGCAGTCCTGTATATCGCGATCGGCAGACCACAAAGGGCAATTGCGTGCTGACCAAGACAGACCGCGACGCACTGAAAGTGGCGCTGTTCATCCGCTCGCTCGCGGGAAGCGGGGCGGAGCGAGTGGTCGTTAATCTGGCGAACGGGCTGGACGGCCAGGGCTATCGAGTGCAGCTCGTGCTTGGCGACGCGACGGGGCCTTTTCTCGACCATGTTTCGCCTGGAATCGAGGTCTTCGATCTGGCTGTGCAGCGGAAAGCGGTCGTCTTCGACTTCATTCGCGCGCCCGGACGCTTTCTGGAACTGCGGGCGACCGCGTGGGGCTCGCGGGCCGGGCGCATCATGCTGGGCGTCCCGCGCCTTGCCCGCTACATCGACGCCGAACAGCCCGATGTCCTGATCTCCGCGCTCGACCACGGCAATGTTGCCGCCGTCATTGCGGCGAAGCTGTCCGTCTACAAGCCGGACGTGGTGGTGACGCAACACTGCAACCTGACATCCGACGTCATCACCTCGCGCAGGAAGCCAGGTAAAATCTACGCGCTGGTGAAGCGGTACTATCCGGAAGCCACGGCGATCGTGGGTGTTTCGGAGGGCGTTTCGGCCGATCTGACGGCGCATATCCCCTCCGCTGCAGAGCGGATCAGCACGATTTATAATCCCGTGGTCGACGAGGATCTTGCCGAGCGTGCCCGGGAAGAGCCCGATCACCCCTGGTTTGCGAGCCCTTCCGGTGAGCCGTTGATCGTCACGGTCGGCAAGCTCAAGAAGCAGAAGGATCACGCCACCCTGCTTCGCGCTCTGGCGCGTCTGCGTCAGGACGTGCCAGCTAGGCTCGTCATCTTCGGGGAGGGCCCTGAGCGGGCTGCGCTGGAACATCTGGCCGAGCAACTCGGGATCGCCGATACCGTCTCTCTGCCGGGCTTCACCGCCAATCCCTTCGCCGCCATGGCGCGTGCCGACGTGTTCGTGCTGTCGTCGACCTATGAGGGGCTGCCGACGGTTCTGATCGAGGCGCTCGCCTGCGGCTGCCCCGTTGTTTCCACCGATTGCCCGAGCGGTCCCGAGGAAATTCTGGAACAAGGACGCTACGGATCGCTTGTTCCGGTCGGCGACGAGGCTGCTCTTGCCGAAACGATGCGTACAGTGTTGCAGAACCGCCCCTGCCGCGATGTTTTGAAGGCGCGGGGGCAGCTTTTTACTACGAAGCGCGCCGTGGACTGCTACGGCCAGTTGGTTGAACGCCTGAGGGTCATGTAATCCTCTCGTCGGGGTCGCAGGACGCATTATGCCCGCAGTCAGTGTCGTTATGCCGGTCTTCAACGGCGAGCGCTTTGTTGCCGAGGCGCTGGAAAGCCTGCTCGATCAGTCGCTGCGTGACATCGAGGTCATCGCGGTCGATGACGGCTCGACGGATGCGACTGGGGCGATCCTGGCCGGCTATGCCGCGCGCGATGCCCGCCTGCGCGTCATCACCAACCCCACCAATCTGCGGCAGTCCTTTTCCCGCAACGCCGGCATCGCCGCGGCGCAGAGCCCGCTGGTGGCTATGATGGACGCCGACGATCTGGCGTTGCCCGATCGGCTTGCCGTGCAGAAGGGCTTCATGGACGCCAATCCGCGGGTCGCGCTCTCAGGCTGCTTCAGCCGGCGGATGGACGAGAAGGGCGTCCCCTCGCACCGCGTCATCCGCCATCCGACCAATGCCGAGGAGGTCAGGGCGCGCCTCCTGTTCCGCTCCTGCATCAGCCACCGCTCGATCATCGCGCGGCGCGAGGTCCTGGAGCATCACCGCTACAGCCAGGACTTTCCGGTCTCGCAGGATTTCGACCTGTTTTCGCGCATCACCGGCGAGCACGCCGTTACCAACCTGCCGCGTGTCCTCATGGTGGCGCGCACGCACGCCGAGCAGATCAGCCGCAGCAAGCGCGACCTGATTAAGGAAATGAACATCGTCATCACGCGGCGCACGCTCGCGCAGCTCGGCATCGAGGCGAGCCAGTCCGAGATGGAGCTGCATTTCGAGATCCCGCGCGTCGGGCAGGCGGGCACGCATGTCAACGACGCCTATCTCGAGCGGGTGAACCGCTGGCTGACGCGCATCCGCAGCGCCAACCAGGCGGCCGGCATCTATGACCGCGCCGCGCTCGACAAGGCCTGCGGCCATATGTGGTTCATCGTCTGCCGGCAGGCGGCGCGGCGGAACGGCCGGGGCTCCTGGATCTCCTTCGCGCGCTCCGCCCTGCTGGGGCCGGCGCTGTTCAGCGCCGCGCGAGGCTTCTGGGCCAAGAAGGCGCCCGCGCGGAATTAGCGCGCATAGAGCGGCAGACCGCTTTCCTCCGCGAACACGGGATCAAGCGCCCGCACGGGCAGGCCGCGCCTGCCCATCTCGGTCAGGGCGAGCCGGTCGGCGTCGATATGGCCGCGGCTGTAGCCCCTGTCGCTGTAGGCGTGGCCGTGGGTGCTGAGCGAGAGCCCGCTCATCAGGACCTCGTCCGCGCCGAGATCGAGGCTCAGCAGCGCCAGCACGACGCCGTTGGACAGCCGACCGATCTCCCGGACATCCATGTCGATCCAGCGGCGGATCATGTCCTTGCGGTAATCGGAAGTCATCAGCGCCACGCGCTCGGGCCTGTAGCCGATCGCCTCGATGGCCTTGCTGTAATAGCGGTATTCGCGGCGGGCGCCGACGCAGATCAGGGTCTTCGTGCCGTGCCCGCGGATGACACGCCGCGTTTCCGCGTTGGCGGGGGAGCCGGCGATGAAGGTCCGGCCGAACAGGGTAAGGTCCGGCGTATGGCCCCAGCCCTGCAGGATCGCTTGCGAGCCGTTCACCGTGGCGAAGGTCCAGTCGAGGCCGGGAGGCGGCGGCTGGGCGCGGGGCGCCGAGCCGAGGACGAAGGCCGGGCCGCGAAGCTTTGGCAGCCGGTTTGCCCTGGGGGCCCAGAGGGCGCTCACGTGATCGAGGAAAGGCATGGTGCGGACGCTATTTTAGGGTTTGGGACGGATGTTCTTCTGCAGCATCGGAAAGGCCTCGTTGGAACGCGTGCGAACCCTGCGTTCCCGGACATTCGTGAACGTTGTCCCTGACGGGATATCCTGGTTCACGAATGAGGTTGCCCCGATGGCGACATCATCGCCGATGGTGATGTTGTTGCCGATGATGCAGGCATGGGCTCCGATCGAGACATTGTCGCCGATGCGGATGAAGCCCTTACCCGATTGCCGCGAGCCGATCGTGACGTTCTGAAAGATCGTGCAATTGCGGCCGATACGTGACCGCGCGGCAATGACCACGCCGACCGGGTGAGGGATGTAGAGGCCTTCCCCGATCTCGGCGCGGATGTTGACGTCCATGGCGTGGTTGCGTTTGAGCCGCGCCCGGAGAACCGTTCCCCAGCGCTTGAGGAACCAGCTCCGGCTGCGGTAGCAGAGCTGCGCTATCCGGAACCAGAACAGGAAGGCGTATTTGGTGTCGTGGCGGCACTTGTTGATGAGCCGCCGCCACGAAAAGGCACGTTGGAGGCCGACGATCTCGACATGCCAGAAGCGTCGCAATTGCTCCCAGCTTTCGGCATACCCGATGACGTCTTCGCGCGGCGTCAGCTCACGCGGGATCAGCTCTTCTGGGCTACCCATTCAACACGATCACGCGCAGCAAACCACTCGTCCGAATAATCAGCGTTCCGGTAATCGGTGAAGTAGGGACCGCCCTCCGTATAATGCACCATTTTGGCGTTCGGGTCCTTGTCGTAGACGCCGACAAGATAATTCCAGAGGATCGGGATCGAGCCGATCTGGTCGTCACTGTCGAGCCACTTGAACTGGTGCAGTTCAAGGCCGGTGCGAGTGTTCACGTAGTCCGGCGTCAGTGCGTGGCACTTGGCGTTGTTGAACATCATCAGGCTCGACCAGTTCTTCTTCTCGTATTTGGTCTGCACCTGGCCCAGGAACTTGACGTCTTCCTTGGGCTGGTAATCGTGCTTGCACACCATGACCGAATATTTGTCATCACGAAGCGCCCAGAGTTCGGCGATGTCGGCGCGCATGAGCATGTCGCAGTCCATGAAGATGGACCAGCCCTCATAATTGCTCAGATACGGCGCCAGGAAGCGCGAGAAGGAGAACTCGGTCGACTGGAGCGCGTTGCGGTCGCGCGTGAACACGCCATTGAGCTGGCTCAGGACGATCGGGGTGAACGAGACCGGCTCGGACGCCTTTTCAAGGATGCTCTGGCAGAGCGTGTGGTAGGCGACGACTTCCTTGGAGTCGAAGCCGATGAACACCTGGATGGTCATTTGATGGATATCCCAAGGTCTGGTGAAGCGAGCGTGCGACACCCTTACCAAAGGCTCACAGCACATTTCAAATGGGGCAGAACAAGGTCACGGGAACGCGATTCCCTTAGTATTATCGGAGATTTCGGCAGAGCCGGACGATTTCCCGTCGGATCATGTCGATGTCGCGGGGTGCGCCAGGGCCTGTCAGTTTCCTCGCCAGGAAAATCGCGGTCCATGCCCAAATCTGGTCAGGCGAGCGGCCGGTCTGCTCCACGTAGGCCGCCACGTAAGACTGAGCCAGCTTGCGGACAAACCAACGGTTTACAGGCGTTAGCAGCTTCGGGCGTGGCGGACGGGCGAGGATGAAAGCACAAGTGCGGCCGACATCGGCGGTCATTGGTCCGTGCCCGGACCGGGCCCAGTCCAGAAGTGTGAGTTCGCCCTTGTCATAGAGAACATTCGTGAGCGAAAGGTCCGCATGGCAGAAACCGTCTTCGGATGCGCTCACGAGATTGCGGACGGTGCCAACGGTCTCTTCCGGAAGGTAGGGTTCCAAGATTCTGCCAGAGCGGGCGGCCGCGTAAATATGCCACGAGCGCTGCGTCGGAGTGTGAATGGCGTGGATTTGCGCGTGCAGCTTGCCGAGCGCGCGCATCAGGCTCGCCGCCTTAAGCGGCCGCCGACGGATGACGCGGGCAAGCCGCACGCCAGGCTGGAAGGAGCCGATGATGGTGCGCTCGTCGCGAAGCCATTGCTCGACCCGCCAGGTCGGCACACCGCCGGCAAAAGCGATCGCACTGTGCTCGAACTCTCGCTCGACCACCTGATCGGACACGGTGTCGAAATATTTCTTTTTGATGTGTCCGCTGGGCAGCCGGTATACGACTCCCTGTGCGCCACGGCCGATCTCGACCGCGGCGCGTTGTCCGCGGGTCAGGGGAACCGGAAGGTCCTTGCCGGACGTTTCGTCCGGCTCACGATCGACAGAATGGTGCAGCATATCCCAGCCAGAGGAGGCGGTCCGCCGCGGCGCGGTCTCGAGCCGTCTCCCGTCACAAAACTAGCATAATCGGTCAAACAGCTTCAAATCCGGGAACGAACGTTGAAAGCCATCATCCTCAGCGCCGGGCAGGGCAGCCGCCTG
>Ga0164242_10003276_pt1 | contig 18537 bp, 8 predicted proteins | sample OricomgcompostMG_FD_108783 | JGI IMG/M metagenome (GOLD analysis project Ga0164242, IMG submission 108783) | Miracle-Growth compost microbial communities from Emeryville, California, USA - Original compost - Miracle growth compost (MG) ... | reverse complement strand
GTTCACCAGACCGGAGACGCTATAGCCCAGGGTGGGATCGGTCTCGCCATAGACCTTGCTCTGGCCGCTGGTGGCCACCACGTGCAGGGTCGCCGGGCTGATGGCGAAGTTGGCGCCGCTGAAGTCGATCTCATAATTTGGACCAGCCGACAGGCCGCCCTGGCCGATGCCATAGTTGCCGACATCCTCGCCCGCGGCACGGCTCAACGCTCCCGTGATCACCGCGTCAGTGTCTTCGTTCACCAGACCGGAGACGCTATAGCCCAGGGTAGGATCGGTCTCGCCATAGACCTTGCTCTGGCCGCTGGTGGCCACCACATGCAGGGTCGCCGGGCTGATGGCGAAGTTGGCGCCGCTGAAGTCGATCTCATAATTTGGACCAGCCGTCAGGCCACCCAGGCTGATGCCATAGGTGCCGACATCTTCGCCGGTGGCGCGGCTCAGCCCGCCGGTGATGATCGAGGCATCGTCGCCATTGACCAGGTCGGCCGTTGTGACCGTATAGCCCAGGCTAGGATCGGCCGATCCGTACACCTTGCCCTGGCCGCTGGTGGCCACCACGTGCAGCGTCGCCGGGGTGACCGTCAACTCCCCACTCTGAAAGCTGATGTTGTAATTCTCAAGGCCCGCGCCTACCGCCCCAGAGGCGGTAATCGCATACGGACCTCCAGCCACACTCGCGCCTGCAGCTGCGCCGGCGCTGCTCGCCGCCACACTGTCGATACTGTCGCCCGCGAACAGTGTTCCAGTGGCCGTATAGCCGCTGCTCAGATCCACTGTCTCGCCGTAGGTCTTGGTCCGATCCGCAAGGGTGATGGTCAGCGCCGCCCTGTCGATCGTCACCGAGCCCGTCGCGCCCGCCAGCGTGTAATTGTCGGCGGCTGTTCCCGTCAGGCCCAAGCCACTCAGATCCGCGAATCCCTCGGAGCCTGCATTGCCACTGGCAAGGACCGCACCACTGCCCGTCAGGCTGACATCATCGCCGTTGACCAGATTTGTGATGCTCAAGATTCCGCGCGACGCCGCCGTATCCCCCGCTCCGTCATAATCACGCTCGCCGGTCAACTCCAAGGCTCGCCGCAGCACAGTCAGGCGTCCCGCATTATCAAGCGTGACATCGACATAGTCGGGCACGGCCTCGCCTCCAAGGGAGGCATTAATCGTGTAGGGAGAGCCCGTGACGTTAGCGGTTTCGATCGCTCCGCCGGAACTGGCTTCAATGCCACCCAGAACCGACACGTCATCGACGGTGAACGCCCCCAGAACAGCGCTCGGTCCTGTAACCGTGTAATCCCCCGATACGTCCAGGCCTTCGCCATATGTCTTGCTGTCATCCGTCGTCGTTATGACGAACTTCTCTTTTTCCGCGAACACATAGCGGTTGCCGCTGGCTGTGACTTCGCCGCCAGCCGCAGTATTCCAGACAGCATCGTTGCCGCTGTCGAGATTTCCGTCCTCATCGGTGCCGAACGTATCGCCGCCAGGGCCATTGGAATAAATAAGCCAACGGCCGTTCGCGGCACTGACCGCGTCGCCGCCTTCCAGGTTCGTGAATGTCCCACTCGCTGCCAGGGTGACCGCATCACCACTCGCCTGGGAAGTCAGCGACACGCCATCGGCGATCGTGATATCGGCGGCGGCCACATAAATGCGCCCGTCCCGCGACAGCGTCTCGTCCAACGTGAAATCGCCGGATGTGATGATCTCGAGGGCCGCGCCATCGAGATCGTCGATCAGCTTTGTGTAGTCGTCGCCGAAAACGCCGGCTGCGCCGTCTTGCAGACCGCTATATGTCGTGGTGCTTTCCGCCGCTTCAGCCAGAACCCCGGAAGTGATGTCCAGGTCGATAACGTTCGGCGTCGGGATCGCATCGTCTCTGTAAGCCAACCCGCTCGCGTCTGCAGACGCAGGTAGCGTGAGCGTCGCGCCGACCCCCGAATTGCCGGCGCCGAACGTGCCGCCCGGGACGAGTTGGTAATAGTAGCCATTGGCCCCGCTCCAGGCCGAACCGACCACACGTCCACCGCCATAGATCGCTATCCGCCCGCCGGCTACTACGCTGCCATCGGAATTGTACGCATGGCCGACAATTGCTTCCGGCGTAACCGGATAGAAACTCTTCAGATAGGGGTAGAGTCCTTCGTCGGTAGCCCAAGCCGGATCCGCATCGAACCCGGATGGCAGGGCACCCTGCAATTGCGCCGTGGTGCGCCCATAACCGGTGCTGCTGGAATCGCTTCCGACGCCGGTCGCTATCCCCGCCATCTGCGTGTCGAAATAGCTTGCCGTAATCGTGCCGGCGGCATCCGCCGTCCCGATCAACCCTCCGGCAGCATCGCCCTGCACCAGGCCGGCGAAATAGGCGTTTGTGACGCTGAAATTCGCGCCCGATTCATAGCCAATAAGCCCACCCACCGAAGAGCCGCTGCCCCCGGATACCGATCCCATGGCATAGGCAGCGGCGATACTGCTGCCGACGTTGGGATCGCTATATCTGATGCTCTCGCTATATCCTATCAAGCCCCCGACATATGCCCCGTCACCGCCGGATACGGAAGCTGTCGCAAAGCTATTGGAAATTCTGATGTTTAATCCCTGCCCGGCCAAGCCACCGACATGGGCGCCTGCGCCGCCAATGATGGATCCGGTGACATAAACATTTTGAATATTTTTTTGCGCAGGGATGGCGGACCCTGGACAATTAACGAACCCAGCAATACCGCCGATTGTTGCACCGTCACCGCCACGAATGTCTGCATTGACCAGTCCAAGGTCCCGTATGCTGACATGTGGGGAGTTGAGCGTCCTGAACAAACCGACCCTCGCGCCTGACGTTTCGTCATCGATTGTCAGATTGGAGATTTCATGTCCAAGCCCGTCGAATACACCATGAAAGGTGTCGATCGGCGTGAAACCACTGATGCCGGTGGCGTCAATGTCACCGGCGAGCGCATAATTTCCGCCCTGGGCATGGGCATCCGCGAGCGCATCCGATAAGGCAGCCAGGCTGGTTTCCAGCGTGAAGTCATTGCCATTGATGTTCAATCTGGTGCTATCGCCGTCGAACGCACCATCAAACGTCATGCCCGCGCCGATAGCGAAAGTGTAATCGCCGCCGGTGCCGCCGTCGTTGGTGATGAGGGAGACCTTCCCGCTGCCCAGAATATCCATCGGTGTATCGAAGAAAATGGAGTGGTAAGAATCGAGTATTAGGTTCCCCGATACGCTGCCATGCCCGGTGACAGTGATATCGCCGCCCAGGGTCTTCACATAAAGGCCGCCCGTATAATCCTGATCGACAATGAAGCTCGTCGCGGCGATATAGCCGTACTGCGTGATGCCGGCCAACACGCCGCTGGCAATATTGTCGCCGCCGATCGCCGACGCGATCAGGCCGGCATCCTCTCCCTGAAGGTTGAGGGCAGCGGACAGGTGGGTCTCCTCGGTCGGGGCAATGAACATCCCGCCCCAGATATCGAAGCCGGTTGTCGAACCTGTCAGGACGCCAAGCCGCGCACCATTACCGGTATAAGCAAGGGCGGGAGATCCGCTCGCGGAGAAAGTCCCTGCCGGCGCCAGCGCATAATAATAACCGTTGGCACCGGTCCAGGCCAAGCCAACGCGCTTGCCGCCCGCATCCACCGTCACGGCACCGCCGACCAGGACATTCGTACCCGCATCGGAATACGCCGTGCCGGAGATGACCTGCGGCGTGACCGGGTAGAAGCTCCTCAGATAAGGATAGAACCCAGCATCTGTCGCCCAAGCCGGATTTGCGTCGAAGCCTGTCGGCAGGACGCCCTGCAATTGCGCAGTCGTTAGTCCATAGCCAGTGCTTGCCGCATCACTTCCAACTCCAAGCAACGAGTTCATCATCTGCGTGTCGAAGTAGCTTGTCGTGATTGTGCTGGGAACAAAGTCCAGTCCGATCAGGCCACCGGCGTAGCTACCATTCGCCAAACCAACGAAATACGCGTCAGTGATGCTGAGATTGTTCCCGCTCTGATAGCCAACAAGTCCGCCCACTGCTGATCCTGCACCGCCAGACATCGATCCCATGGCAAGGCTGGAGACAATTTTGGTATCGGCGCTGGTGTTATACCCGATCAGACCACCGGCATGCGAATCAAAGCCACCAGATACTGCTGCCGTGACAAAGCTATTCGATATTGTGGTGGTAATCCCTAATTGCCCTACCAGTCCTCCTACGAAGGCGTGAGCGCCACCCTGGATAACCCCGGTGACATAAACGTTCCTGATATTGGTGCCTGCCCCGGCTAGGTCGGCCACGCCAGCGATACCACCAACAGCCGCACTGTCGCCGCCTAGGAAATCCACATTCACCAGGCCCAGATTTCGGACAGAAAAGGCGCCGCCCAAATGACGGAACAGACCGACATTGCCGCCGCTTGTATCGTGGATGGTCAGATTGGAAATCGTGTGACCCAGACCTTCCAGCACACCCCGATAAGGTGCCGTCCCCGTCTTGAGGGACTGCAGCCCAGCAATGCCGTCTTCATCAAAGTCATTGGCAAGTGCGAACCGTCCCCCCGCCACCGCACTCACAGCCGTGGATAAGGAGGCGTAACTTGTTTCAAGCGTATACGCTAACCCGTTGATATTCAGCCTGGTGGTATCGCCGTCGACCGCGCCCTCAAACGTCAAGCCGGCGCCAATGGCAAAAGTATAATCCCCATCGGTACCGCCATCATTGATGGTGAGGGAAACCTTGCCGCCGCTCAGAACGTCCGTCGGTGTGTCGAAAATGATGGAGCGGTAGGAATCCAGCACCAGGCTGTCCGACACGCTGCCGTGTCCAGTGACGGTGATATCGCCGCCCAGTGTCTTTACATAGAGACCGCCCGAATAATCCTGATCGACCGCGAAATTGGTCGCGGCGATATATCCATACTTGTTGATGCCGCCTAACACCGCGCTGGCTGCACTGTCGTTGTCGCTGCTGATGGCCGAAGCGATGAGGCCGGCGTTTTCAGATTGCAGGTTGCCCGCGGTGGATAAGCTGGTTTTAGCGGTCGGGGCAATAAGCGTCCCGCCCCAGATGTCGAAACCCGTCGTCGTTCCGGTCAGGGTACCGACCCGGGCCCCATCAGCGGTGTAAGCGAGAGTCGCTGTTCCACTCTCGGGCAACTTTGCGGCCGCCGCCAGCGCATAATAATAGCCATTGGCACCCGTCCATACTGTACCGATGCTCTTGCCACCGACATCAACCCTCGCTCCGCTGACGTCCACCGTCACGGAACCACCCGCCAAAGCGGTTGCGCCCGCATCGGAATAAGCCGTACCCGAGATGGCTTTCGGCGTGCCGACGTAGAAATTCGCCAAATAGGGATAAAGATCTGTCCCCGTACCCCAGCCGGCACCGAAACCACTCGGAAGGACGCCTTGCAATTGAGCGGTCGTCATACCTTGAACAGAGCCGACGGGATTGTCGTCGCGCCCTACCCCGGACGAAAGACCTGTGGTGCCGACATCGAAATAGCCGTCTGCGATGGTTCCGCTGTTCCAGCCCGCAAGGCCGCCGAAATTTGGTCCAGTAGATCCCTGAAGCGAAACGAATGTTGTCGCAAAGACATCCGTTAGATTGCCCTGATTAATACCGACAAGCCCACCAACACTGCCAGTCCCGGAGCGATGAACGACGCCCATTGCATAGGAGTTTTGAATCGTCGAGGCGTTACTTCCGACCAGTCCCCCGAGCGCCCCCGCACCAACCCCGCTGACAAAGGCTGTAGCGTATGACGTCTGGATGGTTCCGATATTGTTGGTACCGACGAGTCCGCCAACATATGTCCCACTGCCCGCGGTGGCGGTCCCGTTCGCGGTATCATTCGAGATTGTTCCGTTGTTGGTGCCGACAAGGCCGCCGACAAATCCAAAGCCTCCTGCGGACACATTTGCGGCACTGACGGACCAAGCCAGACTACCCGTGTTGCGCCCAACGACTCCGCCCACATTCGAATGGTCTCCTCCACCTATAGTCCCGGTGACGAAAATGTTTGAGACCGCGCCATTATTCTGTCCCGCCACCCCACCGACATAGCCGCTATCACCGCCGGTGATGTTTGCGTCTACCAGACGGATATCGCGGACGTCCCCTCCGGCTGTGACGGTCCCGAACAAGCCGACATTGGCATCACTGGTGTCGTGAATGGTCAGATTGGAAAGCGCGAAGTTCAGGCCATCGAACTTTCCGGAGAAGCCACTTTGTCCGATGGGGTTGAAATCCAGACCGCCAAGATCGATCGCATTGCCAAGCACATAATGGCCGGACAGATCATTTTCGACTGTCAGAAGCTGCGGCACACTCTGGATCACTGTGTACAGCGTGCTGGTGGGATCGTTTATGTTGAAGACCCAGTTTCCCGCCAATCCCCACAGATAAGGTGTCGTTTTCCCGTTGGCGTCGCCCCAGACAGCGCTGTCGAAACCGTCCGGCAAGGCGCCTTCCAGTTCCGCTCTGCTCAAACCGGTGATCCCGGTAGCGTCGCCGCTGCCGACACCGCTAAGCATGGTTTCAAAGTCGTAATAGCCAACGGCGCTACCGGCTTGGTTGCCGATTAGGCCGCCCGCCACTCCACCGCCAAGACTACTCGCGATGCCCGTTGCATAGGAACTGCCGATTGTGCCGCCGTTATTGAAGCCCACCAGCCCGCCGGCGCTGTCGTTGGTAGCACCAAAAGCCGAACCGGTAGCGTAGGTATCGGTAATGGACGCATTGTTCTGTCCGACCAGGCCACCCACATGACTGGTAACGGTGCCATCTGCGAGGTGGACGTCACCAGTGGCAAAAGATGTGGCTATCTGCCCATCGTTCTCGCCGATCAGGCCACCCGCATAGCTGACTTGTTCGGTAGCGCTCGCCAGGAGAGCGACAGCGCCGGCAGCGAAAGACCCGGTTATTTGTCCGCTAAGACTATTATAACCGGCCAAGCCGCCAGCAAAGCCAAACCAATCCGTCCCCGTAACATTTCCTGTTGCCGACGAAAGGCTAATAGTGCCGGAATTCCAGCCTACCAGGCCGCCAACAATCGAGCTATCCCCAATGGACGCATTCGCCGCCGAAATACTGTTGCTGATCGCGCCATCATTCCGACCGGCTATCCCGCCCACGTTTGCATTTTGGCCCGAACTGCTTACGTCACCGCTAACGAAGACATTATCGATATTTCCCCAATTTCGACCGACCAAGCCACCGTATTTTGGGGATCCGGTAGTGCGTGCGCCGCTGATACTAACGTTCGCCAGATTGAGGTTTTTGACGATACCGCCCGTGCCGATTTGCCCGATCAATCCAAGATATTGATCGACGTCGTCGTTGATCGTGAGGTTCGATATTGTGTGTCCAAGACCGTCGAATGCCCCGGTGAACGTGGCCGTCTCGGCCAGCGGCGTGAATCCGGTCACGGTGCTGGCGTCGACATCATTGGCGAGCGCGTAACGGCCGGTTGGGTCAAGGTTAAGGGCAGTGCCCAAGCTGGCCAGACTCGTTTCAAGAGTGTAGTCCACGCCGTTCAGCGAAAAAGCTCCGATATTACCGTCAGAGACATCTGGAAAGCTAATTGAAGCGCCCGCCGTGACGCTAAAATTTCCTCCCGTTCCACCGTCATTAGTCTTCAGTGCAAGGCCGCCAAGACCACCAATGGTCATCGGCGCGTTTATGTTGATGGAATGGTAAGCATCCAGCGTAAGGGTGTGGTCACCCCATGAAAGAGATGTCGCGACCGTGATGTCGCCCGCCTGGCTGCCACCACCGCCTGTGGTCACCGTTACGTCTGTGGACGCCAGCGCGGACTCCAAATCGCTGGCATTGATGATGGAGTCATTGCCGGACGGCGTATAGGCGTTGCCGGAAAGGTCATTGCCGCTGGTAGTCAGTGAGGAAATCGTGACGTTGTAGGGATCGAGCGTCCAGTTGCCCGTCTTGCCCTTGGGTGCACTGGTGTTGACTTTGATGCCGCTGACGTCCAGCAGATGACCGGAGGTCTCGATCTTGCCGCCATTGCCGGACTGGGTCCCGCCTTTGGCCTCAATGTCGCCATGTACGCTCGTCTTCTGCGCGATCACCGTCACCTGACCGCCATCGCCCGATTGTAGGGCGTTGGCCGACATTTTCGTCTGCGCGTCGGCGGTGACGGAGTTCGCCTCCCAGCCTCCCACCTCGATGGTGCCGCCGCCCTTGGCGCCGGAAGCTTCCAGTGTGGCGCCTGCAAGCGCAATATTTCCTTGCCCTGCGTCCAGAACGACCTTGCCGCCTTCGTCGTGGGCAGCCGTCGCGACCACCTTGCCACGCATGCTGATGGCATTGGTTACGAGGTCCGCAGCAGCCCGGGCGGTAAGCGTAACCGTAGCGCCCTCGATCCGCCCGGAATTGGCGACTAGCGCCTTGACGGGCTTGCCGTGGCTGTCCAGTGCGGCCACCACCACGTTCGGATCGACCGGGAAGGAGATCAGCCCATCCCCGGTAAAATCCAGGGTAAACACGTTCGAGCCCGCCAGATCGACTTTGCCGAGCCTGGCTTGGATCAGACCCTCATTGGAGACATTGGAAGCGACCAAGCCCACCATGCCGCCGGCCGCCGCACTGATCTTGCCCTGGTTGACGATCCGGGCGTTCGGATTGCCCGCCTTGTCGAACTTAGCCTTGCCGGCCATCAGGTCCGCGTCCGCGGCATCCGAAGTCGTCGCGATCAGTGAGCCGACATTCACTTTGGCGTTAGGCCCGAACAGGATGCCATTGCCGTCGATCAGAATTACGCGGCCGTTCGCCGAGAGATTGCCCAAAATCTTCGCCGGATCGGCGCCGCCAATGCGGTTAACCGCCGTCGCGCCGGCGCCGGGCTGATTGAAGCGCGTGGTCTCACCCGCGCCAATATTGAAATCCTTCCAGTTGATGATGACGATCTTGGTCTTTTGATCGACCGAAAGAGTGCCGCCGGCTTGCGAAATCGAGGCCTGCCCCTGGGCCACCACGCCGCCTGTGGGATTGGCCTGAGCAAGCTGCAGCATCAGTGCCGACAGCGCGCATCCACCCAGCAACCGTGACAACAAACGCCGCCGCTTCATAGCCGGGCCCCCAGAATGACAAAAAAGCGGCCGTTTCGATTGCCCTCAAGCGCGACATCGCGCCCGATCGGGAGCCCATAGTCGAATGAGATATCGAAACGGCCGAGAAAGTTGGCCCGCAGGCCGACATCGATGGAATTGGCGCCCGCGCTGCCATAAGTGCCCGGCAGAACCGGACCATCGTTCCAGACCGCGCCGGCGTCATAACTGACGAACGGCTGCAATTGGGAGATGATCGGACTGTCGAGCGACACGTCATAGCGAAGTTCGGCCAATCCTTCGACACACTGATCGCCCACGATTTCGTTGGCATCGAAGCCGCGGCCGATATCGCCGCCGCCATAGCCGCACTGAGACGGAGATAGGAGCCCGCGTGACGCGAACTGTCCCGATCCGGCAAGATAGAGCGAAAATCCGCCGCCGATGACCTGCAGCCTTGTGATACTGGCCGACAGCGAGGTGAAAATTCCGCTGCCGCTCGCTCGGCTGCGGAGCGCGGACTGGTCGGTCGTGGCGCCGAATACCGGCATGCCCTGCGTCAGGGTCAGGTCCGCAGCGGTGACACCGCTGCTGTCGCGCCGGTTCCAGATCGCGCCCGCCTGCAGCCCGTAGATATAGTCACGTGAGTTGGGCGAACTCGCCAGGTCGCTGCGCAGCAGTTCGGCCTCGGCCCCGCCCCACAGCCAAAGGCTTTCATCACGGCCGCGCAGAACCGGGTTGCTGGCCGAAGCCTGGAATGTCCAGCCGCTGGATGCAAACCCCGCCGATGTCAGTACCGGCGTCGCCGGACGGGCGTCGGTATATGTCGCACCCGCAGACAATACCCAGCCTTGCCCGCCCATTGGCAAGCTTGCCTTCACCGCGCCGTAGTTGAGGGCATTGCCATTCAGCGCCTTAAGGCCTGTCAGCGAGACGGACTCGCCCTGCCCCAACAGCGAGTTCAACCCCACTGTCGTCAGCGTGCGCCACGGCCCGAATGCCTCGGTTCCGCGATTGTCGAACGTGACATTGGCGGTAATGGGATCACGATCCGCCACCACGGCCAGCGTGGTTGCACCGGGCGGTAGTGTCTCGTCGCGCTCGAAAACCCCATGTGCCGTGATCCCGGGCAGATCGTTTGCCAGAAGCATCGCGCGCTCGATGTCATCCGTCCGCAAAGGCTTCGATTGCGTGACGGTATCGCCATAGGCGGGCACCACGGCCGGCACCCCACCGCTATAGCGAGTCGACTGGATATATCCCTCTATGACATCGATCTGGACTTCGCCCTTGGCTTTATCGATCTGCTGCGCCGGAACCATGGCGAAGGACAAGGCATAGCCGTGCGCTGTATAGAGATCCGTGATTGCCGATGCGATTTTGTAGAGATCGGCTAAGGTGATGTCTTGGCCAATGTAGCTGGCATAAGTCGCCCGCAGCGTTTGCGCATCGAGCGCAGTGGCACCCTTGATGTCCAGCTTTTGGAGCCGCACTCTGACACTGTCCGCACCGCTGGGAACAGCCAATCCGCGCTGTGCGGGAATGATCACACGATCAGGTGCCGGCTCTGGCAGCGTCTGTTGGAGAGACCGTTCCACCGCGCCGGGCTGAACCGTACCTGGCAGGCTCTGCGCATAAGCACTTCCCGCGCTCGCGCCCGCCAGCCCCGCCAACAGCCAGCAAAGACGCGCGGCCTTGGACGCGTAAAGGCTAGTATCGAGGGCTGCTGGCACCAGAAAGCCACCAAAGCAGCGCCGGGCCGGCATCGAGCAGCACGCCGGCCCGCCTGACAGGCGTATCAACTTTTCACGATTTCCTGACATACCCAGTCCGCGCGACAGATACCAAATTGGACGCCATGCCTAACGGCATCGCACAGAAGTGGCGATCCAACTTGCAGCGACTTCTCTACTACCAAGGTCGAGGTTCTTTCCGCCTTGGCGGTATTCCGGGCGTGGGACCGAGCCTTTACCGATTGTGGCAATAGCTGTTCGAAAGCCAATCGGTCGCAGCGTCGGCGATCGATGTGCTCAAGCTACCGGCAGGATGGAGCAAATGCACAACCGCATTCGAGAGGCCCGGCGCACCAAGGGAGTGTCCCAACTTGGACTTTCCAAACTGCTAGGCACAACAAGGGCGCAGATTCATCGTCTAGAACATGGCAAACGTGGCCTGTCCTTGGAATGGATGGCACGGATCGCCCAGGCTCTCGACGTGAAAATCGCCGATCTCTTGCCTTACGAACAGACAGAGCCTGCTAGCACCGCGGAGGCGATAGCCACCATCGCTGCACGACTTTCGGACCGTGACCAACATATCGTACTGAGCGTTGCAAAGGCTCTTTCCGAAGTGGGCGATACGGTTGCTCCAGCCTGCCACAAAGCCTTATCGAAACCATTGGTTGCCGTCAGTACCGATGAGCCGTAGATAGCGCCAGCCACATGCTGAGCGTTGCCTGTCTTGTCGCTGTGGACATGTTTAGCTGGGCGACCTTGAACCGGTCCGCTCGGTGAGGCCGACACATTCCGCGACAGCTACCTTCTGCCACGATGGCGGCTGGGCGCGCACATTCTGTGACTCTATTGCCTTCCTTCCTCGAAAGCAGAATACCATTAAGTATCGCGCTGGCGCGCCTCTCGCGTCCCCGTCTTCAGTAACGGCTGTCGGTGGAGACACCAGCGTGTTGCAGCAGTTCGGCGATATCGAGAACACGTTTCCAGGTGATTTGCGCTTCATTGTCCCCACGCGCCATAGCGTTGTCCGCGCGCCGACAAATTTCCATGCTGGCGCCTGCGCCATAACACAGAACGAGAATATGGGCGGCTCGCCAGATATCGATCTCTTCCATGGGAAAGACGTTACGTTGCTTCGAGGGCATGGATGTCGCCAGTCAAGCCTATGGGCAGCAATCGTCATTGCATGAAGAATGTCCGGCCCCGTCAATTAGCCTGAATGCCAGGGCTCATACCCTGTTGGTTTGAAATACCATACTCACTATGATTCGAAGCCCCGATGGCAATCTGCCAGCGACCTGCATACGCACATGCGGCCTGTCGCTATCGCCGTATCTATCCACTCATCCGGCCATGCATGCGATCGGACCAATGCGTGGCAATGTTCCCGGCACCAATTGATAGGAAAACGCCGCCGTGCAGGCTTCGCTCCCCATATCGATCCGAACCCTATTTGCCGCTCCCAGTTCTTTGAGATAGACCTCTCCATCATAGCCAATGATGCTGGAGGAGCCGTCTTCTTCTTGGACCTTGGCGCCCACCGGCAGAAACTTGCCTGCCTGGTCAGTGAAAATAACAATCGCATCTGCGACGGGCTTTGCCCCGAAATCCGCGGCCGTGCCTTCCCGGTAACCCGTCACCACGTTCCGCTCGGTGCCGTCCGTCTGCCAACCCAACGGCAGATTAGTCGGATCGAGCGTGATGACGGTATTCCGATAGGGCTCGATCATCGGCACCAGGGCCGAGCCGTCCGCCGCCGTCTTCGCCACCTTTGCGCCATTGCGCCGGACAGAAACACCGGCGCCGGCATGCGTCACAACGGCGAACCCATCCCCGACCTGATCTGTGGCGTAAACGCCGCCCGCGGCCGTCACCAGCGCGCCATTGACGCCCAGAGTCACGCGGGCCGCGTGGTCTTGCTGCTCCAGCCCCGCGGCCACCGTCGCGGAGTCGTCATGATAGCTGACGCTTGCCCTGCGATAAGGCGCTCCGCTGCCGCCTTCACGGTCCAGGGCAGTCCAACTCGCCGTACCGTCCCAAGCATGCCCGGATCCGGCGAACTGGACATCGGTATAGTTCTGTCCCTGCCCGCTCTGCACACCCGCCGTCGCGTGAATGCCGCCCCCGAGCCGGATGTTCAAGTCCAGGTGAAAGCCTATGTCGCCGTTCCGGCCGAAGTCCTTGTAGGCATAGACCGATACTCCCAGCCCGCGTCCCAACGGTCGGCTGATCGACAGATTGGCCATGTGCTGGTCGATATCGCCTTCTCGGACTCCGGAATACCCAAAGCCTATCGCGGTCCGCCGGTCGAACGGCACTTGGATGCTCAATCCCGCCCGGTCGATCCGCCAGGAGGTGGCCGGCTGGAAAGTTATTTCGTTCTTTTGACCGCCGAACAGATTTGAGCGCAACACCGCGACGCTCGAAAGATCATAATACCGGCCGAAGGTGCGCTCCGTGCTGACATAGCCAGAGAGTATGTCCGACAGGGCCATGCTCCATCGCGCCGTGTATTTGCCCCCGGCCCGGCCGTTGAATGTGGAAGCATTCGCCGCCAGGCCCAGGCTGCCGATGCCAAAGAAGCTTCGGTCGAAGCCGAAACCGATATTTGTCAGGCCACGCGTCGCTTCGCCATGCCCCTCCACCGTGATCCCACCTAGCCAGCCGTAACGCAGAGTAGCTGTCAGCGCGGGATCGCTTCCGTAGAGATTTGACACTGTGCCATAGCCGAAGCGTGGGAATCCGGCCTCCAAGGAATAATCGAACACCCCTGGCTGGAGGACCGAGGGCGTGTAGTAGAAAGACGTATCGACAAGGTTCTGCTGCCCCATGGCATTGGTGGCCACCAGATGCAGATCGCCACTGGCCAATGCCGGCAGGTGTGACAGGGTGAACGGTCCCGCCGGCACCGCGCCCGAATAGACTTTCAGATTGTTGACATAAAGATCGACCGATGATGGGACCGCTACCGATCCGCTCAAACTGGGGACCGCGGCAACAATCAAGTCCGGGCGCCGCTCGAAGTCACTGGCGATTTGCAAGCCGGTCAGGCGGTAGCTCTTACTCCAAGAAACCGCTCCGGTGGTGAAGTCGCCTAGCGTATAGGAGCGAACCGACTGGTCATCCCGGTATTGCCAAGCGGTGTCCAAGCGCAGGATGTTCGACCCAGCAAAGACGGGATCAGTTTGGAAGACGCCGCCGGTGAGCAATGTTCCAAAGCCAGTCGTCAGTCGTGCATAGGCCGTTCCGCTTCCATAGGCGCCGCCGTGAAGCCCACCCTCGGATGCACCATAGAGACCGTAATTCACCACCAGGGCGTTCAATGGAGTGCTTAGCAGCGGCTCCGCGACATTGTGCCGTTGGGCGTCCGCATCGGCGACATACATAATCCGCGCGGAGTCGACGACGGTCAGAACCAGCGACTGACTGTCGGCATCGTAGCGGTACGAAAGGCCTTCGATGGTATCCAACGCGACAAAATCGTCTTTCGTGTCTCCCTGATCGGCACGGATCCGCAATGCACGCAGGTCCGTCGCCCGCAGCCAAATCCGTCCGCGCGCCACCTTGGCGGGCACGACCATATCTGTTGGTTGCCCGTTCACGCTGATGGCCAACGCCGCCATTGCGGAGCCACCGCCCACGATCGAAGGCTGGTCAGCCGCAGGCAAGCCTGGCGCCGCAAAGACTTGTTCGGCGCTAGCTATCGAAGAAAGTAACATGACAATGATGGGGGCGCCGCGAAGGCAAATCCTACCCACCGCCCATCTGTCAGCGCGTCTCGATCGTGACCGGCGCATCGATGCTCGCAGCCGTAAGCGTTGCTGGGCCAGTCCTTAAGGCTACCTCGGAGCTGATCCCGATCTCGAAGGTCTGCGACTGACCTGCCAGAACATAGCCATTCAATCCCGGGCCGAACGATATCCGCCCGGCGGATGTCGTTATCGCCAGGTCCGAAACACGCGCATGACGGTTTCCGAGATTGCTTGCCCTGGCGTGCAGGAGGTCACCCTCACGCCAAACCGACCACTCCAGCCTTGGCTTTGCCTCTTCCGTGACACAGAAGACGGGGACGGTTGCCCGGAGCAGCATCTGCACCCCGCGATCAGTGTCTTCGGTACCAAGTGAAGGGGGCAGTTCGTCAATGACCAGGCGATAACTTTCTTCGCGCGCTGCCACTTCCGGTGCTATCCGCAGAAGTCGGATGGTATAGGTCTCATGCCCATGCAGCAGCGCGGCGGGCGGGCTGGCGATAATGGCCTGGGTTGGCGTGAACACATCCTTGCCATCCTGCTGACTCCAGCGAAAAACCCGCACCTGCACACGCATGTCGGCTTCTGAAGGATTCGTGATGCTGATCGCCCCTGCCTTTTGCGATGCCCTTAATGTTACGCTGAGCGGCGAGATACGGAGCGATGCGGCAGCGCAAGGCACAGCCAAACCTAAATATGAGAGCACCGCGCTCACCGCAATTGCTTTCAGGAACAGCGTTTCCATGAGAAATATCCCCGCCTTCACCATTGTCATGCTTGGGCATCCGGCAGACATCTCTGCGATGCCTGCCGTATCCGTTTGCATGTGTCGGCTTGCCCGGCCTCGCTTGCGCGCCGGCTAATAGTTGATCGTCAGGGTTATCGTGTCGGTGTAACTGCCCACCGGTGGGAGGGCCTGGCCGGAGACTTTGGCGTAGACCGGAATATTCTGGACCGTCCCCGAACCTGCCATCGACGTCGCTTGTGCCTGGGTCGTGGGAAAGGCGTTCGAATAAGCGGAATCCGTGTAGACCGAATAGGAGATGTAGTCGTTTCCGTCCGACATGCGCCGGATGCTGTTGACCGCGTCGTAATTGGCGCCGTTATCGGCGATGAGCTTGTAGCTCGACCCGCTGCTGCAGTTGACGGGAATGGTGGCCTGGGCGGTGTGTTCCGTCACCAGGTCCGTGACCGAGCCGAAATCCAGCGACGGCGGCGAGGAAATCGTGCAGTAGGCCGCGATATTCATCGAAACCGTCATGTCCGACGTTGTCGTGTCCGCGTAGGCGCTGGCCGCAGGCAACAGACAGACACTGGCCAGGAAGGCCGCGGCCAGCTTCTTGAGGGTCATACGCATCAAATATCCTTTCACCCACAAACGCGTTGTGAGGTTGGTGTGACGGCACCCGTCAACCCGTGTCGCGGAACGCGTGCTGCTCGCCGATATAATTGCGGTGACGCGCGATCCGAATCCGGCGATTCCTTCGGTGTCATAAGGAACCACGTGCAATCAACATCGCGTGCCGTTGCGCACAAGGACAATCAGACTGGCCTCGCAGCTTAGCGAAACAATACGCATGTTCGGCGGGCCGCGTTTTGACAGCGCCTGCAGAGCGCCGCTTCCGATGTCGCGCCGATCGCCTGAGCGAGACCATGACGGCGCCGTTGCTGATAGCGGCAGAAAGTGCCGGCGCATCGCGCGTGGCGCTTCTCTCGGTGGAGATGACGTTTCTATTTGCGCGATAGAGCCGCCGTTATCGCGACGAGGCGTGCGCGGCTATTGCGACCTGCCGTTTCTGGCACTCTCTAGCGGTCCCCGACATGCAATTCCGCATTGTCGTCAATTCGAGGGACACATGAGAAACGCGATTCCTTTCGCCGGTGGGCGCGCGGCCCGCCTCCAGGTCGTCGCTGCGGCGCTGTTGATCGGCCTTTCCGGGGCGGCTCACGCCGACAGCGAAACCACCAGATCCTCCGAGAGCAAGGCCACCTATGCCGGCGCCCATTCCAACACCGACGGTGGCCAGACGCTGGATGTCACGTCTGACGGATCGGGGACGACGGTCCACAGTGCTCAGACGCTGCAGTCCGCCGACACCGCCCGCGCCGGGAATGGCAGGCGTCGCAGCTATTATGATTCCTACACCGAGCCCAACTATTCCCAGCCGCAATACAGCGCGCTGAGCACCCTGTCGGGTGACAGCGAGGACGGTGACAGCGGTCCCACCAGCGTCTCCACCGAATCCAGCAGCAAGCGGACATCCGCCACCGCCAGTTCCGACAACACGCTCAGCAACGAGACCAACGTCACCGTCTCCACCCCGGTCACCATCAACAATCCCACCACCGTGATCGACGCGACGCCCCAGCAGATGCAGGACGTCCTGTCCAAGGCGAATGCCTTCACTATGGAACGGTTCGACAAAGCGTCGCGCCAGACCTGGGGCGTGGCCGCCGGCGCCGCCGCCCTGGCCAGCCTGCCGCAATCCCCCTATGCCGGCCATTCCATGGTCGGAATGTCCCTCGGCACCGCCAATGGGGAAACCGCCGTTGCCGCTGGCCTCTCCTATTTCATGAGCAACAACCAGGTCCTGTTCAAAGCCGGGGCCAGTTACAATTCCCAGGGTGCGTGGAGCGGGGGGTTGGGCGTCGGCTATATTCTTCCCTGATCCGCTGCATGGGCCGTCATCGCGATCTTTCGGGCGAGCCCCTTTCGGGGGGGACGGCTCTAGGGCGCGGGGGAAACCCGCGCCCCCGAGCCCCGCCACTGCGGGTCTCGGCCCTTACGGGTCACGATCCTCTCGCGTTCTTTGATTAGCCCGCAAGCGGGCCGGACGTGGGTCGGCCCTATCGGGTTGGGTGGGGGCGCCGTCTCGCGCGGCCGCCCCGGCCTTGCGAAACCCGATGCCGTGGGTTTCCCCAGCCTTCCGCCGCGTTGCGGCGTGCAGGCCGGGCGATCCCCCTCCCCGGCACCGGGTCCTTCGCTTGCGCTATGGCCGTGGGCGCGGGATCGGTGCCTGCGGTTCGCGCCCGGTGCGGCCGCGCCAGGGCGCAGGCCGCCCATCCCCTCCCGTTCAAGAAGCAAATGCTGGGGTAATGGTGTACGGCACGGAGATCGGCGTCACACAGGCAATCGCAAACGCCCGGCACTGCCCGCCAGATGCCGTTCCAGCATATCGACCGCTCCGTGCGGGTGGCACCGGCGCCTAATGGCGCGAACGCATCGGATTGAGCATCTTGAGGCCGGTAAAATGACGCTCATTGTCGGTCACGATCGTGCAGTTATGCACCTGCGCCGTCGCCGCCAGCAGCATGTCCAGGGCACTGCGGGGCCGGCCACGGGCCGTGCCTTCCGCCATCAGTTGACCCCAGACCAGCGCCGCCTGCGCATCGAATGCCAGCACACGGCCCGCAAAAAGCGACTGTGGTCCCTCCGGGCCCGCGAACCAGGTCTCCAGCCCTTGCCGTCTGCGTCCCTTGGGCAATTCCAGAATGCCACGCCGCAACTCGGCTACCGTCAGCGCCGAGATAAACAGGTCTTCGTCGGCCTGATCCTGCATCCAGGCGAGCAGCGCCTCGGACGGCACAGGCTTGACCACATTGCTGAGAATATTGGTGTCCAGGAGATAGCGCGTCACAGATCCACGTCCCGGCCCGGCGTGTCGGACCGGGTCAGGTCAAGATCGACCCCGACCAGAGGCGAACGCCGCAGGGCTGCGACGATGCCGCCCTTATGCCCCTGTCCACCGCCCATGCTTTCATGAACCGCCGAGCGCAACCGGCGGGCTTGCGGCCCGTCTTCCGCCAGCGTCCGTGCGAGGGTGCGGATCAGCGTCCGGTCGGCTTCCGGCGCGACCACCTCGAAGCGCGCAAGTCCCCGTCCGCTCAACCGGGCACGGTAGCGTTTGATGGCGCGGTTTTGCGGCGAACTGGTCAGATCGTATCTCCGTATTACCGGTAATATATCCGGAAACCCCTTGCGCCGCAAGCCC
>Ga0164242_10003275_pt1 | contig 18542 bp, 20 predicted proteins | sample OricomgcompostMG_FD_108783 | JGI IMG/M metagenome (GOLD analysis project Ga0164242, IMG submission 108783) | Miracle-Growth compost microbial communities from Emeryville, California, USA - Original compost - Miracle growth compost (MG) ... | reverse complement strand
TTACCGTATCTCCCCCTATAATATCCCCAAACGACGATGGGAACAAAGACTTTGCAACTATTACATACTCTTTTCCTTCAGGAAACTACACGGGGGCAATTTTAATTTTTGATACAGAAGGGCATCTAATAAAGGAATTGGTTAATAACCAAAATTTCGGAAGAAAAGGCTTCTTCCAATGGGACGGAACAACCTCGGAAGGGAGAAGAGCACATTCCGGCATTTATCTTATTTTAGTTAAAGTATTTGATTTAAAAGGGAACACAGAAACATTTAAAGAGGTTTTGGCTGTAGGAAGTAATAATTAACTATAATACTATTTTCCCCGTAAAGACTGTTAAAGCAAAAAATTACACCGAAAAGAATTATTTTGTTCTAAATTTGTAAGAATCACAAAACCCATAATTTTTATGAGTGAAGAAAAACAAAGATATTCAGAAGAGGATCTGAGGGAATTCCAAGAATTAATAGAAGAAAAGCTAGACAAAGCAAAAAAAGAACTAACCTATATTAAAGAAGTTCTTAGCCGAAAAAATGATGAGGGCACAGATAATACTGCAGGAACGCTTAAGCTTCTTGAAGATGGTGCAGACACAACAGAAAAAGAAAGCTTTACACAACTTGCTGCCCGTCAACAGAAGTTTATTCAGCAGCTGGAAAATGCGATGGCCAGAATAAAAAACGGCACCTATGGAATTTGTATAGAAACAGGAAAACTTATACCCAAAGAAAGGCTAAAAGCAGTCCCGCATACGCAACATTCTATCGAAGCAAAATTGAATAGAAAGGACTAATTGGACTTCCTGCAACAGCATATTGAAGCGCTTGTATTTTGTTCTTCCGAACCTATAAAACCGGAAGAGATAAAACAATGCCTTTCTGAAATGTTTGAGGCCGATGTGCCCTTTGAAGACATAGAAAAGGCTATTGCTGCTTTGCTTGAAAAATATGAAGGAGCTAATTTTTCTTTTAGTATTGTCCAAACGGCAGGAGGTTTTCAATTTCTTACAAAACCGGCCTATCAAGCAAGTATAAGCATACTTCTAAAGCAAAAATCCAGAAAACGGTTATCTACCAGTGCACTCGAAACCTTATCTATAATTGCATACAAACAACCCATTACAAAAGGAGAAATAGAGCAAATAAGAGGAGTCAATTGCGATTATGCCGTACAAAAATTGCTGGAAAAACAACTGGTAGAAATTTCCGGAAAGTCTGAAGCAATTGGGAGACCTGTCCTGTATGCAACCACCGATAAGTTTATGGATTATTTTGGAATAAACAGCCTTAAAAACCTTCCGGTTCCTAAAGATATAAAAACACAAGACAACGAAATAGGACTCCCGGAAGAAAAATACCGCATTGAAGATGAATTCGATGAATCTTTTGAAGATAAAAATGAAGACAAAGGCAATAGCTCCGAAGAAAGCTTACAATAGTGCTATTGAAAATCCTATTATGAAAAAGCCACTTCAAGAGAAAAAATATAATTCTGCGCCAAAAGTACCTGAGCAAAAGCAAGGGGAACAAGTACGTCTGAACAAATTTATTGCCAATGCAGGAGTTTGCTCTCGCCGTGACGCCGATAAACTCATAGAAGCAGGAGAAATCAGTGTTAATGGAAAAGTTATTACGGAACTTGGGTTAAAAATAAATCCGAAGGATGTAATAAAACACAAAAACAAAACCCTAAGACGAGAAAAGTTTTCCTACGTACTTCTAAACAAACCAAAAGATTTTATAACAACCATGGACGATCCGGAAGGGCGGAAAACCGTCATGGATCTTGTAAAAAAAGCAGGGACTGAGCGTATCTACCCAGTAGGTCGATTAGATAGGAACACAACCGGGCTTCTTCTTATTACCAACGATGGGGTTCTTGCCGAAAAGCTTACACATCCAAGCCATCATATTCAAAAAATATATCAAGTAGATTTAGATAAATCCATTTCAGACGAAGATTTTGAAAAAATAAAAGCAGGTATAATCTTAGAAGATGGTTCCGTAAAAGTAGATGACATTGCTATTCTTTCTAAAGACCGGACAATATTGGGTGTAGAAATCCATGAAGGGAGAAACCGTATTGTCCGACGAATCTTTGAACACTTAAAATACGATGTAGTGAAACTTGACCGAGTAATGTATGCAGGCTTAACAAAAAAGGATCTAACCAGAGGCAAATGGAGATTTCTTTCAGATGAAGAAATAAGGCATCTAAAATATTTCTTAAAATAATGTTACTCTCAATAATAATCCCCATCTACAATGAGGAAAAGAATATAGCCTTATTATATAACAGGCTCACTACAGCTCTTCAACCTATCAACGCCCATCTTGAATTAATTTTCATAAACGATGGCAGCAGTGATAACTCTATTTCTCTCATAAAAGAACTTTCCCAAAAAGACCCTGCTGTAAAATACATCGATTTCAGCAGAAATTTTGGACATCAAATTGCCGTAACTGCAGGAATTGATTTTGCACAAGGAGATGCCCTCGTAATAATTGACGCCGATCTGCAAGACCCCCCGGAAGTCATTGTGGATTTATTCAAAAAGTTTGAACAAGGCTACTCTGTGGTATATGCAAAAAGAGCATTAAGGAAAGGAGAAAATGCACTAAAACTCTTAACCGCTAAAGTATTTTATCAAATTCTTTCAAAAATAACCAGTGTTAATATCCCTGTAGATACAGGCGATTTTAGAATAATTGATAGAAAGGTAGTAGAGGTGTTAAAGAAAATGCCAGAGCAAAATAAATTTTTGCGTGGGCAAATAGCCTGGGTAGGATTTAAACAAACTTACGTAGAATACGAAAGAGAGGAAAGATATGCAGGTAAAACGGGTTATACTTATAAAAAGATGATTAAGTTTGCTTTAGATGGAATTACCTCTTTTTCAGATCTTCCTCTAAAAATTGCAACCTTAACCGGATTTGGAGTATCCGGTATTGCTTTTATATTAATGCTATACACACTTTATTCCAGATTCTTCTCCCACAATTATGTCCCCGGTTGGCCCTCTTTAATGATTACCATACTTTTTATCGGAGGTATTCAGCTCATTGGTATCGGTATTATCGGAGAATATATCGGCAGAATAAGTTCAAATACAAGGAACAGGCCTCTCTATGTCATCAATGAATCAAATATTAAAGAAAAGGAAGAGATTTCTATCCTTTAAACTTTTATTTGACTATTTAAATATATACTAAACTAAGTAATGGTTCGAAATAATAAAAAGGAATACTTTTTTATCTTCCTCTTGGTTGTCTTGTTAATGACTCCTAATTTATTGTTAATTTTAATTGGACAAGATTCCGTCATTGCCACTCCTATCAAAAAAGTAGGCTACTTATTATTTACCTTATCTTTTCTAATTGTACCGCTATCTTTCATCAAACCTAAAAGCTATTTCCGGCTTGGCTTAATAGTATTAGTGCCTGCCTGTTTTGAAATTTTCTACATTATACTTTCAAAATCGCCCTCGTCACAAGGAGTTTTGGCGGCAACCCTATTTTATTCAAATAAAAATGAAGCTACTGAATTCCTTTCTAAATACTATATTTACCTTCTTTTCTTTTTCCCTTTTATAGGGAGCTATATTGTTCTTTTAAAAAAAATAAGCCCAGAAACCCGGCTTCACTCAAAGCTTCGATGGCGCATTGGCATTTTTTCGTTCATTATACTTGGGGGAATTTTTTCACGTGATTTAAAAACTTCTTTTGCTTTAGATAAAAATGATTTAACCAGCATGAAAATCTACGGTGCTATTTCTTTTTATGAAGTTAAGCTATATAAAACGTTCCCCTTAGGTATTTTTTTTAAACTATTGGATATAAGGGAAGGGCAAGACAAAGTCAACAACTACAATAAAAATATTGAGCATTTTTCTTTTCATAGCTCTAAACGGGATACTATAAAGGGTAAAGAAACATATGTACTTGTATTAGGGGAAACTGCACGGTTTTCTAATTTTAACATAAATGGATATAAACGGAATACAACGCCCTGTTCATCTAAAGATCCCAATATCTTATCTTTCAAAAATGTAATGACGGGGGCAAACCTTACCTCTCTAAGTGTCCCCATGTTAGTTACCCGAGACTCTCCTCTCAATAACACCCTAAAATATACTGAAGCTTCTATTTTAAAAGCTTTTGAGGAAGCGGGTTTTAAAACTTTTTGGCTTAGTAACCAAGGGTCATTCGGTAGTTTATACAAGATTTATGAAAAACAAGCTTCTTTTCACAAAGATATTTCCAAATCAATTGATGCGATTAATTATGACGAATTATTACTTCCTGAGCTAAAAACTGTTTTAGGCGATACGGCTTCTAAAAAATTTATTGTCCTCCATACAATGGGAAGTCATTATAGATATAGTTACAGATATCCAAAATCTTTTCGGGAATTTAAGCCGGATTTAGACGGTTCCTTATCTATTGCAGAAAACAATGCTTCGTATAAAAAACTCTATGTAAACAGCTATGATAATACAATCCTTTATACCGATTTTATACTAAATGCTATAAGCTTAAAACTAAAAAAGACCAAGGGTTTAAGTTTTATGTATTATATCTCCGATCATGGCGAAAACCTTTACGATGATTCAAACAACTTTTTTGGACATGGATTCACAAACCCTACACAATATGAACTACATGTTCCTTTAATTATATGGACTTCTGAAAAATACAGAGTCACCTACCCTTTAAAACTGGAGTGCCTAAACAAAAATATTGATGCTAAAATCAGTAGTTACAATACTTTCCAAACGCTATTAGATCTTGCTAATATTTATTATCCTAAAGAATCCCTAAAACAGAGCTTTGCCAACCCTAAATTTGACACTTTACAGTCCCGGTATTTTCTAAAAACCGATGATAAAACCGTTATAAAACTAGACTAAAAAATAATTACCTGAAGCGCCCGTGGGATATAATAAATCATAAATAACAATAAGGTTTTATGTGGTCAATCAATCCAATATTTTAGCTTTGGGAATTATTTAAGAAAGAAAAACGTATGCTATTTACAGACCAAATTTATTAACTTCGTTAAAAGAAAAAAAGCCTCCCATAGGAAGGCTTTTTAAGGTGGTGACGAATGGAATCGAACCATCGACACAAGGATTTTCAGTCCTTTGCTCTACCGACTGAGCTACGTCACCCTATTTTTTTGTGGGGCAAAGATATTTATTTTTGCTTTCAGAACAAAAATATATTTATTAAACTTAAAAAAACTTTATGGGATACCTCTCACAGCTCTTTTTTTTGATTCTTTTTTCAGGAACTATTCTTGTAATCCTTAAAAGAATACGAGATATAAGACGCAATATAAATTTGGGTAAAGCTACCAACCGGTACGAAAAAAGAGGAGAAAGAATCAAGAACATGGTGCTTATGGCATTCGGACAAAAAAAGATGTTCCACAAACCGATAGTCGCATTCCTGCATCTTTTTGTTTACCTCGGTTTCCTTATCGTAAATATTGAAATCCTTGAGATCATTATTGACGGCCTTTTGGGAAGCCATCGTATCTTTCTATCTTCTCTTGGCAGTTTTTATCCGGTTTTTATAAGCATTTTTGAATTTTTTGCCGTAGCCGTAATTGTCTCCTGCGCTATTTTCCTCATTCGCAGGAATATTATTCATATAAGGCGCTTTTCGGGTAAAGAGATGACTTCCTGGCCAAAAACAGATGCTAACATTATCCTTACAGCAGAGATCCTTCTAATGCTTGCCTTTCTTACGATGAATGCTTCAGACACAATTTTACAAACCAGAGGCTTTGGAGGCTATCATCACACAGGGGCATTCTTTTTCAGTAGTTTTCTGGCGCCCCTTTTAACAGGATTTTCTTCTGAAACACTAAGGACAATTGAACGATTTGGTTGGTGGTTTCATATTATGGGTGTATTTAGTTTTGCTATCTATGTTTTTCAAAATTCCAAACACTTACACATCTTTTTGGCTTTCCCAAACACCTATTTTGCGCAATTAAAACCATTGGGCTATTGGGAAAATATGCCGTCTGTAACAAAAGAAGTGAAGCTTATGCTAAATCTGGAAACGCCCGACCCAAATGAACCGGCTTCGGAAGTTGGCAGATTTGGTGCTAAAGACGTACAAGATTTAAGCTGGAAAAATTTATTAGATGCCTATGCTTGCACAGAATGCGGGAGATGTACTTCCAATTGCCCGGCAAATATAACCGGTAAAAAGCTTTCTCCCAGAAAGATTATGATGGATACACGCGATCGGCTTGAAGAAGTGGGGAAAGGCATGCAAAAAAATGGAAAAGATTTTCAGGATGGCAAAGCATTATTGGGAGATTATATCACAGACGAAGAAATAATGGCTTGTACTACTTGCAATGCCTGCGTGGAAGCCTGCCCTGTCCTCATAAATCCCCTTGATATAATTATACAGCTAAGAAGGTATAAAATAATGGAAGAAGCTCAAGCCCCAGCCTCTTGGAACACTATGTTTGCAAATATTGAAAATAATTTTGCCCCTTGGAAGTTTTCTCCTACAGATAGAGCAAATTGGAAAGAAAAACTAGACTAAAGCATTAAAAGCTTTTATGTTTTTAAATACTTAATTATTACGATTAACCTTAATTAAATGGCAGATAAAAAATACAATGTACCCACAATGGCCGAAATGGCAGCAGAAGGAAAATCACCCGAAGTGCTTTTTTGGGTAGGTTGTGCAGGATCCTTCGATGAACGATATAAAGCTGTAACTATAGCATTTGCAAAAATATTAAATGAGGTCGGAATTAATTTTGCAGTATTAGGGAATGAGGAATCCTGCACCGGGGAGCCGGCAAAAAGAGCCGGGAATGAATTTTTATATCAAATGCAAGCCATTTCTGTTATCCAAGTATTAAATGGGTACAACATAGAAAAAGTAGTTACGGCCTGCCCACACTGTTTCAATATTATGAAAAACGATTACCCGGAATTAGGCGGGAAATATGAAGTAATGCATCACACCGTATTTCTACAGCAATTAATCGAAGAGGGAAAACTAAAAATAGAAGGAGGCACTTTTAAAGGACAAAAAATTACTTTCCATGATTCCTGTTATCTGGGAAGATCAAATAATATATATGAGGCTCCGAGGCAACTCATAAACTCCATCGAGGCAGATCTCGTGGAAATGAAAAGGAATAAAAGCAAAGGGCTATGTTGTGGAGCAGGGGGAGCGCAAATGTTTAAGGAACCGGAACCGGGAAAGAAAGACATTAACGTTGAACGCACCGAAGAAGCCATAGCCACAGGAGCTAAAATAATCGCATCAGCCTGTCCATTCTGCATGACCATGCTTTCAGACGGAGTCAAAAATAAAGAAAAAGAGAACAAAATAAGGGTATATGATATTGCCGAACTAATTGCCCAATCAAAAAACCTCTAAATAGTATGTTAACCGAATTTTCAGACATGCCAAAAGAATCCAAAGTATGGATTTTCCAAGCAACAGCAAATTTATCCAAACAACAAGTTTCTACTCTTCAAAGCCAATTGGCTACATTCTTGGAAACCTGGGAAGCACATGGAAAAGCATTAAGAACTGCCTGTAAAATATCCTCAAATCGTTTTATAATAATAGCTGCAGATGAAAGTTATCATCTCGCAAGCGGATGTTCTATCGACAAACTGATACATTTTATAAAACAGTTGGAAAATCAATTGGCAATAAATCTTTTAGACAGAAGCCATATTGCCATACAAAACGATGACCAATTGGAAACCTATCCATTGAATTCGTTGTCAGCCGTCATCAAAGAAGGAAAGGTAAAGCAACAATCTATCCTATTTAACAATGCCATCGAAAATATAAAAGACTTAGAGACAAGATGGAAGCAACCAATTGGAGCAAGTTGGGCTTCTAAATATTTTAATAAATAAAGAAGAATAATTTATATTTGTAAGAAAATCTATATCTTTAGGGATATTTTAATAATAAAAGTGCTTGATTAGTAATTAGTCAATTCATATTTATTTAGTTTAATTAAACCATAAAGCAAACCAATAGCTACTTAAAAACAATGAATAAACAGAGGATAATAATTTTTTTAACATCTGTTCTATTTGCGGTGGCTTGTGCCCCTAAAGCTACCAGATTGGCCAACAAAGCCGAGAAACAATATAACCAAGCGGAATATCAGCTTGCTATTGAAAACTATGAACAGGCAATAGCAGAAGGTTATAAAAAAACTCCGGAAGCTAATTACAAAATAGCTGAATCTTATAAAAGATCAAATAGGATTCATGAAGCTGAACCTTATTATAAAAAAGCATTGGCAGGCGATATAGATGAAGCAGAAGAGGCTAACTTTTGGTATGCTTGTGCCCTAAAATCAAATGGGAAGTACGAAAATGCCAAAGAACAATTTCAGAAGTATATTTCTATGGGAACAAACTTTGATTTGGTGAACAGAGCAAAGAATGAACTCAAAAGCTTAGATGTAATTGCCGAATTAGCAGTAGAAACACATGACTATGATATTACCAATATCGAACAATTAAATACTCCGGATGCAGAATATTCTCCCACATTAAGCAAAGGGAATTTATATTTTACCACCAATCGAGGCGTAACAAATATGCATGCGGCAACAAATACCGGCTTTACCGATATTTGGGAATTTATATTTGATGGATTAAGCGAATTTTCAGGGCAAGCAAAAGCACTTCCAAGTGAGGTAAATACAAACAATGCACATGAGGCAACTCCTGTCTTTACAAAAGACGGGAAAACCATGTATTTCTCCAGAGGTAATACCGGTAGTAGAAAAGGTGCAAAAGATGTAGACATTTACGTAACAAAAATGGTAAATGGAATTTGGTCTGAACCCAAAATAGTTCCCATATGCAAAGCAGATGCCTGGGACTCTTCGCCTGCCCTCTCTACTGACGGAACAAAACTTTACTTTGCCTCAAACCGAGAAGGAGGAAATGGAGGAATTGATCTTTATGAATCTACCAGAGATTCTACCGGAAACTGGGGAAATGTAAAAAATCTAGGCACGCCAATTAATACAAGAGGAAACGATATGTTCCCTTATGAAGATCAGCATGGTGTTTTTTACTTCTCCTCCGACGGGCATCCATCTTTTGGGACACTAGACCTCTTTAAAGTACTTAAAGATAGCAATGGCGTTGTTACCATAAAAAACCTCGGGAAGCCCATAAATTCCAGTTATGATGATTTTGCACTTTGCGCAATTGACAGTACAACGGGATACTTTAGTTCCAATCGACCAGACGGAAAAGGAGATGATGATATATACAAATACAGCACGTATAAAAATGCAATTTATCGCATAAATGGTGTTACCCTAACAAAAGAAAAGCCACAACAACTCATTGCTGATGCGGCCATAACTATCATAAACGCACAAGGAGACACTGTAGTATCTCTTACCTCCGATGATAAAGGCCAATTTAAATTTGACGGAGAACCTGATCAGGAATATACGGTAGTAGCCCAAAAAGATGGCTATATGCTCTATAAAGAGAAGTTTTCAACCGTAAAAAAGACCCCCAAAGATCAACTTAAACCAGGAGATAATATGATTTCCATGGACTTAAAAGTTGAAATGGTTAAAAAAGCAGTAGGTGTCGTTGTCGTAATAGACAATGTGTATTATGACTTTGACAAAGCAGACATCCGACCCGATGCTGCTATTGCCTTAAACAAGGTAGTAGACATTCTTAAAGACAACCCTGATATTAAAATTGAACTTAGCTCTCACACAGACTCAAGAGGTTCTGCAGACTATAACCGAAAACTATCTCAAAGAAGAGCCGATGCAGCTGTAAATTATATTATCTCCAAGGGTATAGATAAAAGCAGAATAACCGCAAAAGGATACGGCGAAGATTTCCCAATAATTAAAAACGCAAAAACAGAAGCCGAATTCCAAATCAACCGTAGGACAGAGTTTAAAATTACGAACGTTACCAATCCAAATTTGAAAATTATAAAAAAAGGGCAAGAGGATCTTATCCAAAAGGAAGGAATGGAAACAGACTCTACCTCTTCTGAAGATGCTCCGGTTGAGGAGCATACAAGTCCAACAGAATAAAACAGGTAATAAGATAAATAAAAAAGTCCCGTAGATATTACGGGACTTTTTTATTTTTACATAAATTTTAGAAAATGACAGAAGATAGATATATGCAACGAGGAGTTTCTTCAGGCAAAGAAGAAGTGCATGCGGCTATAAAAAATATAGATAAAGGAATTTTCCCAAAAGCTTTTTGCAAAATAGTTCCCGATATTCTCGGAGGAGATGCCGACTATTGTACCATAATGCATGCAGACGGAGCGGGAACAAAATCTTCCCTCGCCTATCTATATTGGAAAGAAACCGGTGACCTATCTGTTTGGAAAGGAATTGCACAAGATGCTGTTGTAATGAATACCGATGACCTTCTTTGTGTGGGAGCGACAAGCAATATTTTATTATCCTCTACCATTGGAAGAAATAAAAACCTTATTCCCGGAGAGGTAATAGCAGCCATAATAAACGGGACAGAAGAAGTCCTTCAAATGATGCGGGACAATGGTATAGGTATTTACAGCACAGGTGGCGAAACTGCAGATGTCGGGGACCTTGTAAGAACCATTATTGTAGATAGCACCGTAACCTGTCGCATGAAACGCTCCTCCGTCATTACCAATAGCAACATAAAACCGGGACAAGTAATAATAGGTCTTGCCTCTTATGGACAAGCAAGTTATGAAACAGAATATAACGGAGGAATGGGAAGCAATGGGCTTACTTCTGCCCGTCATGATGTTTTTTCCAACTACTTGGCAAAAAAATATCCCGAAAGTTTTACCCCCTCAATTCCTCAAGATTTGGTATATTCCGGTAGTCTCAGTCTAACAGATACTGTTTCCGGAGTTCCTTTAAATGCAGGAAAACTAGTTTTATCTCCAACAAGGACTTATGCCCCTGTATTAAAACAGATTATTCCTGAATTTAGAAATTATATAGGTGGCATCATCCATTGCAGCGGAGGGGGGCAAACAAAAATCCTTCATTTTATAGAAAATTTACATATCATTAAAGACATCCTTTTGCCCATCCCCCCCCTTTTTGAGCTTATACAAAAAGAAAGCAAAACACCCTGGAAAGAAATGTTTAAGGTATTTAATATGGGGCATAGAATGGAAATATACATAGACAAAGAACATGCAAGTGCTGTAATAGACATAGCTCGTTCTTTTCATATAGAAGCCCAAATAATCGGGCGCGTAGAAGACTCTGCAACGAAAAAATTAACTATAAAATTTAAAGAGGAAACATTTCTATACCAATAAAAAATATAGAATAAAAAATAAGAATTCCATCTCCAAAAAAGCTGTAATAATAATCTCCCTTTTTTTTCTCACAAAGTATAAAAACAGTAGCAAACAGCACTCCTGGCAAAGAAGCAAAAAAATCTTTTCCGGAAATGCTTAATACTAAAAAAAGGGAAAGCAATAATAGTGCTATTTTTTTTGCAAAAGGGATACCAAAAACCACAGGAATAGTATTTATTTTTTTTAAAGTATCTTCCTCCACATCCCTAATATCAAAAGGAATAGCCAGAGCAGCTATAAGCAAAAAACGTTTTAGAAACAACAGAAAAGGGAACATCGAAAAAGTAAAACCTGCTTCTAGCACAGGAAGAATAACCGTTATATATGCCCACACAAATGCAATGAGAAATACTTTAAGAAAGGAAGTACTTTTCAAACTAATTTCTTTCCCCAAAAAGTTAAACTTCAAAGAATATAAAATTGCAATTATGGTTAATGGGATCAAATGAAAAGCACTAGTAAAAGAAAGAGAAAAGAGCGTATAAGCAGCTAAAAAAAGAGAAAGCACTAAAATTCCCTTCAAACCAACTTGTTCTTTTCTAATCCAATCTGCTCTAACAGAAACCGCTTCAGGAAATCTCAACAACGCATGGAAGGTATAAACAAAAACAGTTGCTGAAAATGTAAAAAAAAGAAGTGCTATGTATTTTATAGGATTATACCCAAGGAAAACAAAGGTTGAAGAGACCAACAACCCGGCACCTAATCCAATAAAAATATTGGAAAACAACAAGAAGTTGAAAATTTTTTTAAAGATCACCTTTATAAAACGAAAAAACTTACCAAAAGATAAGTTTTTTCAATTTAATTAAGCTTTTAATGCTTCTGCGCCGCCGACAATTTCAAGGATTTCTTTTGTAATCGAAGCTTGACGACTTCTATTATATGTTAATCTTAACTCTTTTAATAAATCTTTGGCATTCTCAGTGGCTTTATCCATTGCAGTCATCCGGGCACCATGCTCAGACGCATTTGATTCAAGCAATGCCTTATAGAATTGTATTTTTAAAGACTTAGGAATCAAATCCCTAACAATTTCAGCCCTGGATGGTTCAAAGATATAATCCGTACTTGCAAACTTCTTTCCATTTTCTTCCTTTAATTTCGGCACTAAAGGCAAAAAGGGTTCAACCCGTACAACCTGAGTCGCAACATTTTTAAACTCATTATAAACTAATTCAACCTTATCAAAAGCTTTACTTATAAAACCATCTAAAGCGTATTCAGCAGCCCGTCTTACATTATCAAAGGTAAGGTTAGAAAAGATTCCACAATAGGTTGAAATAACGGATAAACCTCTTTTCCTGAAATAATCATCCCCTTTTTTACCAATGGTAAGAATAGAAACGTTCCCTCCCTTCAATTGCTCACTGTATTTTTCATTAATATTGATCATAACAGCTTTTCCAACATTGCTATTAAAAGCACCGGCAAGTCCACGGTCAGAAGTAATTGCAACAATAAGAATTTTTTCGAATCTTCTTTCACTCGAATAAGGATTTTCAACTTCCTTATCTAAGCTTTCTGTAACATTACGAAGTATTCCACTCAACTTTTCACTATAAGGGCGAATCTTTGTGATATTATCCTGTGCTCGCCTAAGCTTGGCAGCAGAAACCATTTTCATCGCTTTGGTTATCTGCTGTGTTGAATTTACAGATTGAATTCTACCTCTAACCTCTTTTAAACTAGGCATTATTATTTCGTGTATTTATTAGCAAGTTCTGTGGCAACTTTTTTAAGGACGCCTGCAACAGCATCGTCCATTTTTCCAGACCGAATTACAGCAAGTGTTTCTTTATGTTGAGCAAGTAGTAAATCAGAAAACTCTTTTTCAAAGGCCTTTACCTTCTCAACAGGAACTTTATCTATAAAGCCTTTAGTGGAAGCATAAATTATGGCAACTTGCAACTCAACAGGAACCGGAGAGTATTGAGGTTGTTTTAAAATTTCCTGGTTTCTCTTACCTCTTTCAATAGTAAGTGTTGTAGCAGGATCAAGGTCTGAACCAAATTTTGCAAATGCTTCAAGTTCCCTAAATTGAGCTTGGTCTAACTTCAATGTCCCTGCAACCTTTTTCATAGATTTAATTTGAGCAGAACCCCCAACCCTTGACACCGAGATTCCAACATTAATAGCAGGCCTTACTCCGGCATTAAACAAATTTGATTCAAGAAAAATCTGACCATCCGTAATCGAAATTACATGGGTTGGTATATATGCAGAAACATCTCCAGCTTGTGTTTCTATTATTGGCAATGCCGTCAAAGACCCTCCTCCTTTAACAATTTCTTTAAGAGACTCCGGAAGATCATTCATTTGTTTCGCAATAGAGTCAGACGCATTAATCTTTGCAGCTCTTTCTAATAAACGACTATGTAAATAAAATACATCCCCTGGATAAGCCTCTCGCCCTGGAGGTCTTCTCAAAAGAAGCGATACCTCTCTATAAGCAACTGCTTGTTTAGAAAGGTCATCGTAAATAACAAGAGCAGGGCGGCCTGTATCTCTGAAATATTCCCCAATAGCAGCACCTGTGAAGGGAGCATAAAATTGCATTGGGGCAGAATCTGAGGCAGAAGCAGCTACAACAATGGTATAATCCATTGCTTTGCCTTTTTCAAGTGTACTTACAATCTGTGCAACTGTAGAGGCTTTTTGTCCAATAGCTACATAGATACAAAAAACAGGTTCTCCCTTTTCATAATACTCCCGTTGATTAAGGATAGTATCAATGGCTACGGCTGTTTTCCCCGTCTGGCGGTCTCCAATAATAAGCTCTCTTTGCCCCCGGCCAATCGGGATCATCGAGTCAATTGCTTTTATACCTGTTTGGAGAGGCTCATTTACAGGTTGTCGATAAATAACTCCGGGAGCCTTTCGCTCCAAAGGCATTTCGTACAATTTTCCCTGAATAGGCCCTTTGCCATCGATGGCATTTCCCAAGGTGTCTACAACTCTTCCAACTAAACCGTCTCCTACATTTACATAGGCAATCTGGTTGGTTCGTTTTACAGTAGCACCTTCTTTTATTCCACTATAATTACCAAGGCATACCACGCCGACATTGTCTTCTTCAAGGTTAAGCACTAGTGCTTTAAGTCCGTTTTCAAATTCAATGAGCTCTCCCGCCTGAGCCTTTGTTAAACCATAAATACGGGCAACACCATCCCCAATCTGAAGGACAGTACCTACTTCTTCAAGTTCTGCTTCTGTTTTAAAGTTGGAAAGTTGCTCCCTCAATATTGCAGAAACCTCATCGGGTCTTACTTCTACCATGATTAATATTTAACTGTATATGAATTATCTTTAAATTTATTTTGCAGATGATTAAGCTTTGACTTTATAGACTGATCTACTTGCAGATCGTCTATTTTAAGAATAAAACCACCGATGAGTGCTTTATCTATTGTTTCTTTCATCTCAATTTTTGAAGCACTGGTTACATCTTTAACCATTGCTACAAAACTTTCCTTTTGTGCAGCTAAAAGGGGTAATGTTGTAATTACTTCAGCAATCTGAATACCTTTCAAAATTCTATATTGCTGTCCAAATTCCTTGGCTATAAAAAAAAGATATTGCTCCCTTTTTTTCCTACAGAGGATATCGAAAAATGCTAGTGTAATTTTACCAACTTTACCCTTGAAAACAGCATTTAGGATTTCCCTTTTTTTGCTATGGCTTATAATAGGACTTTTCAAAATTCTTGCAAACGCCGGAGTTTCTTCCGCTGTCTTAACAAACAGTGTCATATCTGCACTTACTTCTTCAACCTTTTCTTTTTCTTTTGCAAGATCAAGCAAAGACTTGGCATACGGCCTCGCTATTCTCAACTCGTTCATCTTAGCTTAGATTAGCATCTTTAATGTAAGAATTGACAAGTTCTCTTTGAGCTGATTCGTTCGCAAGTTCTTTTCTCAAGAGCTTTTCAGCTATTTCAAGGGAAAGGCTTGCAGCAACATTCTTTACTTCTGCCAAAGCTGCTTGCTTTTCATTATCAATGGCAATCCTTGCCGTTTCAATAATCCGATTTCCTTCAAGGGAAGCTTTCTCATGTGCATTATTAAGAATACCAGTGGCAGCTTCTTGGGCATCTTTGAGAATTTTATCTCTTTCAAGCCTGACTTCCTGAAGTAGCTTTTCATTGGCGGACTGAAGATTATCGACTTCTTCTTTTGCCTTTTTTGCAGCATTTAAAGCATCGGAAATTCCTTGTTCCCTTTCCTTAAGGCTACCTAAAATCGGCTTCCACGCAAATTTGCTAAGTATAAACAGGAGTAGTAAAAACAGTACTGTTTGCCAAAAGATCAATCCCAACCCGGGTGTTACTAAATCCATTATCTAATTAAATTATTCAATTAACTTAAAACCAGAAAGCTATTTTTGTTTCATTAAGAACCGAAAAACAGCCAATCGCTGCTTTCCGGTCTTTAAGAATCTTTTAAGCTCTTTCCTATTTGAAAGAAATAAGAAGACATACAACAACTGCAAAAAGAGCAACTCCTTCAACCAAGGCAGCAGCAATAAGCATAGCAGTTTGTATCTTTCCACTCTCAGAAGGCTGTCTTCCGATAGCCTCAACAGCGGAAGCACCGATTTTACCGATACCAATTCCAGCACCTATTGCAGCCACTCCGGCACCAATACCGGCGCCCATAAAAGCCCAACCTAATTCCAATAAAAACAAAGGATTAAACATAATTACGATATATATTAAAGTTAAACAAATTAGTAGTTAAATTAATATAAAGCAGGATCAACATGGTGTTCATCATGTGCATGTTCTCCCACAGCTGCTGCAATATACATAGCTGAAAGCAGGGTAAAAATGTATGCCTGAAGAAGGGCGACAAATAATTCAAGAAATCCCATAAATAAAGCAAAAGGAATACTCACTGTAGCCACACCTAAACTTTCAAACATAAAAATCAAACCTAAAAAGCTAAGAATAATAATATGTCCTGCCAACATATTTGCGAACAATCGAACCGTCAAAGAAAATGGTTTGATAAATAAACCAATCATCTCTATAGGAACGATAATGAATTTAAGTGGCAAGGGAACTCCCGGAGTCCAAAAAACGTGTCCCCAATAATATTTATTTCCGCTAAAGTTTGTTATAAGGAAGGTAAATAACGCTAAAACACCTGTTATAGCAACATTTCCTGTGATATTAGCAGCCCCGGGAATTAAGCCTGAAACGTTATTAAACCATACAAAGAAAAATATAGTAAGCAAATAAGGCATATATCGCTCGTATTTTTTCCCAATATTTGGTTTTGCTACATCGTCTCTTATATAAATAATAATCGGTTCAAAAAAGGATTGTATCCCACTTGGGGCTTTACCCTGATTTTTCTTATAGCCGGCTGCTACACTCAAAAAGACGCCCAGTAAAATAAGGCAAATCACAATTATTTGTGTAACATTCTTAGTAATGGAAAAATCATATACGGTTATCCCTGCATCTACCGGGACGATATGATCATGAATGAGCTTATACCCCTCATAAACATGTGCCGGATTTTCTTCAAAATTTGAAGAAGAGAATACCGAAAGCCCTTTTTCCGGAGAGTAAAGGATAATAGGCAAAGGAAGTACAATAGAATATTCGCCTATTGTAGCAAAATGCCATTCATGAGAATCTGTAATATGATGAGCAATCATCTCCCCCGGATTGAAAGCTTCTTCTTTCTCTTTATGTACTTTTTCGGCTTTAAGAAAGCCGGGAATAAGTAAAAGAATAAATAAAACTTGAAAAAGATTTGTTCGCACAGTGCCTTTTTTTTAATCGACCTGCAAGTTACGTAATAAGAAATAAATTTCAAATGAAGTATAAACGAAATAAAGAATAAAAAAATCCACAACAAAAATGAGTAGTTCGGAATGCCCCAGAAGCAGGTAAATTAAAATAAAGCCTATGCAAAGTAAAAACCTCACCGTCAATGAAGCCATATAATAAAGATGAAAAACCTCCACTTTCTTTAGCCCTTTAGACGAAATGAAATGCGCCAAAAGCGTTACTACGAAAAAAAACAGTTGAATATTCCAAATATCGGCATGTATCAAAACTACACCTGCACCTTTTTGGCATAAGAAAATAAGTGCGCTAAGAACAGTGAAAATAAGCAAGAAAATTAAATAGAACCGGCTCTCTTTTTTCATTTACGATTTAACGATGAAATTACAAAATACATAGAGGCAATTACCGATAGCAAAAGTATGAATACGGTAAAAAGATGATTTGCATTTTTAAAATATGCATCCAATTTGAATCCTACCCATGCTCCTAAACACATCGTTACAATCATTTGGATAGCCAGCCCGGAATATTTTATATAGGCATTAAGCGGATTTTTCTTTTTGTTCTCTTCCTCTTTCATCTTCCTCACTTTCCGTGTTAATATCAAGTATTATGGCTCCCATTTTACAATTACCGTTAATCACCGCTCCCTCTTCTACTTTAAGTTTATTTGCATTTATATCTCCATCAATCACTGCTGATGGTTTTAGTATCAGCAAATCAGAAACTTCAACTACACCCTTTATATGGCCGGCAATTTCGGCATTTTGAGCCATTATATTTCCTTCAACTTCTGCAGCCCCTCCAAGGTTCAATTTTGCTTTAGTCCTCAAATTTCCAATGAGTTTTCCATCTACTGAAATATTTCCCAATGTTTCAATATTTCCCTCAATAGTGGTTCCTTTTCCAATAATGGTACTGGCCTTAATAATTTCGGCCATATCTTCTTTACTGTGCCCTTGTCCAAACATGGTTATTTTTTTAAAATGAAACAAAATATAATGGATTTACTGGTTTGCCTTCATACCAAATTTCAAATCCAACTAAAGTTTTCTTTGCCAGAAGCCCTATTGCTTCTCCTGCATCAACCCAATCACCTTCCTCTTTTGTAATAGCACCTTGAAACTGATACTTTATAAACAAGCCCAACTTATCATTTTCTAATATAAGGAGCTTTTCATTATTGCCAATAGTTGATGCCTGAATTATCGAGCCGTCAATTATAGCTTTTACCGGGTCTTTTTCTATCCCCCTAATCTTTATGCCCTTTCCTCTTTGTTCAAAGTTTTCAACAACTAGCCCTTCCACCGGTCGAAAAAAATAAACGCCCTTAAATAGCCTTTCCCGAGGTTTT
>Ga0164242_10003274_pt1 | contig 18547 bp, 15 predicted proteins | sample OricomgcompostMG_FD_108783 | JGI IMG/M metagenome (GOLD analysis project Ga0164242, IMG submission 108783) | Miracle-Growth compost microbial communities from Emeryville, California, USA - Original compost - Miracle growth compost (MG) ... | reverse complement strand
CTAGTCCAGAAGCTCAAGGAGCTCGCTCCGAACCTGAATATCCTCGCGACCCAGTATGACGGCTTCGACACGCAGAAAACGAAGACGATCGTGTCGGGCCTGCTGGTGGCGCACCCGGACGTCAAAGCTATCTGGACCACAAGCGGCCCAGAAGGTGAGGGCGCGATCGCGGCAGTGAAGGCTGATGGCAAGCAGGGCAAAGCGCTCGTCTATTCGTTCGACGCGACCCCGATCGAAGTGGCGGCATTGAAGGCCGGCACTGTCGAGGCGCTTCTCGCGCAGTCGCCGTACAACATGGGCGCGGAGGGCGTTAAGAGCCTGGTTAGCTACTTGAGCAGTAGTGATGGAAGCAAGAACCCGGTCACGACGCCGGCCGATCCTCACGTGAAGAACCTGTCCAGCATGATTTTGACAAAGGACAATGTCGACAGCCCAGACGCTACGCCGTTCTTGTACAAGAGCACGTGTGGCTGAGCTTCGCGCACAAGTAGTCCGTGGAGCTGGTTCCCGCGCGCGCCTAACGCGCGGGAACCAACACGGGCACGGCCCCACCGCAGTCGCGGTAAGCATAGCTCGATCTGCCTTGTCAGGAGCAGGAGGTCAATTCGGTGGAGACGGTTTCCGACATGCGGGTGGAAGACCCGCGCTGTGACCACCACAGGTCACCGCTGACGGTTCACCACATCGCGCCCGTCTTATCGTGGAAGCTGTCTGCCGAGGGGTTCGACAGAATGCAGTCAGCCTTCCAAGTCGTCGTCATGACTCCCGTCGATGACGGCGCGCCCGATCTGCTGTGGGACTCTGGTCGGATCACGGGCCCCGAGCCCAAAGTCTCCTATGGCGGCCCGCGTCTAGCCTCGCGCCAGCGATGCATCTGGCGGGTGCGGGTTTGGGACGAAGCCGGGCTTCCTACGCCGTGGAGCCAGGACACTGAATGGCGGATGGGGCTTCTCGAGGCGACGGACTGGTCAGCGCAGTGGATCGAGTACGGCCCGCCGCGCCGCGCCGCCCTGGCCGAGGGCCGTACGTACGACGCCGCTCTGTCGGTCATGGAGCCGGCTCCGCTATTTCGCCGAGAGGTCACAGTCGGTCCCGGTCTGCGGAAGTCGACGGTGTATGCGTCCGCGCGCGGGTTGTACGAGCTGCGGCTTAACGGCGCAAGAGTCGGTGACCACCAGCTCGCACCAGGTTGGACGGACTACCGGACTCGTATCCAATATCACGCGTATGACGTCACCGAGAGAATGCGCCCAGGGGCGAACGCGCTGGGCGTCATTCTCGGGGACGGCTGGTATAGCGGGTTCTTTGGTTACGACATCAAGCACGCGGGGCACCACTACGGCGAGCACCCCGCCCTGATGATCCAGCTAGAGCTCGAATACGACGATGGAACCACCCAGATGTTCACAAGTGACGGGGACTGGAAGTGCGCCCGGGCGCATATTCAATACTCTGACCTGTTGATCGGCGAATGCCAGGACAGACGGCTGATCAAGCATGGATGGGACCTTTCCGGGTACGACGACGCCGACTGGTCGGAGGCGCGCGTTTCGGCTGACCCGCCGGTCGCGATGGTAGGCGAAGTCAACCCGCCCGTCCGCGTAGTGGATTCGCTGCCGCCGAGGAGCATTCGACAGATCGGCGACAACTCTGTGCTGGTCGACTTTGGGCAAAACGTGGCCGGTTGGATTCGGCTGACCGTCCACGTAGATGAGGGAACTCGGATCACCGTCCGCCACGGCGAGCGATTGACTCCCGACGGGCAGCTTTACACAGGAAATTTGAGATCCGCGCGTCAGGTCGACGAGTACGTCTGCGCTGGCAGCGCGCTTGAGATCCTCGAGCCGCACTTCACCATTCATGGATTCCAATACGTCGAGATTACTGGCCTCACCGGGCATCTACGCCACGAGGATGTTGTGGCGCAGGTCGTTCACTCCGACATGGACCGCACAGGTTTCTTGACCTGTGGCGCGCCCATGGTGAATCAGTTGGTCGCCAACGTCGACTGGACGCTTCGCGGCAACTTCGGCACGGTGCCTACCGACTGCACGCAACGAGATGAGCGGCTTGGCTGGACGGGGGATGGTCAGGTCTTCGCAAGAACGGCAATGTACTGCCGCGACACCGAGGCCTTCTACACAAAGTGGTTCACGGACATCGTCGATGCCCAATACGGCAATGGAGCCTTCTCCGACACCGCCCCGCTGCTGTGTTTCCCGTCCGAAGGCTGCCCCGGATGGGGCGATGCCGGGGTGATCGTGCCATGGACCCTCTTGACGATGTACGGGAACTCTTCGGTTGCCACCGAGCACTGGGAGGCCATGTGCCGGTGGATGACGTATATCGAGGAGGCAAACGAATCATTCATCCGGCAAAACCGTATGAATATGACCTTCAACGACTGGCTCTGCCCGGGTGGCGATCACACACCGCCCGAGCTCGTCGCCACCGCGTATTGGGCGTGGGACGCGCGACTGATGGCGCAGATGGCGGCTGCGATCGGAAACTCGGAAGACTCTGCGCGGTTCGGCAAGCTATTTGACGCGGTCAGCGGCGCCTTTCAGCACGAGTTCATCACCGCAGACGGCACGATCGGAACGGACACGCTTACCGGCTACGCGATGGCCATCCGGATGGGCCTCGTGCCAGAGGGCTCGCTCCGGGCAGTAGCCGAAAAGCTGCGCGAGGCGGTGATCCGGTCACGGTGGCATCCTATTGTCGGCTTCCTCGGTGTCGGATATCTCCTTCCGGCGCTCTGCGATGTCGGGTGGTCAGAAGATGCCTATCGCATCTTGTTGCAGAACGAATACCCATCGTGGGGCTACCAGATCGAACGCGGAGCCACAACCATGTGGGAACGATGGAACGGCTGGACCGACGATGCCGGCTGGGGTTCGCCAGGTATGAACTCCTTCAACCAGTACGGCAACGGAGCGGTGGTCGAATGGCTATATCGGTATGCTGCCGGCCTCGACGTGCAACCAGGGACCTATGGCTTCTCCGATGCGCTCATTCGTCCGATCCCAAGCCGGCAGATGGGCTCGCTCGATTGCCGTTTCCGCTCGTCTCGAGGTGAGATCCGCTCCCGATGGGAACTGGCAGGGGAGGAGCTGACCATGTCGGTGGCGATCCCCCCGAACGTGTCGGCGCAAGTCTGGGTACCGACGTCTGAGGCAGGCTCTGTGAGGTCCGATCACCTCGAGATGACATCCGGCAGAACCGTCGAGGGATACGTCCAGTTCGCAGTCGGTTCCGGGGAATACCGCTGGGTCTCGAGTTTCGCATGAGTGGCTGTCGAGCCGTCGTGAAGCTTTTGAAGCTGGGAAATCAGAACTTGGCACCAACGGCGCACGCCGCCCGAGTCACTCAGCGGCGGTGAGTCACTGCCCCGCCGTTGCAAATCATTTCATCACTACGTCGTGCGGCTACCGCCAGCCAGGTCTGGGGCGATGGTCGTCGCTGAATCGATCGTCCGCAAAGCAAAGCTACGTCGTTCCCCAAGAGACTTCATTTTCCATGTGACGCTACCTCGGCATTCCCCGAACAAGCATTCCTGAAGGAGGTCTAGTATGAGACGGTTATTCACCCTGCTTTGCGCTCTGGGCCTGATCTTTGCATGGAGCGGTAGCGCCGAAGCCACAACGACCTGGCGTGCGCCTGTTAAGGTAGATACGGGCAGCCCTGTAAGCACCAACAATATTATCTTTGGTGTGTCGTGTCCGAGCGCGACCTCGTGCTTTGCGGTCGATAGCGGAGGCTACGTGCTGCATTCGTCGACACCTGCCGGCGCTCCTTCGAGCTGGGATAAGCATTACGTGTCGGTTGCAGGTGCATTCCACGGGCTGTCGTGCCCGACTGTCGGATTGTGTGTGGCTGTTGGAGCTGTGGGCCTGATCCCCGGCTCGGGCAATGTCTTCTGGTCGACCACACCAGATTCGGCCAACTGGAACTCTGCCCAAATCGACGGTGGATACTACCTCGCGCAAGTGTCGTGCCCAACAACCAGTTTTTGCGGCGCGATCGACGGTGACGGCAAGTTTGTCTTCTCCACCAACCCCGCCGGCGGCGCCAGCAGTTGGTCCTCGTTTGCCATCGACACTGGGCACAACCTGGAGGCAGTGTCCTGCGCATCGGCGAGCTTCTGCGCCGCTGTGGACGACGCCGGTTCCGTGTTCTGGTCCACCAACCCGAGCGCTGGCTCAACGAGTTGGTCGACCGCGAATGTAGATGGCAGCCACGCGATCATGTCCGTCTCATGTCCAGCATCGAACTTTTGTGTGAGTTCAGACAACGCCGGGAACGTCGTCTGGTCCTCCAATCCGGTGGGCGGCGGATCCACGTGGTCTACGGCGAACGTAGACAGCTTGAATTGGATCGGCGCGGTTTCGTGTGCCTCGACGACCTTATGCGCCGCCGCAGACTCGTGGGGCAATGTGGTGTATTCGACGGCGCCGTCAACCGGCGTTTGGGGATCTACCTCGGTCGACACCACAGGATCGACCAACTACGCCTACGCAATCTCGTGCCCGTCCGCGAGTTTATGTGTGGCAGGTAACCAATCCGGCAACGCTCTGGTGTCGACGAGCCCCGGCACCAGCGCCTGGTCCAAGGTCGGCATCAATCGTGACAACTCGATGAACTCGGTCTCTTGTCCGAGCACCTCGCTCTGCGAGTCCGTCGACTCGGCGGGCGACCTGGTGTACAGCACCAATCCGACTGCGGCCAGCCCCACGTGGACCCGAATTTCCATTGGCGCAACCAGCTGGATCTCTTCGATCTCTTGCGCGTCAACGACGATGTGCGTAGTCGCCGGCGGGGACGGAACGGTCTACTACTCGACCACACCAACCGTGGCCACCTCGTGGCACCCTGTCGTGATTGAAAGCGGAACTGTGTTGTGGACAGTGTCGTGCCCAACTGCTGGATTCTGCGCGGTTGCCGATAACGCGGGGCACGTGCTATGGAGCACCAGCCCAACGTCGACGAGCAGTTGGCAGATTCTCAGTATCGACAGCACCAACACGATCTGGGAGATCTCATGCGCCACTTCGAGCTACTGTGTCGCCAGTGATGAGAGTGGCAAGATCCTGTATTCGGCGAACGCCTCGTCGGCCAGTCCATCATGGGCGTCGTACCAGCTTGGTAGCTACGGTATCGGCGCGTTGTCCTGCAATGCCGCAAAAACCTGCGCCGCCGGCGACGGCAGCGGCGACCTCTGGATATCAACCAACCCGTCAGCGGGAGCTGCCAGCTGGAAAGGCGGCAACCTCGACCCGGGCCAGTGGATCGCAGCTATGGAATGCACAAGCGGTCGCTGTATCGCCAGCGACAATGGTGGCAACGTCCTGGAATCCGACAACATCACGGCTTCGACGCCGACCTGGAATGAGACGTCGGTCGACCCGGGGAATATTGTTTGGAATATTTCGTTCCCGAGCAGCACGACATCGGTGTTGGTCGACAATCGCGGACAAGTGATCGTAGGGACCAGTTGATCGCGAAACATTGAAACGGCCCTAACGAGTCCGGAGCCGGGCGCAGCAACTTGCGATCGTGGCTGGATAGCTCTGATGGCCGAGCAGCGGCGATATCGAGCCGTGTGGCAAGCGGGGACAGGTTGCCCTGTCCCCGCTTGCCGAGCCGCCCGAGAGCCGCAGACTTGAAAGGCTCGGCTAGATCGAGTCCACTTCACTTGGGCAACTAAGCGGGGAGCCCGCAAGATCGGCGCTCCACTCGACCGCGGGCGGCGGCACGAACGCCCAGTAGCCACCCTCGGCTCGGACAGCGTGGGGCCGGCGAGGCTGGCTCCCACCGAAATTCGACTTGTGGACAACGCATATACGCTCGTCGTGGGCCGCAGACTAGATGACCATGACACTGAAACCAAGACACGAGACGTTCATCCACACTGACGCCGAGCTCACCAAGCTGTGGGAGCAGATCATGGGCCCTGGTGGGTTCGCTCGACGCAGCATTTGGCACATCTTCTTCGACGCTCGCGGTCAGATGTGCCCTGCCGTCGTCCCGATTGACGACATTCCGCTCGAGCCGGACGGCTTGCTGCTCGACAACCTCGGTTATGTCGTCGCCGAGGTGACGCGGGGCAACGACGTCGCCTCATGCGCCGTCGCATTGTCGCGGCCCGGCGAGCGCGGCATGACCGCGGCTGATCGGCGCCGGGCGTGGTCGCTTCATGCCACCTTCGCGTCCACGCTGCGGCTGTGGCCGATCCATCTGGCCACGCCCGGTCATGTCCAGATCTTCGCTCCTGACGACCTGGTCGCGGCATAGCAATATGCGCCGCGGAGAAGGCGGGTGGCTGGTGTCGACGGCCGGAGGCTGACAAATGCGCCCACCGGCGGGGCGCATCATGGCCTACGTCATCACCGCGATGCTCAGCAACGCGGCCCGGCAACGCGGTCGATCACAGTGCGACGTCCGGGTCGACGTGGCGGTGTGGCGAACGCCGTCCGTCATCGCTTTTCAGATAAGTGATGGTGGCATCGGCATCTTCACTCGGCTCAGACTGGGCCCGGCGAGCCTTGCTCGCGCGGTGTCGTAGGCCATGCCCAAGGGCTGTAGGCCAGCCGTGAGACAGTCGGGGGCGCCAGGTCTCGACATGATTGACCGCTACGGCCCGAGGAGGTTCATGACGGACGCCGATGCGCGGGCGCGGGCGCAGTCGCACCTGCGCGCCCTCGCGGGCCCCACCGCCACCTTGCGCGACGATCAGTGGCGGGCGATCGAGGCGCTGGTCACGCATCGTCGCCGTGCCCTCGTCGTGCAGCGCACGGGCTGGGGCAAGTCGGCGGTCTACTTCGTCGCCACCGCGTTGCTGCGCGCGAACGGCGCGGGCCCCACCGTGATCGTCTCCCCACTGCTTGCCCTGATGCGCAACCAGATCGCGGCCGCCGAGCGCGCCGGCATCAAGGCCCACACGATCAATTCGGCCAACATCGAGCAGTGGGGCGACGTCGAGCGCGCGATAGCAGCCGGGCAGGTCGACGTCTTGCTGGTGTCGCCCGAACGCCTGAACAATCCTGGCTTTCGCGACACCGTGTTGCCGAGGCTCGCAAAAGAAGCCGGCCTGCTCGTCATCGACGAAGCGCACTGCATTTCTGACTGGGGGCACGACTTTCGTCCTGACTACCGCCGCATTCGCACCCTGTTGCACGAGCTTCCGCCCGGAATACCGGTGCTTGCCACGACCGCGACCGCGAACGCCCGCGTGGTCGACGACATCGCCGAGCAACTCGCGATCGGAAGCGCCACCGACGACCGCACCGCGACCCACGACAGCACCCTCGTGCTGCGTGGTTCGCTCGACCGCGAAAGCCTGCGCCTCGGCGTCGTCAGCCTTCCCACTGGCGCGCATCGGCTCGCCTGGCTCGGCGAACATCTCGCCGGCCTCGACGGTTCGGGCATCATCTACACGCTCACTGTCGCCCAGGCTGACGACGTCGCCGCGTTCTTACGTGCCCGCGGATATCCGGTTGCCGCCTATTCCGGCCGCACCGAGACCGCTGATCGCCTTTCCGCCGAAGGCGATTTGCTGAACAACCGGGTCAAGGCGCTGGTGGCGACGTCCGCGCTTGGCATGGGTTTTGACAAGCCCGACTTGGGATTCGTGGTGCATCTCGGCGCGCCGGCTTCGCCGATCGCCTATTACCAGCAGGTTGGGCGGGCTGGCCGTGGCGTCGACAGCGCGTCGGTGCTGTTGCTGCCCGGGCGCGAAGACGAGGAGATTTGGCGCTATTTCGACAGCGTCGGATTTCCGCCCGAGCAACTGGTTCGCCGCACGTTGCAGGCGCTCGCCGACGCCGGCCGACCGATGAGCACCGCCGCGCTCGAGGTGTCGGTCGAGTTGAACCGCTCGCGCCTCGAGGCGATGCTCAAAGTCTTGGACGTCGACGGCGCCGTGCGCCGCGTCACCGGCGGCTGGACCGCCACCGGCACGCAATGGGTTTACGACGCCGACCGCTACGCCCGCATCGCCGCGGCGAGGCGCGAGGAACAGCAGGCGATGCGCGACTACATCGCGACAACGCGATGCCGGTTGGAGTTCTTGCGCCGCCAACTCGACGATCCGCAGGCCGCGCCCTGCGGGCGATGCGACAACTGCGCGGGCCCGTTCTGGTCGGGCGAGGTATCCGAGAACGCGGTCGCGGCCTCCCGCGCCGAGTTGAGCCGCCCCGGCGTGGTCATCGAGCCGCGCCGGATGTGGCCGACCGGCCTGGCCGCCGCCGGCCTCGACCTGTCCGGCAAGATCGCGGCCACCGAGATCGCGCAGTCCGGTCGCGCGGTCGGCCGGCTCAGCGACATCGGCTGGGGTCCGCGGCTTCGTGCTTTGCTGGACGACGAAACCCCCGACGGCCCGCTGCCCGACGAGATGCTTGCCGCCCTCGTCGACGTCTTGCGTGAGTGGGATTGGGAACAGCGGCCGACCGTGGTGGCGAGCGTGCCGTCGCGACGGCGTCCGGCATTGATCGAGAGCGCGGGAGAAAAGCTCGCAGAACTCGGCCGGATGCACTGGCTCGGGGCCCTGCGGTCGGCGCCCGATCTCGGCCGGCCCGCATCGCGCACGAACAGCGCACATCGGGTGCGCGCCTTGTATGGCGGGTTCGGGCTCGACCCGCGGCAGCAGGCGGGGCTCGACAGCGGCGACGAGGTGGTGCTGCTCGTCGACGACTTCGTCGACTCCGGCTGGACCATGGCGCTCGCCGCGCGCGAGCTGCGCCGCGCCGGCGCGGCCGCCGTCCTCCCGCTGGCGTTCGCCACCTCGGGATGATGCGCACGCCTGCGTTATGGCCCGAGCAATGCCGCTGGGGTCACGGCGCATGCGCCACCGCTCGCAGGCGGCCCGAAGCCCCATCGCCTCGAGGCGCAGGGCTCAGGCGGGCGAAGCGCTTGTGAATCCAGGGTTGGTTGAGCTGGTCGCGCCGCTGGTCGGCGCGGGCCGGGCCGGGTCGGCCGCTGGCCCTGCTCGATCGAGGGTCAACTGGTAGCCGGCGACAGTGATGATCAGCTGGTCCGCGACGACGCGGGCGTCGACGGTGACGGACGACGCCGAGGTGCCGTTCGTCGCCGAAGGGAACGTGATCGCGTCGATTGCCTCGATGATCTGGGTCCTGACCGGGTCCGTGCCGACATAGCCGGCCAACGTCGTGGCCATGTCGGATGTGGTGAACCCGCCAGGCGCCGTCGTGTAGTGGCCGGACAACGCGTTGACGCTGTCCGACATCACGATCGTGCCGCCGGGCGCGAATGCGATGTCGACCCCGTAGCTCGCGGGCACCGGCGACCGCTTCCCGTCGTGCTGCACTGACGACAGCTCCCAGCGGCTGCCCACATACGCAGCCCCCGTCGATGTGGCCGGTGTGTTCCGCCCGCTGAGCACGTAGCCTCCGGCGATGAGGATTCCGGCGATGACGGCCAATCCGGTGGCCACGATGATCGAGCGGCGCAGGCGGGAGGGTCGCTTGGTCCGCAGCTCCGGATGCCGCAGGCGATCGGCCGTGATGGTCGCGGCACGCCCGTGGAACGCCTCGCTCAGCGCGCGCTCGATGTCGTCAGACATGGTCTTCTCCCAGCGATGTGCTTAACGTCGCGAGGGCGCGGTTCAGCGACGACGAGACCGCTCCCGACGTGATCTCGAGCAGCGCGGCGATCTCGCCGATGCCGAGCTCTTCGTAGTACCGAAGGACGACGACTTCTCGCTGCCGGTGCGGCAGCCGCGCGACCGCCGCCAGCACGGTCGTTCGCTCGTCGTGGCGCACGCTCGACTCGTCGGCCGCGTGCGCGTGTTCGCGCGCGCGAAACGGCGGCGCCGTAAGGAACAGCCGCGCCGTTCGGCGTCGCCGCAGCACGGAGCGCGCCCTGTTCAGAACCGCCGTGCGCAGGTACCGGACCGGATCGTCGAGCCGCCGATGGCGGGCCTGTAACGCCGCGAAGACGTCCTGGACGACGTCCTCCGCCGTTGCTTGATCGTCGACCAGTTGGACGGCGAACCGCACCAGGTCGAGGTAACAGGCCTGGTACAGCTCGGTGAGCTCGGTCTCACCGAGGTGGGCTGCGCCAGAGACCGGGCTCGGCATCCGACCCCCTCGCTCAAACGTCACCATGTGTCTTGCGCCTGCGCCCGTTCGCATCCAGCCACCCAGCCACCCCAGCCACCCAGCAAACCACTGCCCGCTCGACTGGTCGCCTCTACAGACGTCTGGCCGGCCGATCCATCAACAATCACCCGCTTATTCTTGATTCGTTCGAGAAGGGGACCGGACTTCGGAGCATGCGCACGGCGTTCGACTTCGAGCGCATGCTGCGCGCCGCCTCGCTGCCGGCCGCCGTCGCGGTGACCGTAGCCGGCGACGACGACATGTTTGTCCCCGACGCGTCACACGTTTTGCCGTCGGGAGGAGTCATAGAGGCGTGACCTTCGCCGAGTTCGCCGCGACACGACTGCCGCGCTTGCTGCGTTACGCGGTCATGCTCACCGGCGATCGCGAGCTGGCGCAAGACGTCGTCCAGGAGGTGCTCGCGCGGGCGCAGGTCCGCTGGCGCAAGATCGCGAGCACCATCTCGCCCGACGCCTACGTCCGGCAGATGGTGCTCAACGAGTATCTGTCGTGGCGGCGAAGATGGGCGGTGCGTGCCATCCATGCGGTGGGGGAACGGGTCGTCGAGCTCAGCGACTCTCGGGGTGTCTCACGCGACCATGCCGACGCGATCGCCGACACCGACGACGTGTGGAATCGGCTCGCGACGCTGCCGCGCAAGCAGCGCGCCGTCCTGGTTCTTCGCTATTACGAGCAGTTGGACGACGACGAGATCGCCGAATTGCTCGGCTGCGCGAGGGTGACCGTCAGAAGCAACGCGTCGAAAGCACTGAAGACATTGCGGCTCCAGCAGGAGCGACATCATCTCACTGTGGCAGGAGAAGTCTGATGCACGAAAACGTCGATCGGCTTAGTGAGACTTTCGCGGCGCACGAACACCTTGCGCCGAATATCGAAGAGGTCTTGGAGAAGGCAAATTTGCGCGCACGAACGTATCGCCGGCGCCGTCGAGCGGCACAGGCGACCGGAGCGTCGGTGCTCGGCGCGGGCATCGTGGCGAGCAGCGTCGTGCTGCCCGGCCGGCACTGGGGTCCTGGCGAGGCCGTCGGGACGGCGGCGTCGGGCGGTGGCGTGTCATCGCTGACGTCGACAGTCGCGCCTGCGGCCACGCCCACCGCCTCGCCGACGGGCACGTATAGCGAGCAGCAGGAATTGAGCGCGTATTTCGCGGCCGGGTATGACTACGACAACGCGTTAGCGCTCGCCGGACTCTGGCACGAGACCGATCTCACCCAGGTGAAGGCCGAGGCCGGACTCAAGCTTCTCCAGGGGTCGGTTCTCCCCGTCCCACCGAACGGCCAGCCGGAAACCCAGCAGGAGAAGGAACAGGACGCCTTCTTCTCGGCGGGTTACGACTACAACGACGCTGTCGCGCTCGGCGCTTTGTGGCACGAGACCGACCTCGCCCAGGTCAAAGCGGAGGCCGGTCAAAAACTCCTCGATGGGCAGAAGCTTCCGATCGCTCCGAGCGATGTGGCCACCACCGCCGACGCGTCGCCGAAGACGGTCGATACGGCAGAAGATCGCGCGCTCGAGGCATATATCGCCGCGGGCTACGGCTACGACGACGCTGTCGCGCTCGGCGCCTTGTGGCACGAGACCGACCTCGGTCAGATCAAGGCCGAGGCCGGCCAGAAGCTCCTCGACGGGCAGCCGCTTCCGATCCGGCCATGACAAGAACATCGAGCCGGACGCCGGCCGGCGGGCGCCAACGCTCGTGACAGCCGAGCTACACGGGCGCATCGGGTTCGAGCTCGAGCTGCTCGCGCCTCGCGGATCAAGCCGCCGCGCCCTGGCCGACGCGCTCGCCAAGCGTTGCGGCGGCCAGGTGCGGCCGGTCTGGCATCACGACAGCGAGCCCGCTCTGGTGTCGAGTCTTGGTGGCCGATTTCTCCATCTGACGCAGGGGTTTCAGGTTTTCCGTGGTTCAGGAGACCTTCTGTGCACGCTGGTCGACGACGTCACGATTGTGGCCGACCTCGATCCGGCGGCGTCGGCCCCACCGGGTTGGCACCGGATCCTGACCGACGACCCGCGCCTGCTCGGCCTGCTCGCCCATGTCAGCGACCCTGGCGGTCCGCTCGACCAAGCGCTCGACAACGCGGCCGCGTTATGGGGTGTCACTCCCGAGCGCATCGGCCACGTATGGCGGATCGAGTCGGGCGGCGCCACCATCGCGCTGGCGACGCCGTCCGGTGGCGAGAGAGAACGCCCATGCGAGATCGTCACGCCGCCGCTGGTCACCGACCACGTGGCCGTGCTCGAAGAATTGCTTGGCACGGCGGCAACTTTAGGTTTCACAGTTCCGCGCGAGGCCGCCGTCCATCTTCATTTCGACGGCGCGTTGTTCCGTGATCCGCGTGTTTTTGCCAACGTGGTAAGGCTTTTCGGGCACTGGCGTGAACCGCTGCGTGAGTTGATCGGCACCAATGCCAACTGCCGTCGGCTCGCCGCGCTGCCTGCCGAGCTTCTCGCTGCCGCCGAAGGTTCGCCGACGTGGGAGGAGCTGCGCGACGCGGCCGCGCGCGGCGGCCTCGGCAAGTTCTTCGACGTCAACCTCACGCAGCTGCTGCACGACAAACCGGAGCGCGACACGCTCGAAGTGCGCATCCTTCCCGGCACGCTCGACGCCGGCGAGGCGGTGGAGCGGGCGGCGCTCGTGGAGGCGCTCCTTGAGCGTTGCCGTGACGGGAGTCGATTCCCGATGCCGCCCGCCGCCCTCGACGCCGCCGTCCGCGAGCTCTGCGCGAACGCCGGTGGCCCGGCGGAGCGAACGGGTGCCGCGTGGTAGGTACTACCTGCACGTAGACACTGAGTGTATAGTGCCGCGGCATGAGTGTTCCTTTGACATTGCTCGGCCTGCTCGAGCGGGCTCCCAGCCACGGTTACGACCTGAAGCGCGACTACGACGCCTTCTTCGGGCGCGACCGGCCGCTGCCGTTCGGGCAGGTCTACTCGACCCTCGCCCGGCTTGCGCGCGACGGCAAGGTCGTTGTCGGCGAGGCGGAGCCGGGCGCCGGGCCCGATCGCAAGCGTTACGTGATCACCGATTCCGGCGTCACCGAGGTCGAGACCTGGCTCACCTCGCCCGTCGAACCCGAGCCGCACCTGCAGACCGTGCTGTTCGCCAAGGTCGTGCTCGCGCTGATGCTCGGCCGACCGGCGGAGGAGTACCTCGACACCCAGCGCGCGGCGCATATGCGCCGCATGCGTGAGCTCACCGAGCAAAGGCGCACCGCGGCCATGGTCGACGCGCTGCTCGCCGACCACGGGCTCTTCCACCTTGAGGCCGACCTGCGGTGGATCGACCTCACCGCCGCACGCCTCGACGCGCTCGCGCGTGAGGTCAACCGATGACCGGCCACGGCGACGCCCGCCTCACGCGCAAACGCGTCGAGGCTCGTGGCGCGCACACCGGCCCGGTGATCGACGCTCGCGACGTCCGCCTTTCTTTCGGGCGGACGCCGGCGCTGCGCGGCGCGAGCGTCGCGGTCAAGGCCGGTGAGGTGCTCGCCGTCATGGGGCCGAGCGGCTCCGGAAAGTCGACCCTGTTGCACTGCCTCGCGGGCATCCTGGTGCCCGACGCGGGCGAGATCCACATCGCGGGCCTGCGCGTCGACGCGATGGACGACGCCGGGCGCAGCGCCCTGCGACGCGACCGGTTCGGCTTCGTCTTCCAGTTCGGCCAGCTCGTGCCGGAGCTCACGGTCGAGGAGAACGTCGCGCTGCCGCTGTTGCTGCGTGGAACGCGCCGGGCGGAGGCCCTTGGCGCGGCGCGGGCCTGGTTCGAGCCGCTCGAGCTCGCCGGGCTGGAACGGCGTCGGTCGGGCGAGCTGTCGGGTGGGCAGGCGCAGCGGGTCGCGCTCGCCCGCGGCCTCGTCGGGCGCCCCGAGATCCTGTTCGCCGACGAGCCGACGGGATCACTCGATTCGCTGACCGGCGAGCGCGTCATGGAGTTGCTGACCGGCGCGGCCCGCGAGCAGGGCGCCACCGTCATCCTCGTCACCCACGACCCGCGGGTCGCCGCCTACGCCGACCGCGAGGTGATGGTGCGCGACGGCGTCGTCCACGGGCTCGACGGATTCGACGGGCCCGACGGGGTTGATGGGCGCGGATTCGCGTGATCGGCCTCGGCCTGCGCCTCGCGCTCAGTGGCGGCCGCGCCGCGATCGCCCGCCTCGGTGTGATCGCCGCCGCCGTCGCATGCGGTGTCGGCATGTTGCTCGTCACCCTCGCCGCCGTCAACGCGGTCAACGCGCAGAACGCCCGCTACGCGTGGCTCGAGACCGGCCAGACCCCTGCCAGTCACGCGCCCGCGCCGGGCGGTGCCGACGGCGACCCGTTGTGGTGGGGTCTGTCCGCCGACACCTTCGACGGCACGGAGATCGGCCGTGTCGACGTGGCTGCGACGGGGGCGAATTCGCCTGTGCCACCGGGAATTCCTCGGCTTCCCGGCGCGGGTGAGTACTACGCCTCGCCTACGCTCGCGACATTGCTGGAGACGACCCCTCGCGACGAGCTGGCCGACCGGTACCCCGGCCGTCTCGTCGGCGAGATCGGCGACGACGCGTTGCCCGCCCCGAACTCGCTCCTCATCGTCATCGGGCACACACCGGCCGAGCTCGCGGACTCCGGCATCGCGATGTCGGTGCGGAGCATCGCGACCTCCGCGCCGAGCGACTGCCAGGGCTGCGCGATCGGGGTCGGCATCAACGCCAACGGCATCATCCTTGTGCTCGGCGTCGTCGCTCTCGCCATCTTGTTGCCGGTGCTGGTGTTCATCGGCACGGCCACCCGGCTGTCCGCCGCGCAGCGTGAGCAGCGGTTTGCCGCCATGCGCCTGGTGGGCGCCACTCCCCGCCAGATCTCGGTGATCTCGGCGGTCGAGTCGAGCGGCGCCGCGATCGTCGGGGCTGCCCTGGGGTTCGCGGTGTTCTTCGCCGTCCGCGATCCGGTCGCCGGTGTGCCGTTCACCGGCGCGCCGTTCTTTGCCGCTGACCTGTCGCTCAACCTCGCCGACGTGCTCACGGTCGTGATCGGCGTGCCTGTCGCCGCCGCGGTGGCCGCACGGGTCGCGCTGCGGCGTGTCAACATCTCGCCGCTTGGCGTCACCCGCCGCGTGATGCCGAGGCCACCGAGGGCGTGGCGTGTTCTTCCGCTCGTGGCCGGTATCGGCGAGCTGACCTGGTTCTTCGTCGCGGGCGCGCCCGCGACCACGAACGGCCAGTTGTGGGCGTACTTCAGCGGCTTCCTGCTGATCATCATGGGGTTGCTGCTCGCCGGTCCCTGGCTGACGATGGCCGGGTCGCGCCTGCTGGCGCGGCGCGCGCGGCGACCCGCCGCCCTCATCGCCGGACGCCGCCTCGCCGACGACCCCCGCGGCGGCTTCCGCGCGATCAGCGGTCTCGTGCTTGCGCTGTTCGTCACGAGCGTCGCGGTGGGCGTCATCACGACGATGGTCGCCTACACCCACGGCTCGGGTGGTGGCGCGACGCAGGCCGGTACCTTGCTGAAGACGTTCTTCACGCACCCGAGCGACACCGTGGTGGAGAACCAGATCGACGCGTTGCCGACCGGCCTTGACGACGATCTCGCCGCGATCCCCGGCGTGCGCGGGGTCGCCGTCATCCACGCGAACCCGGCGGCGCGCGAGGGTGGTCCGGGCGGTCCGGACGCCGGTCCCGACAGTCTCGTCTCGTGCGCGCAGCTCGACCACACTCCCGCGATCGGCCGGTGCGAGACCGGCGCTTCGGTCGTGGGCATCAGCAGCTTCTTCGGCAACACGTTCGGCAAGGCGCCGACGGCGTCCGAGCAAATCTGGCCCGGCAGCGACGTGACGCCCGTGACACTGAAGGCGCTGCCCGTGCGGTCGATTGTCGTCGCGACCGACGGTTCCACGGCGGCGATCGAAGCGGTTCGGACGACGCTCGAGCTGGCCGCTCCCGACCGCTTTGCGCCCGACACGCTTGCCGCCCTGAGCCCCTCGAACAACCGGCTGCTCACCGGCTATCGCCAGCTCGCGAACGTGGTGATTCTTGTCAGCCTGCCTATTGCGGGATGCAGTTTGGCGGTGAGCGTGATCGCGGGGTTGGCCGATCGCAGGCGCCCGTTCAGCCTGCTCCGGTTGACCGGGATGCCGCTTCGCACCCTGCGCCGCGTGATCGCGTTGGAGGCCGCCGCGCCGCTGCTCATCACGGCGTTCGTGTCGCTGGGGGTCGGGTTTCTCGCCGCGCACCTGTTCCTGCGGACGCAGCTCGACGAGTCGTTGCAGCCGCCGGGCGTGCAGTACTACGTGATCGTGGCCGCCGGTCTGCTCGCCTCGCTCGGCGTCATCGCCTCCACGATGCCGTTGCTGCGGCGGATCACCGGCCCCGAGGCGAGCCGCAACGAGTGAGCGCGGCGCGGACCAAGCCTCGCCGGCGGCGAGTCACTGGCCAGGATCGTCAAGGGCGGTGGCCACGCGGCGATGCGCTTTCCAGATCTCCTCGGGCAGGTTGTCGAATTGCTCCAGGTGTTGCTCGCGGAACTCCATTTCCTTGCGCCAGCGGGGGATCTCGATCGACAGCACCGTGCGGAGATCGTCAGCGCTGATGTCGACGCCGTCGAGGTTGAGCTCTTCCTCGGTCGGGATGATCCCCACCGCGGTTTGCCGGCCGGCGACCTCGCCATTCTTCAGTTTTAGCAGCCACAGCAGCGCGCGCAGATTGTCGCGGTAGCCCGGCCACAAGAAATGGCCGTCGTCCGGATCGCGCTGGAACCAGTTGACGTGGGCGAAGATCGGCTGATCCTTCGCCGCGCCGACGACCTTGAGCCAGTGCTCGGCGTAGTGGCCCTCAGGGTAGGACATGAACGGGCGCATCGACATCGGGTCGTAGCGCAGTTGCCCGTCGACGCCCTCGGCAGCGAACGTGGCCTCCGCGCCAAGGGTCAGGCCGTCGTACACGCCTTCGGCGAGATCGTCGATCGCGCGCACTAACGGCTCCCGGTTACGGGTGCGGCCGCCGAAGATGATGGCGTCGATCGGCACGCCTCGCGGCGAGTCGAACTGGGCGGCGATGTTGGGGACGTTGGCCAGCGTCGTGGTGAAACGGCTGTTCGGGTGCGCCCACGGTTCGTCGTCGCCCTCGCGTCGGTCGGCGATGAGATTGCCTTTCCAGTCGCGCCATCCGGCCACGTCCGCCGGCGGCTGCGGCGTCCGCCCCTCCCACCACACCTCGTGAGTGCGCTCGTTGTACGCGACGTTGGTGAAGAGCGCCCGGGTGCCCGGGCCGACCGACTGCAGCGCCGTCGGGTTGGTGTTCTCGTTGGTGTCCTTAGCGACGCCGAAGACGCCGAACTCCGGATTGATCGCGCGGAGCGTGCCGTCGGCCCGATCGACCCACAGCCACGCGATGTCGTCGCCGTAGAACTCCACGTGATAGCGGTCGCCGAGGGCGTCCGGTGGGAGGAGCATCGCCAGGTTGGTCTTGCCGGAGGCGCTCGGGAACCCGCCGCAGATGTGGTACGCCTTTCCGGTCTGCTTGTCGGTGATGCCGATGAGCATGAACTGCTCGGCGAGGAAGGCGCCCGACTTCCACCCGTCGTAGGCGGCCTGGCGCAGGCCGTGGGCGATCTTGCCGAGCAACGCGTTGCCGCCGTACGACGAACCGAAGTGCAGGATCGTGCGCTCGTCGGCCACTGTCACGAAGTAGCGCTGGTCGTTCGGGGTGCCCTGGCCGAGGTTTTCCAGATCGCCGGTCACGTGGACGCCGCGGACGAAGGTGTCGGGGCTTTCGGTGTTCTCGACGAACTCCACCCCGACCCGCGCCATCCGGATCATGTGCAGGACGACGATGCGCGCGTCGGTCAGCTGGACGCCGCGAGCGTACGGCTCGAGCGGCGAACCAGGCGGCGCCATCAGGTAGGGGACCACGTACATCGTCTTGCCGGCCGACGCGCCGCGCATCCGCTCCTCAAGCATCGGCTTCATCTCCGACGAAGGACGCCAGTTGTTGTAGACGCCCTTGTCTGCCGGATCGCCGGTCGACACGATCGTGCGCGCCTCGGAGCGCGCGGTGTCCTTCTCGTAGCTGCGCGCGTAATACAGGCCGTCGCCGGCGGGGAGGATCTCACCTGCGTCGAGGGCTTCCTGGATCAGCCGGGCGTCGTCGGCGGCGCTCACCACCTCGACGCACTCGGCGCCGGTCAGCTCCGCCCAGTGCCGGACGTACTCGCGAACCCGCGGGTTCTTCAGGCCCCCTGCGTCCAGAGCCTGCTCCACGTCTGTCATCGTCGTCCGGGTCCCTTCAGTCTGAGCAGTTCGTGGCCTCGCGCGGCTCCCCCCAGCTCGATGGAGAATAGGTAAGACCTTATCGCGTGTAATATGATCATCTGCCGGCTGGTCGCCGGGAGCGGGCACCAGCCACCCCCGTTGATCATGGGCAAGGTGT
>Ga0164242_10003273_pt1 | contig 18548 bp, 14 predicted proteins | sample OricomgcompostMG_FD_108783 | JGI IMG/M metagenome (GOLD analysis project Ga0164242, IMG submission 108783) | Miracle-Growth compost microbial communities from Emeryville, California, USA - Original compost - Miracle growth compost (MG) ... | reverse complement strand
TGATGGTCCAGGTATCAGTGACAGATGCGATAAGACGGTTTTCATACTCATCATAAATATCTTTATTGACATTCCACATATAATCCAGGATATCGGTCATGTAACTTGGAATATGAATATTCTCATCCGGGGTCAGGCTCTGGGTGGTATTTAATACATATTTGTATCCGAGGCTCGTCTGGTACCTGTTGCGGTACCAGTTCCCATTGTCAAATACCGGCATCATCCCTGTGAAGTTATTGATCATTCTATCGATCAGGTACGGGCGGTTGTGTACGTGAAGGTTATAATAGTTGCCGATTATCTGTAAATCATTGTTCTTTCCCAGGTGAAAAGTACTGTTTAAGCTAAAAGCCATCTTATTATTTTTGCTGCCGATACTGAGTCCTTCCGTATGCTGGTTGGTTACAGAAAACCGGGTAGACTGAACGGCTGAATTGCTGCTGATGGCAACTGTCTGTGTGCTATTATTCGCCTTTTGGAACAGGTTTTTATACCTGTCGGGTTGCGCGGAATAAGGGCGTACAACGCCATCCCAGGCGATAATCGGTTTGCCGTCAAATACCGGCCCGAAGTTTAAGCTTCCCTGTACCAAGGCCCGGTACATATCACCATTTGCATCAGCGTACTTTTGGGTATTAAACCCGTTTGCATCCGAGGTATAATAACCGGGTACCTGGCTTGGAAAGCCGGTCCCCCTTGTGTTCTGAAACCTTGGCAGATAAGCTACCTGATCCTGAAAGTAATTGGCATTAACATCTACTGTAAAACCTTTTTTGTTGTTTTTGCCACTTTTGGTAGTAATCATAACCACACCATTGACCCCTTCTGAACCGTATAAGGCTGCGGCAGCAGCCCCTTTCAGGACCGTGATATTTTCAATGTCCTCAGGGTTGATGTCAACAATGCCATTGTTGCGTTCCCGTTGGTCACCCCAATAATTGCCACTGTTAAAGGCCCCGTCATGAATAGGCACCCCATCCATAATGATCAGGGGAGTGGTTTTGCCGAGCATGGAGTTGACACCCCTTAATTGCATATATACCCCGGAAGTAGCACCGCCCGGGGCTGCCTGTATCTGCAGGCCGGGGACCTTTCCATAAAGGGCTGTAGCGAAGTTCGTCGTTCCTGTACGGGTGATATCATCTGACTTGACGGTCGTGGCCGCATAGCCCAAAGACCGCTCGGATCTTTTCATCCCAAAGGCCGTAACGACGACATCCGTACCAGCTTCATTTGTTTGTGCCGTTAATGAAACGTTTATCTGGTCTTGATGAACAACAATCGTTTTGGTCTCAAAACCTACAAACATAAAAGTAAGCGTCGCACCGTCTGCTGCCTTTATCTGATAATGGCCATCCGTCCCGGAAATTGTATTCCCTTTTGGATCAGTGACAGACACGGTTACACCGGGCAGGCCGGTGCCTGAACTGTCGGTTATTTGTCCGGTTACCGTTCGGACTGTCTGGGCAAAACTATCGTTTTGCAGACATAAGGCAATGGTCATTAAGAGCAGTGCCATAAAAAAGAATGGATTTGATTTTTTCATCGTTTAATTTTCAAGGTGAGAAGGATAATTTAATCTACATAAATGGATACAAGTAATTAATTCAAATTCAAATTGAGCGATTTAAAAGTATTATTGGTTACCTCTGAAATAACCTGAATGCGGCGTTCGCGGTGGCAACTATTTCTGACTGTATTTATACTTCTATTTTACCTTATGCCTTCGACGGTTCAGTTACATTTAAATCTCTGTCCAATAATTTTTGTACCGCCTGCTCATTCATCTGATCAATGACCAGAATGGAAGCACCTATCAGCGCTGCATTGTGTGTGAGTTCGGACACTTCTAGGGTGGTGGTGAGTAAACGAGGAATGCAAAATTCATTTAATGCCCGTTTAATGGGCGGCGGCCAGAGGCTATCACAACTTGAGCAACGACCGCTTAGTACAATCGTTTCCGGATTGAATAAGTGAATCAAAATGGCAATTCCCCGGCCTATATTATAGGCAACATCCGAAATTATCTCTACCGTGAGCGAGTCGCCCCGGCGGGCAGCTTCCAAAAAATGCTGGCTTTTGCCTTCATAATCCTCGCCTGTCAACACAGTAGCATCCAGCAGGGAGGGGCGGCCATCGTTTATTTCCTGAACGGCCTTTCGGATCATAAACAAAAGGGAGGTCTCCGTTTCCAGGCAGCCCGTTTTGCCGCAACTGCACAGTTTTCCGTTTTTAAAGATGGGAATATGGCTGAACTCACCCGCAAATCCATTGGCTCCCCTGAAAATATGACCATCGATAAGCATTCCTAATCCGATACCCCAGCTCAGATTTACGACCATGACATTTTTTTTCTTTTGGGCTTTACCAAAATGGTACTCCGCCAGGCCGATGGCTGTGGAATCATTTTCAATGAAAACCGGTAATCCAGTCTGCTTTTGTATAAACTCCGCTATCCCTTCTCCCAAAAAAGTATAATTAGCTCCTTTTTGGGCATTAATAAAACCGGGCATGGCGATACCGATACCTACAATCTTTTCTTTGGCTACCGGTGTAGCTGTTATGGCCATCTGAATAACATCTGTTAAAACTTCAAGCGCATGGCCATGATGATCTAATAACAGTTCCAGCTTTTGGATGCCGCCGATTTCTTGTCTCAGCGCATTGTAAATACCAATCCTGGTAACAAACTGGTCCATGGCTACAGCTACGGTATAGAAGCTTTCGGCCGGGAGGCTATAGGTCATAGAAGGACGGCCTCCGCTTGATTCTGCGTAACCCTTTTCAATGACCATCCCGTCAATTAATAAAGCATCAAGTGTTTTTACTACCAGCGTATAACTTCTGCCGATGGACATGCTTAACTCCGTACAGGAGAGGGCGCCCGAATAATAAAGGGCTTTGATGATGTTTTTTTTATAAAAATCATTTTTTAAGGGCATTTTTCAGGATTTCAGAATTAATGTGAAAGTTTATCATTAATGTTAAACTTCTTAATAAAGATATAATAGCTTTTAGTTTTTTACAAAAACATTTAAGAAAATATTTAAAAAAAATGGCTAAAAATTGCATTTGATTTACAATCTCTTGGTTATCAACTAACTATTTGATGGGTATTTAGATTGAGTTTCATTCAAAAATTGAAGAGACCTGACAGTTTAAATTTGGTTAATAGCAACAACCACTTTTAATAACAGTACCACAGAGTCCAAAACCTAATTAGTCTGTGGTAAAGAGGCTCTGTACCGACAAAATTGTTAAAGATGTGGACAATTATAAGAAGTATGGGTAATTCAATTGTAAGTGCTATACTGCCGATCGCCGATCAATACCAAACAAAATCCGGATAGGCAAATAGAATAATAAGATCCCAATTTGGAGTTTCAAAGTAGGAGGACTAGCAATTATAGTTTTGGCGCAGAGTGTCAGGCAATCAGCCAAAAGTTGTTGCCAAAGCAAATATCTTATTTGGTGAAAAAGGTTGGGGTTTAAGCCTTGAATTAGCTAAAGATAAGCATTGAAAAGCACATAAAATTGTCAGGACAAATCGGTGGTTGAAGGCGTTAGTTTATTTATTTCCCATTGAATAAAAAATAATACACTCACCTATTGGGTAGTATTTTAAAATCCCTTATCTTGCACACATAATAACTAATTATAAATTAGAGTGGCCCTTCAGGAAGAAAATCTTTGGGGCTACATTTGAAGATTTTTGCCAATGAATTAAGATGATTTATATTATAATGTGAGCGATACTTATTGCTCTCAATCTTGCCAATAAATCCTGGAGATATACCAAGTTCATTAGCTAGGGTAACTTGAGAAATGTTTTTTGTATTACGCATTTCTCTTACTTTGTTAATTACGTAAATATCGATATTTGTTAACATTCACCTGCCTATTAGCAGGTAAAATTGAGGAATTGTGTTGGTTGGAACAATCACCTATGAGAGAGTGTTTCAATTGTGGAATGAATTAATTCCTAATCTTTAAATCAACATATGCTTAGAACTTAGAACCGTTTATTGCCTATAAAACTAACATATTAGAATCTTGTCTGTTTTAAGCACTAATAACAACAAGGTTTATGCTTGCATCAAAATCTAATTATTTAGAAATAAAATTATTAATAATAATAGATAAAATATGAAAATTACGAAAAGGCTTACTTGCTTGCTAAGCGGAGCTGTATTATTACTAAACGCTCATGCCCAGAAAATTGATATAAAGCCATATTATATCGGTGATCGCGTAACGGATTTGCCACTAAAACCGCTATTCAATTATAAAGATTCGGTGGCAAAGCTTTCAACTTTTGGCCATAAACTTATCATCCTGGATTTCTGGGGAACAAGTTGCAGTAATTGTATTGCAATGTTTCCTCTCGAAGATTCATTACAAAAGGTTTTTAAAAATGATCTACAGTTTATCCTAATTACCACTAACCCATATGACAAGGTTAAAGATTTTATTAAGAATTGGAATAATAAAAATAATACCAAATTTAGTTTGCCAATAGTTACAAATGGACTTGCTTTTCGCGATTTATTCTGGCGCCATTACCTTCCCCATTATGTTTGGCTATCACCTCGAGGGAAATTATTAGCACAAACGAGTGATATGAGCATTGATTTTAATATCATAAAAACAACGATTGAAAAAATAAAAGCAGAAGAAAGGAGACTAAAAAGTCACTTCTTTCCCGAGGATTATTTCCATTTTCCTCCCATGACCGGTATTCAGGAATATTTTTTTAAACAGTATCAAGATTAAACCATTATGAAAATAAAATTTTTATTAATTGCTTTAGCATTTTTTATGCTGAAAGGTGAAATATTTGGCCAAACTCAACCAATAATAAAGGGTAAAGTTGTGGATTCTTTGGGAGCCAATATAGAAAATGTAACCATCAAGATATTTAATAGTCATATTGCTACACTTAGTAATAAATCAGGATTTACTTTAAAGTTAGGACATCTTCCAGACACATTAATTGCATCAAAAATGGGATATGCCAATTCAATTGTTATCGTTAGGGACACAACAGTTTTGAGAATTGTATTAAAAGAGAAAGCTGATTCATTGGAAGATGTCACGATTAACACTGGATACCAACATTTAAAACCGAATGAAACCAATGGATCCTATTTTGTAATAGATAATAAAACATTAAATGAGCAGACAGGCATAAATATATTACAACGACTCAAAGGGGTTACAAGCAGCTTACTTTTCAATGTAGGAAAGAATAACCTTAATCCGCAAAATTCCACTAACATTAGCATACGAGGGTTAAGCACAATAAACGGTCCCTTAGATCCTTTAATAGTAGTTGATAATTTCATTTATGAAGGAGACATTAATAATATTAACCCAAATGATGTTGAAAGTATCACAATTCTGAAAGACGCATCAGCCGCAAGCATCTGGGGGGCAAGAGCCGGGAACGGTGTAATTGTCATCACCACCAAAAAAGGCAAATTTGATCAGAAGCTTCAGGTCGATTTTAATAGCACTCTTATCTTTCAGGATAAACCTGATCTGTTTTTTAATAATCAAATTTCCTCATCAGATTATATTGATTATGAACAAACGTTATTCAATTATGGTTATTTTAATCGAAACATACTAAGTAGAGTGAAGGAAGCTCTAAGTCCAGCTGTCGAAATATTTTTAGCCAAAAGAGACGGAAGAATTTCTGCGGAAGACTCGGCATACAGCATTCAACAATTAAAAAAGATCGATAATAGGTCTCAATACGAAAAATATTTTTATAAAAAAGGCTTGACACAGCAATATTCATTAAATCTTCATGGGGGAAGCAATAATCTTGCCTGGTTGATTTCTGGTAACTATCAGAAGGTGTCTACAAATTTAGAAGCAAAAAATGATAAAATCAACCTCAGATTTGAAAATACCTACAAACCTGTGTCGAACCTCAAATTAACTGTGGGCGTATATTACACATCCTCTTCAAATACTTCAGGAAGGATACCTTATGAAAGTGTGTCTGAGATAAATGGTAAAACCCATATACCTTACATGAATTTGGTTGGAGAGGGAGGAACACCGATAGCAGTACCACACAATTTTAGGTTAGGGTACATAGACACAGCTGGAGGCGGTGCCCTTATGGATTGGAACTATTACCCAGCCTCTGATTGGCAACATGAGGTAAATACGAAAAGTACACAGGATATTGTTGCAAATTTTGCATTGCAATATAATATTTCAAAGTGGCTTAATGCTTCTATAAAATACCAGTATGAACAGCAGATCGGTAATAATACAACGCTCAGAGATACCGCAAGCTATTATACCAGGAACATGATCAATCTTTTTAGTCAATTAGACAGAACCACCGGTGTGGTCAACCATATTGTGCCGGTTGGTGATATATATAGTAACCAGATTGAGGAAATTAATTCTCAGAATTTTAGGGGTCAATTAAATATTAGTAAAACCATTTATCAGCATAATTTTAATGCGATTGCAGGCGTCGAAATTAGACAGACCACCGCTCACAATAATACAAGTTTGTATTACGGATATAACGAGGATCCTCTTTATTATGCCGATATCGACTTAGTGAACCAATATCCCAATTTCATAACTGGCGGTAAAAACCGTATTCTCGGAGGTACAGGGCTGTACCGCATGAATAACCGTTTTTTATCCTTTTTCTCTAATGCTTCATATACTTATCAAGGGAAATACTCCGTTTCAGGTAGTGTTCGTAAGGATGGTTCAAATATCTTTGGCGCGAACACTAATGATAAGTGGCGTCCACTTTGGTCTGCAGGATTAGGTTGGGAAACAGCCAAGGAAGCCTTTTACAATATACCTTGGCTGCCTTTTCTGCGATTTACTGCAACTTATGGTGTAAGTGGCAATGTTGATTTGAGTAAAACGGCATTGCCAGTAGGCAGTACCGGAACTAGCACGGTTACTTCCTTGCATAGTATAAGGATCAGCACACCAAATAACCCCGGTTTACAATGGGAGCAAAGTTATCAGACCAACCTAAGAATGGAATTTGCCTTTCCAAGGGAAAGCGTTACAGGATCTTTAGAATATTATCATAAAAAGGGAACAAATCTATATGGCCCAGCTTTATATGATTATTCCGCATTTGGTATCGCCCAAACAATAAACAAAAATGTTGCGTCCATGTCAGGTAAAGGGATGGATCTGATATTGAATACAAAAAACATAAATAGAGCATTTAAATGGAACTCTAATCTGCTTTTAAGTTATAATACAAGTAAGACAACAAATTATTATACAATTTTTGCCAATCCTATATCGAATTTTATCGGCAAGGGGAATGTCATAAGCCCCGTTGTGGGACAGATGATGTATCCATTAGTTGTATATAAATGGGCTGGCCTTGATGGAGAAGGTAATCCCCAGGGATATTTAGATGGTGAAAAATCAACAGATTATAATTCCATAAAAAACAATGCTTTTGCAGAAGGATTTAAAAGTAATAGTATTAAATTAATGGGTTCTGCAACGCCTTTATGGTTTGGTTCATTGATAAATACTATAAAATGGAAAGACATTTCTTTTACTTTTAATATAGGGTTTAAACTGAACTACTTTTTAATGAAACCCTCCCTCTCTTACTCTTATTTAGCAGCTTATGGGACAAATAGCGTTAATTATGCTGATCGCTGGCAGAAACCAGGAGATGAAAGCAAAACAAACGTCCCGTCTTTTCAATACCCTAACGATGCTACCAGAGAAGCTTTTTATAATAGCTCGGAGATTAATGTAATAAAAGGGGATCACTTAAGGCTTCAATATATGAACTTATCATATACAATAAGTAAAGTGAATACGAACAAATTGCCATTTAAGTCATTGCAGCTCTATTTGAATGGCTCTAATTTAGGTATATTATGGAGGGCTAACAAAGATCACCTTGATCCAGATGCAATGGGCACATATCCCGATCCTAAAAACTTTTCAATTGGTATTAGAGCCATTTTTTAAATTATTAAATTGATGTTATGAATAATAAATTTTATTTATTAAGAACCATTTTGATTTATGGTCTTTTTATATCAACGTACGGCCTACAATCTTGTAATAAGTTTTTGGAGAAGAAGTCCAATAACAGCCTTGTTACACCCACCAATTTGAGCGATCTGCAAGCACTTTTGGATGAAAACGTCCAAATGAATAATTCGTCCTCTTCTCTTGGAGAAACAGCATGCGATGATTATTTTTTGGCACAGGATCGACTTAATGCATTGATTGTCAATTATCAGGAGTTGTATTTGTGGCGTTTGCACCAATATACAGATGGCGATTGGTTGTACACTTCTCGACCTATTTACATTTGCAATCTGGTCCTAGAAAGAATTAAAAATATAGAAAATAATGCTGGCAATTTGAATGCTTACAATAATGTTATCGGAAGTGCGTTATTTTTTAGGTCTTATTATTTTTTAAGTCTTTTATGGGACTATGGGAAAGCCTATGACGGCTCCACTGCCAAAACGGATCTGGGAATTATGCTTAGAACTAACTCTGATTTCAATGTTAATTTTCAGCGGGCAAGTGTACAAGATTGTTATGATTTTATTATTAAGGATGTCAAAAAATCGATTTCATTATTGCCCAATTTTCCACAAATTCAGACAAGGCCCTCTAAAATCGCAGCCTATGGTTTATTAGCTCGAACTTATTTATCCATGCGTGATTATAGAAATGCCCTACTTTACGCAGATTCTTGCTTAAACCTAAAGTCTGATTTACTCGATTTCAATGATCCTGATGAGGTGGCTATTGCATCAACCGCTTCCTTTACCCAGTTTAATAACGAAACTATTCTATTTTCTACCTTTGCTCAGACTCCGTATGGGTTTTTCATGCCTTCAAAGCCAGGCTATGTAGATACGACTGTTTATTCAAGTTTTGATGAGAATGATTTAAGAAAACAAGCTTATTTTAGACCCGATGGGTCTGGTTATTATATTTTCAAAGGATCTTATTCCACCAAGAATAACTTGGAGATTTTTACGGGTCTAGCAACTGATGAAATGTATCTCATTCGTGCAGAATGCTATATCAGAACAGGACAGGTAAATCTGGGATTAAATGATTTAAATAAACTCCTTAGCACTAGATGGAAGACTGGGACATATACTCCTGTTTATAATTTAAATGCTGAAGATGCTTTAGAATTGGTATTAAAGGAAAGACGAAAAGAAATGATCTATAGGGGGACGCGTTGGTCAGATATCAAAAGATTGAATAAAGAAGGTTATAATATTAATTTAATAAGAAAAGCCGGAGATGAAGTTTATAAATTGGAAGCTGGAAGCTCTTACTTTGCGCTTCCATTTCCTAGCGATCTTATAAAGATCACCGGTATACAACAAAATTGACGACTGCCCTTTTACTTTCACACATATTTAGTATAAAATAGGACAATTTAAAAGTGGGCTGTCAATCATAGACAGCCCATTTGGTATTCCATAATAATAAAACTAATCTTTATTTGCGTAATCGGCCCCATTAGCGACATCTATGATTCGTGTTAAGCCAGTAATTGGATCTGACGCGGTTTGAAGTGAAATGGTAGATTCCAGTTGAGGTTCAATACCAGACTCATCAACGTAAGTATTTGGGGTCTCAATTGAACACGCTTTATCACTACCATTGCAGTCTTCTGGGGCATCAACTGCAACCCAATTTGAAAGATCCTGGACACTTTGTTCAGAGTAATCATTGGGATTTAGGGGCTGATATGCAAATATATAGTCCGGGTCTTTTGCTGTAGTAAAACCACTGGTAAGACCAGCCAGTGTCATCCCGCCCATAATTGTTAGGACGGTCAGAAATTTAGTTGAAATTGTCATAATTTCTAGATTTAATGTTTGAACCCAGCTTTATTGTCAGGCGTCGGGTTCTTTGCCTGATTTTTTTGGCCAAAAAATATCTTTAAAGGCAATTAGATCGCCTGTTTAATTATTTTATGTTCTGATCCTTCACGTGAACGATCTGGAGTGCGTGCCTTATTCTTTCGAATCAACAACCAACCAATAAAGGCCAATATGGTAAAGCCGATATTAAATATCAAATGTTCTCCCCAGCCAGCGCCATTTAAAATACCACCACAACTACAGGGAATTTTACTATAAACACGGGCCAGACCAAAACCTACATACAGTGTAAAAGCCAGAAGGAGCAAAAATGACAGCAGAAATCCTAGCTTTAAGGATTTAGGGAAACTTAATAATGCTACTGCAAGTAACTCAACAGCTGGAATGAACCACTGAAGAATTGGTATAGACCAAGAAGGTAGTGGCTGTTTTGCCAGTTGATAGGCAAAAACATTAAATACAATCAGCTTGCTCACTGCGGCATACACCCAAAGTAGGATCAAAAGCATGCTTATTGTCTTTATGGTTTGCTGTTTTTTCATTTACTGCCTGATTTACCTTTTTGATCTACTTAATTTCCTATACCTACTAATTTTAAGTGATTTAAGTCGCTCGTATTGTATGATTATCATTGTTGCCTAAACGGTCAAGTCCGTTAAATGCAGAAAATAGATTAAAGTTACTTTGGCAGATGAATGAATTGTTGATATCTTTTCCTTGTCCGTTTTCATTCCCGTATTAACCGGGACTCCATCATAGATTGATGCCTGCTATTTCACTTCATCGCTTTATCCATTCGTCTTTTGGTCTTTTTATATTGATAAATGCGAGAAAACTGTTATCTTGGCCTCCGATACAAATGTCCAACAACCCAAGGATTCCAAATGATCTTTAAGCTACTTACATTGGTGCGATCAAACAAGCTTTGAAGGTGCTTTAAAAATTCAGAAAAAACAATAAGATTCTGAAAATCAATATCTATTTGCCATTTATCAAATTTCCCTCAGAATTCCAGGTAATTTTTAGCCGTAGTCTTAAAAAAAAAACGTGGAAAAAGAAAGGCCTAAAATCATAACAACGGTGCATTACAATATTAAAGGCACGGCCCTTGCTTAACCTCTTTTTGTGACGAGTTGGATACATTTTATCGGCAGACAGACTTGGTAGTGGAAGGAATTTAATTATAATTATTAGATTGGACGCTTTTAAACTTTGGTTTAAGGAACGCATTGGCTCATGGGCTTTAGCCTAGATGCTGTTGATAAAAAAAAGGAACAGGCTCCCGGATGATCTGTAGGTGCCGGTTAAAGCGTTTAAATAAAAAAAATAATAACTAAACTTTTAGATGTCAAGGAGTTGTATTTAAGTGGCTATACTGCCTTCAAAAATACAATTATTGCTTTCAAGATTATAAAATAATATGTTTACCGGTTAACCCCCCATCTGTGTGGCTTATGAAGGACTTAATAAATATGATCAAAGAATATCGTTTTGAAAATCAATATTTATTTGACTTTTTCCTGTTTTTCTTCAATATAACCGGTAATTGAATCCCATAACGTTTTAAGAAAGCCTTAGACAAATAACGGCTGGAGTCGTACCCGCAGAGATTTGCAATACCGGCTACCGTTGTCTCACGATTCTCGGTTGCCAGTTTATAAGCTTGCTCTAACCTTTTTTCCTGGAGAAAATAGCGCGGTAAATAACCAAACAGCAGTTTAAACCCTTCACGGAATTTGGCCGCATTTATGTGGATGTCTTTTATTTTATTCGCAAGGGGTTCTTTTTCATCCATGTTCATTCCCATCTGTAAATAAACCGTGTGTATCTTTTCTATATCCTCATAGCTGAATTGATTTTTTGGTTCTATAGTTTCTTCTTCAATTACCATACAAATGAGCCGTTCAACCATGGCAATAGTAGAAGGTTCATTTTCAAGGCCAGCCCTTAATGCTATCCTTATCTGAACAATCAAATGAAGCATTAAAGGATTAGTCTTTATTCTTAATTCCTTTAAGGCCGCTTCACGCTTTGCTCTATATGCCTTTAGTAAACGTGCTATTTTTGGATACCTAGCTGCAAGAATAGTGAACTTGGCTTCTGGGATATGAATATCAAAAGTCGAAACAGGTGAACTTTTAAAATAAACCTCGGAGTGAACAAATGGAACAGTGGTTAAATTATGTGACCCAAAGTCCAACATCGTCCAACCAAATCCATTTAGATTAATCTGTACAGAACCGGTTAGGAGAAAATGAATCTCAATGCAAGATTCATCTGAACTTGCCGAAAATTTACCGTTACTCCTAACAAGGTAATCGCTATTAGCTATTTCAACTTCACCAACCTTAATCGTTTGAAACAAGATGGGCTGCTTGCCACACATCGCATGGAATTTCTCCGCGCCCGGGAAGCCGTATTTTTCTAATTCTTTTTTTGGGAACGAGGGCTTAATTTCAAGGCGTTCGTGGTTGTTGCCATATAAGTAGAATTCCTTCATATAAGTATTTTAATAATGGTCTTATGTTTTAAAGCCGTTGCCTTGATATTACGGTTTTGGTACTGTTGACGGGATTTTCCTCACCTGGTGATAAAAAAAATGACTTTTCACACTTTAATTGCAATAATAGCTGGTTTTAATAAGGAAGTCATGCCCAAAAACACCATAATCAGCTAAAAGGATTCAAATAAGGCATTATCTTCAGCAAGGGAAAACTGCCCTATCGATTTATTAATTCTAAGGCTAAGTTCAACAATTCTTTCTAAAAATTGGTGTCAAAAATGATATTTTTTTGCCTTAATTTTTGTTAGCACTACACGACTTAACTTTTTAAAGGAGTAAGCATAGCGTAATTCTGTATGGCTAGGGAGTGAAAAAAGGCTTGTGACTGTATATAGGTGCCATTAAAATAACTGTCAATTGCTTAAAGATTCAATTCCTTTTTTGAATCCTGGCCCGCATTTCTGTTGGATTATTACCGAAAAACGATTTAAAGGCCTTGCTGAATTGATGAACGTCAGCATAATTTAACGATGCCGCAATTTGAGTAATGGATAACGACTCTGATCCGAGTAACATTAATGCTCGTTCCATTATTGATTTAGTCAGGGTATGAAACGGCGATTCATTGAAGACTTCCATATAGGCCTTTTTTTAAGGTCGTTTGATTGGTAGTGGTAGTCTTGACCAGATCACCCATTTTGATGAGTCGATCGGGGTTATTTTTAAGTTCTGAGCCGATTTCAAGAATTTTGTTTTGATTATGGCGGCTTAATTTGGGATACGCCATTGTTTTTTTTCGGTTTAATGCCTGAAAAAATAGCTTGTGAACAAGATAGTCAAAGATTGTATAATCAAAAACGAGTAGGTGCTTATTAAAAATATAATGGATGACCTCCATCAAACTGTGCTTTAATTCTTTTGTGCAGTATAGGAAAAGGTTATAAAAATGGTGCGGTTTTCCGCCATAATAATCATGCAGCAGTGGCCCTAATGTATCCGGGAAAAGTTTATAAATACTGTTTAAATATTCGATTTTGAAATAAAAGTCCAGCGTAGCCGCTTTGATCTTTTTGCCCAAGGTAACCTTGCTTTCTACATAAGGCAAAGCTGTTAAAAAATATTGTAATTTAATCAAATTAACGTTGCCGATATTTTTTAAATCCAATGCGCCACTATTTTCCAGACTAAAACTGAGTTCTATAATAGGCCCAGGAATATAAGCTTCCGTTGTTAGGTTTATTTCCGCTGTTTTGATAGTTATTGGACCATATATCATAGGTGGGCCGCGCAATGCGGGTAAAGTTCATATTAAATTTATATCCCTTTAATCCATATTTAGTGACTGGTGGCCCAGGCTTTGTGATTTGATAGGCAGGATCAACCTTTTGCCAATAAGCAGCTCTTGACTCTAAAAACGTAACCTGGAATAGTTTATTTTGCATGTATAAACTGTTTATACCTTACTTGGCGAGTTTTCGGTAGTTTTATATTAGAATACGTGCGGCACTACCTCTCCTCATAAGCAAGTAGTGATGTAATCGAATTTAGAATGATAAAGATTGCTGCCCGCAAATATTGACAGCTGACGCGTTTCGTGAACGAAAATAAGTAATGTTTGGTAAATATATGACAAATATAATACTATTGTGATATATCGTAGAGACAACCCTAAGGTAATTAATTGGAGATAATTTTTGTTATCTTAGACTTAACTGCTTTTTCCATTTATTAGGCTTTTGAAAGACTTTCAACGATTTTTTGTTGCCCGGTTGAGTAGGACAATCGGCCATTATATTACAAATGGTCGGGAGCGTTTATAACTAGAACGGTTCCAAATAAAATGTAATGGAATTATTCAAAGTTTCATACAATGTAATGGAGAAAAGCAGGAGCGGATATTTGTGGGCCGGATATTAGGATTATCTTTTAAAAATTGGCAATTCTTATGAACCGTACCGAGCAGTTATTACAGCTTTTGTCACCTTGTTGCAAGTCCTGATTGATAAATTCGTTGTATATTGAATTTCTGAATGACTAATAATTTTGTCCTTTCTTAATTATTTTAGTAGAATTTTTGGGTTTAATTTATTCTTTTTATTATCTTTGTGCTGTCAGTATTTGGTTCCGTTGCTGCCATTAACGGTAATCTAAATCTGGTTGATTTGCCTACTAATTATTGCCGGAAATACCGTTGTTTATCACATTTAGGTCTTTATATGTCCTAATTAAATTTTGAACCGAAATGGATCAAGTAAAATTATTGGCTTTTGAGCGCCCATTTACTTCCTATGCTATGTTGGTAAACAGGCATGGTCAATTGACAACCCACGAGGTTAGTGAAAATGATAATGCGGAAAAATATAAGGGTTTTCGTAACTCAGATTCGTTAATCCAGGCATCTTCTCCAAAATTGACAACAAAGCAATGTGATGATCTTAAAAAGGATCTGATGTTTAAATTATTTTTAGGCAATGAAGAATTTAAGGATGCAGTGGCTATTCCCTTTCTTAGGGCCTTTTGGGGGCACCTGACCGAAATTCATGATCTGGAATTGAAAACCGCACCTATCAATGGCAGTACGTTAGATTCCAGGAAAATTGATGCGGATGTAGTCTGGCAAGATCCTGTTAAAGGTAGCGTGTTTTTAACCGAAATGCAAAGAACATATCAAAAGTTTTATGCACAAAGGATCTCATTATATGGAGGTAAAACAATTGCTGCTCTTGCTGTAAAAGGTCGCGATTGGGATTTCGACCATGTGCCTGTATATGTATTGGGGTTGGCTAATTTTAATTTGAACCGTGAAGGCTCCAGGGATTATATTCATGAATATGCAAGTATGAATATTAAGCAAAAGGAGGATTTGCTGACAGGGAAGGATTGGAAGATGCTTGTAGATTTAAAAAAAGCTAGAAAAATTCAATCGGAAGTGTTTGCTGAACGGGAAAAATGGATCTTCTTTTTGAATAATTTTCATAATGACATCAAATTAAAAAACATGCCTGCGTTTATGCAGGATGGTTCTTTTAAAAGAGTTATCGATATTACTAAAAAATTAAAACGTGAAAAAATGGATGAATTGATGGATTTTATTAGTGAACTGCATCAAGGCGATCGGGAAAGAGCAGCGAAGAAAGAAGGTATCAAAGAAGGTAAGAAAGAAGGAAAGAAAGAAGGAAAGAAGGAAGGTTTCATGGACGCTATCCAAAAATATATTTCAAAAAAGTCACAGGAATCGGTGATTTCTAGTCAGGAAATTGCGGCTTTGTTCGATGTTGAGGAACCTCTGATTAAATCCTTGATAAATAGATAAGTCTTTAAAAATTAAAAGCTTAAATAATGGATGAAGGAATAGAAGAAGTTTTGGATTTTATCAGTGAACTGCATCAAAGAGACAGAGAAAGAGCAGCCTGGAAAGAAGGTTTCAAAGAAGGAAAGAAAGCCGGTTTTAAAGAGGGACAGAGAATAGCCTTTAAAATGGCTAAACAGGAGGGCATGATTGATGCTATTAAAATTTTTCAATCAAATAAGCCAAGAAGCTGGAACTTTTCTTGTAAAGAAATTGCGGCAATGTTCGGTGTAAAAAAAAGTTGGGTAAGACCGTTAATGCCTGACGCCGATAAGGAGTAGCTTTTTATTATTTTAAACCTTTTTATAATCGCAACTGGGTTAGCCTGCAGGGTAAATGGAACCATTTGTCCTGCGGGCTTATTTTTTGCCCTTTAAATAAAAAGTAGTTTAAAAATCAACCGAGGGTCTTCCGAACTTTCAATTGAAAGCTGATGTATTTGATCTTCATGAAAAAATAATAAAAAAATGTTTTAGGAGTAATAAAGAAGAGGAAGTAGAAGAAAAGAAGCGAAGAGGAATTTCTTTATACTAATCATGAATCTCTAAAAACTATCCAACAATAAAAACAATAGCCAGTGGGTTGGATGTATCATCCAGGTGAATATAAACCAATCTGACAGCACCGATTTGATTACCTGCCAATAAATTTAAAAAACTATTAGCTAATAGCCAAGTAACAAAAATCTGGTTTAAAGAATGTCATTTTTGCAATACAGATTCAGTTATGGGATATTACTATGGGTGGGCGTCCTGCCACCGTCCGGTTGGAGGGTAGCACTTAAGCAGACACTGGGGGCATCCATTATAATACCTAGCTCAGTACCTGCACAATAAAAAGCTGCGCCCAGCCAAAATGATGGCCTTGAAGGACAGTATAGCGAACAACAACCAGTATTTTTTTAAATAAAAAACGCTAAAAAGCCACGGGTAATCATGTTTTCATATTGAGAAAAACAATAATAAAATAGAGCGTATTCCTATATATAAATAGAATATTATGAAACAAGCGAAACAAAAAACCGGGGATCAGGTATTAAAACCAGTAAAATTTTCTATTTCAACACCGTTATATACCGAGTTGCAGGATTTACTGCGAGCAACGACCTGCAGGAATTTTAGTGAATTATTGCGCCAGATCATTGAAGGCAAAGTAATTCCCGCCCAATATTATGACCAGCAGCCTGACAAGCTACAGCAACAACTCCAGGACTATTGCTCCAGCATAACCAATATGAACGAAAAGTTATCCAAAATCCTTCACCATCTTCAATCCCAAAGTGCAAAGGCACCTGAATTGGTAAGGGCAGATTTAATGGAATTAAACTGTCTGGAGGAAAAGTTAGCGGAGCTGTCGCTCCCGCTCTTAGGACTTGTCACCAAAATAGCCGCCAGGTGGCTTCAGGGTAATCCGGGCCAAGACAGCTCCCTGGGCGTGATACCGGAAGTTTCCGAATCCTGACGGCAAAGAATACCGCTTAAGAAAATTACATAGTTTATATGTGTCAAAATTGACTTATATATGCAATTATCCAACCCAGGTAAAACCATTGCCATTCATCCAAACGATGTTCGTCCTGAAGATAACATACGAACGCTGAGCGTCCGGTTATCCGAACAAACCATTCAAAAGCTAACAGACCAGATGCAACGCTGCGGACTTAGTTTTTTAACTGAAGTTATTCGCCAAAGACTAGAGCATCGAAAAGTGAATATAAAGAAGGAAACTTATAATCTGGATGCATGCATGTGGTTATTGTCTGATATCCGCCAGTCATTGGAACTATTTACGCTAAATAGGGCAGAAGTACAGCGTCTGTTAAAACATACAGACGCCGGGCCGTTTAATAACGAGAGAATAAAAATGAAGATAACCGAAATGAAAGATCAAACTCACCAAAATTATAACCTGCCATCAAATCTCCAAAAGATGCACGAGTCATTGTTTGATATCATCTCTAAACTCTCTTATATATGGTTATCAAAGTAAACCGGACAAAATACATGCGCCAGGTGCTCAATTATAATGAAAAAAAAGTGGCATCCGGGGACGCAAAGATCCTGTTTGCAGCCGGGTTTCCCAGGGACCCGATGAGCATGAGCCTTAAAAACAAAATAGACATCTTTACCAAGCTCACCAGGCAAAACCAAAGAACGAAGGCCAATACCCTGCATATCAGCCTGAATTTTTCTCCTAAAGACAAGCTGAATAGCACGGCCTTAATCAATATTGCCAGGGATTACCTGCAGGCCATCGGCCTGGAAAAACAGCCATATTTAGTGTATCAGCATCTGGACGCAGGCCACCCGCATCTGCATATCGCTTCCGTTATCATCGACCATGCAGGCAACCGTCTGGAAACTTTTGATATTGATATCCGCAAACCCAAGGCGATCAGAGACGCGCTCGAAAATAAGTATGGCCTGACCAAAATGGGCGCCAACCGGATAGCACTAAAACACCAGGCGGATGATATAATGCCTTTAAAATTTCTGCACCTGATCAACAAAATTCCGGCGAGCCCTGTTCAATTAGACCGGGTTGCCTACGGCAGCGTGGAGACAAGGACGGCCATATCCTCCATTGTGAGCCAGGTGGTCAAAAACTATACATTTGGTTCCCTAAGTGCCTTTAATGCCATTTTAAGACAATTTGGCGTCATGGCTGACCGGGGACGGCCCGGCAGTCATCTATACAAGGTAGGTGGCCTTCTCTACAGATTGCTGAATGAACATAACCAACCAATCGGCACACCGGTTAAAGCCAGTAAGATAATTGGCAGGCCGACACTGAAGAC
>Ga0164242_10003272_pt1 | contig 18549 bp, 19 predicted proteins | sample OricomgcompostMG_FD_108783 | JGI IMG/M metagenome (GOLD analysis project Ga0164242, IMG submission 108783) | Miracle-Growth compost microbial communities from Emeryville, California, USA - Original compost - Miracle growth compost (MG) ... | reverse complement strand
CGAGGCAACCAGGCGAGCGTGGCCCTGCTGGTCGAACACGTAGACGCCGCGGCTATGCGTCACGACGTAGTCATGCTTGTCCGACGTCGTGGGTTTCCCTATCTGGAAGGCAACGCGATATCGACGCGCCACGCTGGCAATCTTGTCGGGACTGCCGGTCAGGCCAACGGCGTCCTTGCTGAACACGCGCACATAGGTCTGCAGCTTGTCGGGCGTGTCACGGCCGGGGTCGACACTGATGAAGACGATGCGTGCGTCGGAGCCTTCGGGCCCGAGCTTCTTTATGACCTGGGCCAGTTGTGCCATCGTCGTGGGACAGACATCGGGGCAGTTGGAGTAGCCAAAATACAGCAGGACCACCTTGCCTCTGAAGGCCTTTTGGGTCACGGTCTTGCCGCCCGCCCCCTTCAGGGCGAATTTCAAGTCGGGAAAGAACCCCTGTATGTCGTGCAAAGTGTCGCCGGCATTACCGCTGCCGGTGGCAGCCTGCGCAACAGAAGTCAAGCCAAGAAGCGTGATGAACAAGATTTTCAGAATGGTACGCATGACAGTTATCCAGAATATGGTGATGGCGTCAGAGCAACTGCTCGATGTCATGGGCGATGTCTTTCGCCGGCTTCGTCGAGTCGAGCAGGACACGCGCCTGGCCCTTTTGGTCAATGATGTAGATCCTCGACGAATGACTCACGGCATAGTTGCTCCCGGTCGTGCCGGGAGCCTTGGCGTAATACACCTTGAATGACTTGGCGGTTTTCTCAAGTTGCCCGGCAGTGCCGCTCAGGCCGATGAACGTCGGATAGAACGCCTTTACATAATCGTCGACGATGGCCGGGGTGTCGCGTGCCGGGTCGACGGAGATCATGATGACCTGGACTTTCTTCGCGTCGCCCTTCAAGAGATGCATTACGCGGGCCAGCTCTGCCATGGTCGTCGGGCAGACGTCGGGACAATGGGTGTAGCCGAAATAGATGGCGACCACCTTGCCTTTATAGTCGGCGAGCGTGCGGACATGGCCCGAACGGTCCATCATGGACATGTAGTGGCCCAAATTGGTGCCCGTGATGTCGGCACCTTTGAAAGTCGGCTCGGCATTGCCACAGCCGGCCAGGGAAAAAGCCAGCATGCCGCTGGCCAGGGCAGCGGCGACTCGGCGCCTGCCGGACGTAAAAGCTGAGGCGGAGCGAAACATAGTGCCTCCCGGAAATGGATTCACACGATCGCGCGGCATGCCCGCGTGGACAAGCCGCGCGATAACGACGATCAGTACGACATGGCGCCGGGCTTCTTGACTTTGCATTCGACGGTCGGCTTCTCGCCGTTGCTGAATACGAAGGTCACGGGAATAGTCATTCCAGGCTTCACGGTCTTCTTCGGTTTTTCCAGCATGACGTGATAGTTGCCGGGCGCGAAGCGCAGCGTGCCATGCGCCGGGACAGTCACCTTCTTGACCATCACCATCGTCGACACATTGCCTTTGTTCCTGGTCTCGTGCAGCATGGCCATGCCAAAGGCGCTGGTTTCGACGCCCACGAGATCGACACTCCGGTCTCCCGCGTTTGCCATCTTGAAATAGCCGCCGGAAGGCAGGTTCTCGGGCAAGGCCCGGATCCAGCAGTCCGACACTGTCACGGCAGCAGATGGCGCCGCCAGGACTGCGGCCGGAGAGCAGAGCAGAACAGCGAAAAAGAAGGTACGAGTGAGGTTCTTCATGGTTTTGACTTTGACCGAGACGGGGCCGCATGAAAGACGAATGATCGAAGCATCTTTTGCGGCGTATTGTGGGCGAACCCGATTATCCACGCGCCATCGGCTCACCGGCGCATGACACGGGCATGACTCGTGACATCGCGTGCGGCACGACGCATGCCCGACAAGGCAGGCGAACCGGACAGGCCGGCATGTGCGCGGTGGGGACAGCGGTTCGAATTCGAGAAAAGCGAGCGACGTCAGAAGCGATACGGCGGATCGCGCGGATGGCCCGAAGGGAATACGGCGTGAGGACGGAATCGGTTGTTCCGGGGAACAACCAGGGAAACCAATGCCAGCAGCAACACGGCCGGCACCATGGGCGGCATCAAGGGTGTAGCGGTGCTGTGCGCAAACACGCCGCAATAACTGCACACGTCGAGAGGATTTGCCGGGTGGCCGCCCTGCCCATCGGTACGAATGTGGAGCACGACAGCGTGTTGCCCTTCTGCTGCGACGGAACAGATGGGCACGACCAACGCTTGCGGAAGGAAGATCATGCGGCTGACGGTCGGCGCAGCAACAATCAGCCAGATGGCGATCAAGCCGAGCCAGGCCGCCAAACGCTTGGGATATCCGGAAATCATGGCTTCGAGCGCGCGGACCCGGAGTGCGAACCACTCCGTGCTTTGCGGGCTATTATGGCACACGAAGCCCGCGCCAGGGTAGCCGCGTCTTCCCCACAAGCAGGCTTTCGCACCAGCTTGCCGACAGTCACGCCTGTCTGTTCAGCTTCCGGCCCCCATATTCGGCAAGACTGATCCCTGCCAGGATCATTATCAAGGCAATCGCGTGATAAAGGTGGAACGCCTCGCCAAGGATGGCAACCGCCAGCAATGCGCCCCAAACCGGCAGCAGGTTGATGAACAGGCCCGCCCGGTTCGCTCCGATCAGCTCCACTGCCCGGATGTAAAAAGCCTGGGCAATAAGGGACGGAAAGATGACGATGTAGATGACCACCAGCCAGCCCCGCATGTCGGGAACAATGGTCTCGCCTCGAGCCGCTTCAAAAGCCAGCATGGGAAGCGATGACAAGGTCGCCCCCAGGCACAAGATGAACATCAGGCTCACCCAGTGCATTCGAGGCTTGCTGCGCAATGCGGCAGTATAGATACCGTACGCAATGATGGCGACAAGCATCAGCGCATCACCAAAATTGATGTCGAGGCCAATCAGATTGGCCCACTCGCCGCGCATGGCAATGATGATCACGCCTATGAAAGAGCACAAGAAGCCTACCGCCTGCCCTACGCCTATGCGGCTGGAAAAGAGGGCGAAACTCGCAGCGAATACGAAAAGCGGCATGCCTCCTTGCAGAATGCTGACATTGATTGCGGTGGTATAGATAAGTGCGTAATAAAGCGCGACGCTGAAGACAGTGAAGCCCAGCGCTCCCAGCAACAACAGGTAGCACAGTCGAGGCCGGATCGACGGCCAATCGGCGGCAATCCGCGTTCTCCCGAACAAATACAGCACCCCCATCACGCTCGCCCAGCGGAGGGTGACAAGGATCATCGGGGAAACGTGGCCCACCGCCAGCTTGCCAGCGATCGAATTGCCGGCCCAGAAAAGTGTCGTCAACGCCAGAAGAGCGTAGGCTTTATAGATGGCGTGTCTCCGAAACCGGAACCCGGATTGGTTTCATTCCGAATCGGGCCGACAATACATCGCGTCGAGCCATTCTCCGTCGGGACGCCATCGCGGCATTGGTCATGAGGTCTCGTTTTCTTTGGCCGCACTGCTTTGGGCGCGGTGACGCTTCTGTGCATAAAGCCGGGTGTCCGCGACCCCCAGCAGCGACTCGGCATGATCGCCGTCTTCAGGCATGGTGGCCACACCGATCGTGATCTCCGGATAGGCCGCTTCGCGGGCCGCGGTCTCGCGGATGACCGTGCCGATGCGAAGAGCGATCTCCAGCGCCCTGGTGTGGCTGGTTGCGGGCAACACGGCAATGAATTCGTCGCCTCCGTGGCGGCCCAAATGATCATTCTCGCGCAATATGCCACGCAGGGTTTCAGCCACCCACGCCAAGGCGCGATCGCCCATGCTGTGGCCATAGTGGTCATTGATGAACTTGAACCGGTCCAGGTCCATCGCCAGCACGCTCAGCGGCTGCCCGCGCAGCTTATGCAGCGCCAGTTCCGCGTCGAGCCGGGACAGAATGCCCCGGCGATTGAGTAGTCCGGTGAGTGGGTCCCGGAGGGCCTCGGTCTTGAGGTTGGCCTGGGTGGTCTCCCAGTTGGCCGTCATCCGGTTGAAGCAATCGGCCAGCACCGCCAGCTCGTCCCGCCCGCCGGCATCCACACGCACACCCGCCTCGCCTTCGTTGATGCGGCCTGCGGCGTCCGTCAATGCCCGCAGCGGCCGCAGCAACGAACGCAGGAACACCATGGCCAGCAAGGCAGCCACCGCCAGGGTGACCACCCAGATCCACATCAGCCAGTGCAACTGACTCTTGCGCTGCGCGGCCGCCCTTTCGTACCGGATCCTGAGCACATTGGACAGGCTCATGCGGGCACTCGAGACATCCCGAATCGCCTGCTCCAGTTCCGCGCGCGTATGAAGGGTGGCCGCTGCATCGCTCACGTGCCGGGCATGCACCTGCTGCACCAGGCGGCGAACCGCGGGGCGCGCCTGCAGCCAGGACTTCTGGGCGTCTTCCAGAACATTCTTCGGCACATCCTTGGCGTCCATGCCGACACCGATGCTGGAGAAGCTCTTGTCGATATTCTGGGTGAGCCCGGCGAAGTCCGGTACGGAGTCATTCGACTCGGCCAGCAGTTCATCCACCAGCGCCTGCTGGAGGTAATATTCCAGGGTGGTCAACGGGAGCAGCCCGTGTATCGACTCCTCGACGGAATCGCGAAAGGCCATCTCCTGCTCGTTCAGAACCACCATGCTCACGGCACTGAGCACTGCCAGGGGCAGCAACAGCACGGCTATGACCGCCATCACCCGTTGCCGCACCGAAAGCCTGCGCAACAGCGCTTCGGGGCTTCTTCCCATCAAAACTCCCGTGATCCAGTTTCACGCCGTGTAAATTGTAGCGACAATGTCACCTGTTCATGACAATTTCCAAATCAAAAGGAGCCACACATGCAAATCTACGGCAGGCGCAGTTCGATCAACGTGCAAAAGGTGCTGTGGACGCTCGGCGAACTCGGGCGCATCGAAGGCCGCGACTATGAGCGTATCGACGCGGGACTGCAGTTCGGAGTCGTCGACACCCCGGACTACCGGAAACTCAATCCAAACGGCCTCGTGCCGGTGCTGGTCGATGGCGACCTGGTGCTGTGGGAATCAAACAGCATCATTCGCTATCTGGCGGCAAGCGACGGCCGCCACGCCCTCCTGCCCGCCGACCCGAAAGCCCGCGCCGACGTGGAGCGCTGGATGGACTGGCAGCTCGCCACCTTGTGGGCCAGCCTGCGGGTCACCTATCTTGGCCTGACTCGAACGCCCGAGCCACAGCGCAATTACGACGCAATCAGGAAAGGCTACCAGGACGCGTCGCGCCTGCTCGCCATGGCCGATACAGTGCTCGCGGGCCAACCGTTCATGGCGCGATCAGGGTTTTCGGTAGCCGACATCGTTGTCGCACTGGTCGTGCACCGCTGGATAAACCTGGGCAAAAGCTTCGCCGATGTGCTTGGCGAGAGGCCGGCCTTGCCGGCGGTGATTGAATGGCATGCGCGGCTGGCCGCGCGTCCGGCATTTCAAGGGGCGGTTTCCTAGAGAGCTCGAGCCACCTTCGTGGACCGCGGCCAGAGCATAGCCCTGGCACCATCCGGTTTGCATCGGTCACACCTGAATCATCCCCACCAACTCCCCCATATCGGCAAACACCCGATGCGCCCCCGCTTCAACCAGGCTGCGCGCGGGCGTCAACGCGGCGTGCCCGAACACGGTCATGCCAGCCTTCACGCCAGCCGCCACACCAGTAGGCGTATCTTCCACAACCACGCATCGTTCGGGCCGGGCACCCAAACGGCGCGCCGCATACAAAAAGACATCAGGCGCCGGCTTGGGATTTTCCACTTCCACCACGCTGAACACCCTGCCCTCGAATCTAGGAAGCAGGCCCGTCGTTCCCAAGGTTTCACGAATTTTTTCCGGCTCGCCGCTAGAGGCTACGCAGTATGGCAGCCCCCTCGCATCCAGAGCATCCAGCACGGCGGAAATGCCAGGCACCGCCTTCAGGCCCAGGCGAAACGCTTGAAAAACGCGACGCCGGTATTCATCAAGGAAGCCATCGGGCGGCTCATGTCCAAGCAATTCCCTCACCTTGGCCATGCATTGGGGCATCGAGCGTCCGAGGAACCACTCGTACATGTCGCCCAGCGTCACCGCCAGGCCCCGTTCGTTGAGCATCGTCGCGAAGATCGCATTCGACAGCGGCTCACTGTCGACGAGTACGCCGTCGCAGTCGAAGATCACCAAATCGGGTAAATTGGAAATGGACTCTGTGGAAGGCTTCATATGGGCCCAGAGTTTACCGTAGGCATGGAACTGGCCATCACGAAGGAGATGGCGTGTTTCGAACCGCCGGAAATTCCCGAGGGCCGAACCACGCGCATCAGCCAAGCGCGCACACAGAACCCGCCGAGACCAAGCCCAGTTGATCCTTGGCATGCTCCACATCCTTGTCATGCGACAGTGGAGCGCCGTTTTTCACTGCCAGGATCTCGGCCATGACGCTCACCGCAATCTCGGGTGGCGTCTTGCTGCCAATATAGATGCCCACGGGTCCGCGCAAGCGGGCCAGGGATTCCTCGGTCTGGTCGAGGTACTCGATCATGCGCTGGCGCCGCGTATGATTATTGCGCCGGCTGCCGATGGCGCCGATATAGAACGCAGGGGTTTCCAGTGCCTGCAAGAGCGCCAGGTCGTCCAGTTTCGGATCGTGCGTCAAGGCAATCACACAACTGCGCGCGTCGGGCTGAAACTCCGCCACGGTGTCGTCCGGCATCGTGGCCACCACACGCACGCCGGGCACGTTCCAGATGCTGTTGTATTCCCTGCGCGGGTCACACACGGTGACCGCGAACCCGCAGAACTGTGCCATCGTGGCCAGATATTCGCTCATCTGCCCGGCGCCGATGATGAGCATCCGGTATTCAGGGCCAAACGTGTTCACCAGCTCTTGCTCGTCCATGCCCAAATCCGCGGGAACGTCGGAGATTTCCAGACGCACCTGGCCATCGGCCAGGCACACGCGCCTGTGCATGAGTTTTCCGGCATCCAGCGCCTGCACCAGATCCACCAGCGCCTGGGCTTGCGGGTCGAATTCGAGAACGACCTCGAGCGTGCCGCCACAGGGCAGGCCGAAGCGATGCGCCTCGTCCGCCGTGACGCCGTATTTGACAAACTGCGGCGGCCCGATGCGGGGCAAAGGGTCCGGGGCATTCGGCTGGGTGTAGCGGAGAATCAGGTCGTCTTCGATGCAGCCCCCCGAAACCGAGCCCACGATCACGCCATCTTCGCGCATTGCCATGATCGAACCGACAGGCCGCGGCGACGAACCCCAGGTACGCACCACTGTCGCCAGAACGGCATGGCTACCCTTCTGGCGCCAGTCGCATAGTGCGCGCAAAACGGTGAAGCTCAGATCTTCCATGACTCGACTCCTTGAAGTCTCCTCCATAGGATAATTCTTATCGTGTGCCGTGTCTCATCGTGATCCCCAGGCAATACCCAGTACGACCACCAGCGCCACCACCACCCAGATCCAGATGGGAAAGCGACGCGCCGCCGCATCCCCCTTGGTTGACGAGACGGGATGACCGGAATCGGCTGCCTCGGGCGCGGCGCCCGATTCCGGATAGCGGCGCTGCATTTCTTCGTCGAAGCGCTTGAAGAAACTCTGGGCCATGGAATTCGCCACCCCATCGATCAGGCGCTGGCCCACCTGGGCGATCTTGCCTCCGACGGTCGCGTTGACCGCGTAGCTCAGTTCGCAGCCGCCGCCCTGAGGGGCCAGGGCAACCCTGGCCGTACCCTTGCCGAAACCGGCAGCCCCGCCGTTTCCATCAAAGTTGAGCGTGTAGCTTTCCGGGGCCCGGATATCCGTCAACTGTATCGTGCTCTTGAACTTGGCTGCGACGGGGCCGACCTTGATGGTGCTGACCAGGGCGTAGGCGTTGTCGCCGGCAGGTTCGATGCTCTCGCAGCCCGGCACACACACCTTCAGGACCTCGGGATCATTGAGCGCTTCCCAGGCCTGCTGCTGGGTGACGGCGAGTTGACGCGAACTCTGCATGTCCATCGTTATCTCCTCTTGAATCACCGTTTCATCAGCGCGGCGATTGCACCCGCCAGTTCCTGCAGACGGCTGACATTGTGTACCGCCAGCATAGCATCAGCCATGCGGTGCAGCACGGCGGCGCCGCGCGCGCTGGGCTCGTACCCGTCGAAGCGCAGCAACGGATTGAGCCACAGGACGCGGCGCGAGCGGCGCTTGAGCCAGGACAGCTCTCTGGCAAGGTCTTCCGGCTCACCGGTATCCAGGCCGTCGCTGACAATCAGCACAATCGTGCGCCGACCCACCAGGCAGCGGGAATACTGTCGCCGCAAGCTGACCAGACAGTCACCCAGACGCGTCCCCCCCGCAAAATCATGAATGAGGTCGCCCGCGGCGAGCAGCATGGCATCCGTGTCCGCCAATCGAAAAGCCGCCCCCAGATAGGTCAGTTCGGTCCCGAAGGCGAATACCTCGCGGTTCACCGGCAGGGTCTGCCCACCAGCCCGGACATGCCTGGTCGACGCATGCAGGAACGCCAGCAAGGTGCGCGCGTAGCGCTCCATGGAGCCCGAAACGTCCACCAGCACCAGCAGCGGCAAAGGCTGCGGCCGCCGCTGCAGCCGATGCAGAATCATCACGTCGCCGCCATGTCGCGCCGCCGCCCGCAAGGTGCGCCCCCAATGCACACGCGGGCCGCGCCAGCCGGCGCACGTGCGCCGGCCATCGACCGTGGGCAACGGCAGCGCCACATCCTGCGCCAGACGCTGCACCAGGGCATATTCGTTCGCCGTGAGCCGATTGAAGTCCGCTTCCTTCAGGCGCGCCAGATCGCTTGCCGTCATGGCGGCATCGAGCTCGACATCCGATTCCGCGCGAGGCTGGCCGGCAGTCGGTGGAGCCAGGGCCGCGCGCACCCGCGGGCGTGTGCGCGGCGGCCCGGCTTCACGCGCCGCACGCGGCACCATCCGGGCCAGCAGTTGATGGGCCAGTTCCGGATCCCGGAAAAATGCGTCGAACATCTCGCGAAACACGATGCGGTCCTGCTCGCGGCTGACCAGCACCGCCTCCAGGGCCGCGCCGACGTCCTGTTTATGCGCCACACCCACGCATTGCAAGGCTTCCTGGGCCAGGGCGATCCGGGAGGCGTCCACCGGCACTCCCGCACGACGCAGCGCACGGCCAAAGGCACTGAGATTGCCGCTGAACTTGCCGCGGCGCGCATCTCCCAGCTGGGACACCCAATGCGGCCGTGGCCCGGATGCCGGATCGCTGGTCGATGTCACGGTGCCCCCCTCACGCGACGGCCTGTTCCGCCGATCGCAAGGCCCCGGACACCAGGGCAGGGTCCAGCGCAGCCACATCGTCGCGCTGCTTGAACAGGATGCCGGCGGTATCCACGACGATTTCCGGGTCAAGCACCAGCGTGTCCAGGGCGACCAGCGCGCGCGCCCACTCCACGGTTTCGGCAATGCCCGGCGCGCGCTGGAAATGTGCGTCATACGGCGCGGTACGCAGTTGCTGCACAAAAGCCGCCACCTGTCTGGCCAGGGCTTCGGGGGCCTGCGGCACCAGCGCCCGCACGATGGCCAATTCGCGCTCGCGATCGGGGTAGTCCAGCCAATGATAGAGACAGCGGCGCTTGACCGCGTCATTGAGTTCGCGCGTACGGTTGCTCGTCAGCAAGGTCACCGGCGCGACGGTTGCACGCACCGTTCCGAGCTCGGGGATGCTGACCTGATATTCCCCCAGGTATTCGAGCAGGAAGGCTTCGAACGGCTCATCGGCTCGATCCACTTCATCGATCAGCAGCACGGCGCCCGGCGCGGGCGCCTGCAGGGCCTGCAGCAACGGGCGGCGCACCAGGAATCGCGGCTGATAGACTTCCTGTTCAAGGTCGCCGGCGGGCATCCTGCCATCGGCCGCCCGCAGATGCAGCAGTTGCGCCGCATAGTTCCATTCGTACAATGCCTCGCGCTGCTCCAGACCATCGAAGCACTGCAGCCGCAGCAGATCACGCCCAAGCACACCGGCCAAAGCCTTGGCGAGCTCGGTTTTGCCCACGCCGGGCTCGCCCTCGAGCAACAGGGGCCGCCCGAGCCTGAGCGCCAAAAACACGGCAGTAGCCAGACGCCGATCGGCAAAGTAGGCTCGGGCTTCCAGAGCCGTCATCAGCGCATCGATGGAATCGAGCCCGGGAGGCAGACCAGCCGGTGCCGCCGATGCGCCCGCGGAAGCCATTTACGCCAACGCCCGGGCCACGGCACGCTGCGTCATCACCCCGACCAGATGCGCCCGGTAGGCGCCGCTCCCGTGAAGGTCGGACGACATCTCGGACTCATTGGTCGGAACGCCAGCCACCGCGTCGGGCGAGAAGTGATCCTTCAACGCGGCCTCCATGGCCTGGTGACGAAACACACCATTGCCCGCACCCGTTACAGCCACCCGGACCTCGTGGTCGAACTGCGCCACGAACACACCGATCAGGGCGAACAATGAAGCAGGCTGGGGAAACTTCACGTAAGCGGCGCGCATGGGCACCGGGAAGCCGATGGCGGTGATGAGCTCGCCGGGTTCCAGCGCCGTCGCAAAAAGCCCCTGGAAAAAATCGTCGGCCATGACCTGGCGGCTCGTCGTATGAACGGTCGCCCCCAGTGCCAGCAACGCCGCGGGGTAGTCGGCCGCCGGATCGTTGTTGGCCACCGACCCGCCGATCGTGCCCATGGCGCGCACCTGCCGATCGCCAATGCCGTCTGCCAGCGCGGCCAAAGCGGGAATGGCCGCCGCGATTTCCGCGCTTGCGGCGACATCTGCGTGCCGCGTCATGGCGCCGATCACGACCTGGCCGGATTCCTGGCGGATGCCGGCCAGGTCGGGAATCGCGCCCAGATCCACCAGTTGTTCCGGAGCGGCCAGGCGCAGCTTCATCGATCCCAGCAAAGTCTGCCCGCCCGCCAAGGGCTGCCCGCCTGCCTGGACCAGCCTGAGGGCATCGGCCCGCGTGGTGGGACGCTCGTAGGTGAATGCGTACATTTTCGTATCTCCTGTATGGGTCACCGAGCGGCCTGGATGGCCTGCCACACCCGATATGGCGTCGCCGGCATGTCGATGTCGCCCACTCCCAGCGGCTCGAGCGCATCCAGCACGGCATTGATCACCGCCGGCGGGGAGCCGATGGTGCCGGCCTCGCCGCAGCCCTTGCTGCCGATCGGGTTGTGCGTGCAGGGTGTGCAGACCGTGCCCAGCCTGAACTCCGGGAAGTCCGCGGCGCGCGGCATGGTGTAGTCCATATAGCTGCCGGTCAGCAACTGGCCGCTGTCCGGGTCGTAGACGCACTGCTCCAGCAGGGCCTGGCCAATGCCCTGCATCACGCCGCCCTGCACCTGCCCCTCTACGATCATGGGGTTGACGATGACGCCGAAGTCATCCACCGCCGTGAAGCGATCCACGCGCACCACGCCGGTGGCCGGGTCGACCTCGACCTCGCAGATGTGGGTCCCGGCCGGGAAGGTGAAATTGCTGGGATCGTAGTACGCGGTCTCGTCCAGCCCCGGCTCCAGCTTGTCGAGCGGATAATTGTGCGGGATGTACGCCGCCAGGGCCACCTCGGCAAAGGGGACTTTCTTGTCGGTCCCCCTGACGCTGAATTCGCCGTTGGTGAATTCGATGTCGGCATCACTGGATTCCATGAGATGCGCGGCGATCTTCTTGGCCTTCTCTTCGATCTTGTCCAGTGCGTTCATGACGGCGACGCCGCCGACGGAAAGCGAACGCGAGCCGTAGGTGCCCATGCCGAACGGAATCCGGCCAGTGTCGCCATGCACGATTTCGACCGCATCGATGGCCACCCCCAGCCGCGCGGCAACCAGTTGCGCAAACGCGGTCTCGTGGCCCTGCCCGTGACTGTGGGTGCCCGTGAATACGGTTATCGAGCCCGTGGGATTGACGCGGACCTCGCCGCATTCGTAGAGGCCCGCACGCCCCCCCAGCTGTCCGACAACGTGAGAAGGAGCCAGGCCACAGGCCTCGATGTAGCTGGAATACCCGATGCCGCGCCTGAGGCCCTTGGCCTCGCTGGCTTGCCGGCGCGCCGCGAAACCCGCCACGTCGGCGAGCTTATTGGCCTCTTCCATGCATTTCGGAAAATCCCCCGTATCGTATTGCAGGGCAACCGGCGTCTGGTAGGGAAACTGGGTGATGAAATTGCGCCTGCGGATTTCGTCCTGTGACAGGCCGAGTTCCCAACCGCAGCGCGTGACCAGGCGCTCGACCAGATAGGCCGCTTCGGGTCGGCCCGCGCCGCGGTAGGCATCCACAGGCGCCGTGTTGGTGAACCAGCCGTCGACCTCGACATATATCTGCGGCGTGGTGTATTGCCCGGCCAACAGCGTGCCGTACAAGATGGTCGGCACCGCCGGACCAAAGGTTGCCAGATACGCGCCGAGGTTCACGTCGGAATGGACTTTCAGGGCCAGGAACTTGCCGTCCTTGTCCATCGCCATCTCGGCATGCGTGATGTGATCCCGCCCGTGCGTGTCCGTCAGGAAGCTCTCGCTGCGCTCGGCCGTCCATTTGACTGCGCAGTTGAGTTCGCGCGACGCCCAGATCACCGCCGCGTCCTCGGAATACAGGTTGATCTTGGAACCAAACCCGCCCCCCACATCGGGAGCCACCACACGAATCTTGTGCTCCGGCACGCGCAACACATAGGCCGCCAGCAACAGGCGCGCCAAGTGAGGATTCTGGCTGGTCGTGTACAAGACCGACTCGCCCGACGCGCGGTCGTAGTGCGCATTGTCGGCCCGCGGCTCCATGGCATTGGGGATCAGGCGATTATTGACGAGATCGATCCGGGTGACGTGCGCCGCATTCGCAAAGGTTGCATCAATGGCGGCCTTATCGCCCAGCACCCATTTGTAGCAGCGGTTGTCGGCGGCCTCCGCGTGCAACGCAGGACCATCTTCGGCCTTGCGCATGTCGACGACGGGCTCGAGTGTGTCATAGTCGACATCCACCGCCTCGGCGGCGTCTTTCGCCTGCTCCAGCGTGTCGGCCACCACCATGGCGACGGGCTCACCCACATAGCGAACACGCTGGATCGCCAGAAACGGGTGCGCCGGCTCTTTCATCGGGCTGCCGTCCGGGTTGCTGATCAGCCACCCCGTCGGCAAGCCGCCAACCTTGCCATCGATATCCTGGCCGCTGAAGACGCGCACCACTCCGGGCATCTGGCTGGCCCGGGTCGCGTCCACGCCCTTGATAACGGCGTGAGCGTGCGGCGAGCGCACGAAACAGGCGTATTTCTGGCCTTCCTGCCGAATATCGTCCACATAGTTGCCCGCCCCAGTGAGAAACCGCGCATCTTCGACCCGCCGCACGGATTCGCCCACATGCGGCATCGCGGCAAACTGATTCGCACCCATGATCGTGTCTCCTGTGTGGCGCCGTCACGCCGCCATGGTTTTCTGGGCAGCCTGCACGGCCCGGACGATGTTGTGATAACCCGTGCAGCGGCAGAGATTGCCTTCCATCTGCTCCCGGATCTGGGCCTCCGTCGCCTGCGGCTGATGCGCCAGCAGGTCCACCCCGCTCATCACCATGCCGGGGGTGCAGTAGCCGCACTGCAGGCCGTGACACTCCTTGAAGGCAGCCTGCATGGGGTGCAAGCTGCCGTCCGCACCGGCCAGCCCCTCGATGGTGGTGATCTCCGCGCCCTGCATCTGGGCCACGAGCACATTGCAGGACTTGATGGCGCGGCCGTTGGCGATCACCGTACAAGCCCCGCACTGAGCGGTATCGCAGCCCACATGCGTGCCCGTGAGCCGCAGATGATCGCGGATGAACTGCACCAGCAGCGTGTTAGGCGCAACGTCCATGCCGACAGCCTGGCCATTGACTTTGAGTTCGACTTTCATTTTGCAGATGTCTCCTCGTCGTAGCTGTTTTACAGACTTCTGTTCTTATTGTTAGACCTGCGAGCGACGAGGCGCCACCTAGGGGAAACCCTTACCAGTGAGCGTCCATATTGCTGATGGCCGGGGGTCGACCCAATACACAGTTGGCTTGCCGAATTGGCTTGCCGGGAAGAATGATTTATTCTTACTAAATTGCGATCGATTAGAAAAGAGTACGAAAATGGCTGCTATTGCCACGCTGTCCAGCAAATTTCAGATTTCGATTCCCAAAGCCGTACGTGAAGAGCAACACTGGGAAGCGGGGCAGGAAATCGTGTTCATCCCCAAGGGCAAAGGCGTGCTGATGATGCCTGTGCCGGAACTGGGCCAATTGGCCGGCATCGCAAAGGGCGCGCGTAAGGACGACTATCGCGACCGCGAGGATCGATACTGATGGCGCCGCCGCTACGCGTGGTCGATACCTCGGCCTGGATCGAATGGCTCACAGGTAGCGCGCTAGGCAAAAAACTGGAAAAACAGTTCCCGGACAAGCCTCAGTGCATCGTGCCGACGATCGTACAGCTTGAACTGTCCAAGTGGCTGGTGCGCGAGGTTGGCGAAGAACAGGCCGACCAAATGATCGCCTACACGCAAAAGTGCATCGTCATTCCCATGGACACCACTATTGCGTTGCGGGCAGCCGACCTGCACCGCGCGCATAAGCTGGCCACCGCCGACGCCATCGTCTACGCGACAGCGCGCCACCAGGGCGCGGATCTGCTCACCTGCGACGCCCACTTCAAGGGGCTACCTGACGTGGCGCTGTTCGCCAAGACGAGTCGAGATTTCGAGGAAAATTGAAAAGAAGAAATAGGGTCCGCCGACTTATTCATAGCGGAAGGATTCAAGGAAGTGTCGGCGCGGTCGTTAAGACGATGTCCGCTTTATGGCCAGCCCCATGGAACCACAAGACCGATTTCACTCATAGCTACCTCAGATTGGAACAAGTACTTGCCATGAGGTCATATAGCAGCTGCGCTGCCGCATCAAGTGGCCGATCCCGGCGTTTGACCAGCCCTAATCGGCGAAAGATCGTAGGCTCAACAAGAGGCACCGTCGCAATCTCTCTTGATATACCCGAAGGCAGCCCCATCCGCGGAATCACACCGATGCCAGCATGCGCCTGGACGAGCTGCACAAGTGTAGAAAAGTGCTGAACTTCACAATATTGGCGCAACGAAAGCTGAGTGCCAAATAATGCCAGATCCATGATTACTCTGTTGCCACTGGTTCTGGCGATTGCTATGTAGTCATACCCCTCCAGTTCGCTCCACTTCACTTCCCGCTTAAAAGCAAGTGGGTGGTTACGGGGACAGATAAGGACAAACGGATCCTCGACGAGAGGTTGAAACAGAATGTCCGGCTCCTGGGTGCCTAAGTAGGTGACGCCGAAATCAGCAATTCCGTTCGTCACCGTTGAGAGTATCTCTGAAGAAGGCTCATCGCGTATCTGTATCCGTATATTGGGATACGTGTCGTGGTAGCGCTTGACCACGCTCGGCAGAAACCGACCCACGGCAGATGGTACGCAGGCAATAGTCACCTCACTCGTCAAGTGTTGTGCAATATCCTGTGTGGTTAGAAGAGCTCCCTCAAGCTCCCCCAGCACATGGCGCGCCTTACGCGCAAATTCACGTCCAGTGACAGTGAGCTCCAGATTTCGCGTATCGCGGTCGAAGAGACGAACTCCGAGCACCCCCTCAAGCTTTTCAATTCTACGCCCGAGCGCAGACTGTGAAATACACAGCGCTTCAGCAGCAGCCCGAAAACTCCCACGCTCGCTGGCTGTGACGAAAGCATCAAGATCAGGCAGATTTATATTAATGCGCATAACGCGATAATCATACATATTTTTGCGCTTTACACAAAATCCGCATCATTTCATACTTTTTCCTGATACGTGGACGTGCCGGGTTCCGGGAACTGACAGAAGCCAGCCAGCCCCGACGAGAACGACCTTCACCGCTGCTTCACAAACAGGCTTGCGCCACAACGACAGGAGATCAAAATGAGGAGACTACCCAACATCAATACGATTAGATTTGCAGCATTTGCTCTTTCGTCTGCCATTGCGCTTGCGTGCACGAACCCGGCAAATGCTCAAACACCTGACTTGAATATCCGGTTTTCCTGGACTATGCCGCCACATACCGCAATTTCTGATGATGCCAATGAAATCGCAACACAAATAGAGAAGCTGAGCAACGGAAAAATTAAAGTATTGACCTATCCCTCTGGGTCCTTGCTCACTGAAACCTCAACAAACAACGGGTTAAGCAACAACACAGTGAATATGGCGCTAGGCGGAATGCGCTGGTGGTCGAGCAAGATCCCCGCCCTCGACTGGGGGACCATCCCCTTCATGGTCAACGACGCAAAGGACATGGTGAAGGCGCTGCGCGGCCCAGCCGGTACCGATATAAATGCGCAACTTAACAAGTTTGGCGTCGAGATGATCGGGGTGACTTTTTATGGCTACATCAAGAGTTTTATCAACACCAAACGAGCAATCAAATCGCCAAGTGATCTAAAGGGGCTCACGCTCAGGTCGGAAGGGAAACTTGCCGCCATGTTCCTGCAATCCCAGGGAGCAACACCTGTTGCTATGGATTCAAGTGAAGTCTATACCGCGCTCCAACGCGGAACACTTGATGGAGCAATGTCGGGGGTGACTACCTTTATTTCCCGCAAATGGGTGGAGCCTGCAAAATACATAACCGCGATACGCTACGTTCCGCAGGCTTATCTCGTGCAGGTCAACAAAAAATGGTGGGAAGGGCTTCAATCTTCGCAAAGAAAAATAATCCGCGAGGCCGTGGCAAAGGTCGAAGTGAGTGCGGCAGACAGGATTGATAACGACTTTGATGTCGCCATTGCAAACGCCAAAAAAGCTGGCGCACACGTCTATGTTCTCAAGGGAACCGCCCGAGAACAGTGGAAAGCGGCAGCCCAACCCATGGCGAAAAAGAACTTTCTTGAAAGCGCAGGCCCTCTCGGTCAGAAGCTCCTTGATGATATAGCCAAGAGTAATTAACCGCTTTGAGAGCAGACAGTCTTGCTCCGTTTCCCCAATACCGAAAAACACTAGAAAGAAACTCAAGTCCAAGCAAATGAAAATAGTCTCAGTCAAAATTTGGCCGCTCATTGTCCCCATAAACGATCTAACGGACGCTCCTGTCAGCGTGCCGAATCCAGAAATCACCAGTGGTCTCATCTTCAAGGGATACCGATCCGTTCTGATCCAAGTGCACACCGATTCAGGAGTGTGCGGGGTGGGCGAAGGGCTAACACGTCTTGCTCCACGGGCAACCATGGAAATTCTTAAGGAATGCTCTGAAGCGCTCATCGGCAGAGACCCTCTTGAGACCGAGCTGATCTGGGATGATCTGTACTCACTCATGCTGAATCGAGGGCATAACCGCGGATTCATGCTTGAGGCAATTGCGGCAATAGACATTGCGCTGTGGGACATAAGGGGCAAAGCGCTTGGACTACCATTGTTCAAGTGCCTTGGCGGCAGCGCCGCGCCGATCCCATGCTACGCATCCTCCTTGCGCATCAAAAAACCGGAGGTCACCGCACAAGAAGCCAAGGAACTCGTCGCGAGTGGGTTCAGAGGCATAAAACTCAAGGTCGGCCGAGGGCGCAACCGACTCTTGGAGGACATTGACTCGGTGAACGCCGTGCGTGAAGCCGTCGGTCCGAGCATAAGAATCATGGTTGATGCGAATTGCGGTTTCTCTCTGGGCCAAGCGGTACGCTTTGGCCGAGAGCTTGACCGGCTGGACATCACATGGTTTGAAGAGCCATTACAGCCCGAAAACCTCATGGATTACAAAATCCTCAGATCGAAAATTGACACACCTATTGCCGCAGGAGAGACGTGGTTTACGAGATACGATTTCCGAGACGCCCTGCTCGCCGGTGCCTTTGACATAGCTCAGCCTGATGTCGCTCGAAGCGGTGGGATCACGGAAACAAAGAAGATTGCTGATCTAACCTCCGCATTTCATGTGGAATTCGCGCCTCACACTGGACAATCGTCGATCGTTTGCCTGACGGCTGCATTGCACTTGGCAGCGAGCGTACCGAGTACTTCGTACTACGAATTCATCGCAGTGGACTGGTCGAAGACCAGTCAAAATCCACTACGCACGCAGATCGGGAACATCAATTTCGAATCATTCAGATCCGACAGCCTGGTTACGCCTCCGACGGAACCTGGCCTTGGGGTAGAAATTGACTGGGATAAAGTCAAGCACTATTCATTAGCCCCTGATTGAACGAGTTGAAGGCGTGACTCAGCCAGGGCCATCGCATTAAGCGGCACGCAGCGTACGACCCCAATGACAATGAACGACAAAATCCCGCCTGGAACTCACACGGCGGAAGGAGAGGTAAGTCGTGGTCGATAATCACGAGGTAAAGGCTCCCGGCGGGGGAGGTTTCCTGTATCGGTGGCAGCACGTCACGCGGGTCATCGGCGAGATCGTGGGGTACGTCGCCGCGGCGCTGCTGGTCATCCTGACCGTTTCCATCTTGCTGGGCATCGTCATGCGCGGCACCCACATCGACAACTCCTGGACCTACGATGTCGATCTGTTCGCCCTG
>Ga0164242_10003271_pt1 | contig 18553 bp, 18 predicted proteins | sample OricomgcompostMG_FD_108783 | JGI IMG/M metagenome (GOLD analysis project Ga0164242, IMG submission 108783) | Miracle-Growth compost microbial communities from Emeryville, California, USA - Original compost - Miracle growth compost (MG) ... | reverse complement strand
TGCCGCGAAAGCGGCAACCGTTCCGGGTTCGTCATGTCCCCACCCATGCGGTAGTGAGACCACGCCGGGGCGCACCGCGTCGGTCACCTCCACCGGAACGTCGACGACGCCGGCGCGCGACCTTACCCGGGCGTGCGTGCTGAGCTGCAGGCGTGCGGCGTCGGTCGGGTGAATCTGCAACGTGCACCGGTCTGGTCCTTTGGCCAGCGTGGGCAGATTATGCATCCAGGAGTTGTTCGACCGCAGGTGACGCCGCCCGATCAACACCATGCTGCCTTTCGGGGACCGGAGCAGCCTGGTGCGCAGCTGGGCGACATCGTCGACCAGCGGTGGCGGGGCGAGCTCGATCTGCCCCGACGGCGTGTTGAGTATCCCGGGCAGTTGTGGGGTCAGGGGGCCGAAATCCATCCCGTCGGGGTACTGGCGCACCCGGGCCAGGGTCAGCGGTTGGTCACCGTCGCGGTACGGCCCGGCCCGCAACAACATGTCCAGCAGACGTTCCGGGCCGCCCAGCTCGGCCGGCGAATCGGCGCCTGCTTCCCCGGCCCCGTTGACGGCACGGTTCAGCGTTTCGGCGACCATATCGTCGATCACATTCAGGTCGGCTGCGGCGCCTTGCCGTGCCAGGATTCCGATCAAGCGCAGCAAGATCTGCCAGTCCGCCTGGTCTCCGGGCTGCGCGGGCAGCACCGGCGGCGAATAGGTCGCGGTGTTGCGGATCGCGAAATGGCCGAAAAACAAGTCGTAGTGGGGCTTGGTCAGCGGCGAGGGCGCCGGCAACACTACGTGCGCGTGCCGGGTCGTTTCGTTGCGGTACAGATCCAGGCTGACCATGAGCTCGAGCTGCTCGAACGCCGCCGCGAGGCGAGAGCTGTTCGGGGCTGAGCGCGCCGGATTTCCGGCTACGGTGATCAGCGCCTTCACCTGCCCTGTTCCCGGCGTGTCGATCTCCTCGGCAAGGCACGCCAGCGGCAGCTCGCCGAGCGTTTCGGGGGCGCCTCGCACCCGGCTGCGCCACCGCCCGATCGTGCTGCCCGTCCGCCCCGCCGTCACCAGTCGCAGATCGGCCGCCGGGCGGGCGAACATGGCACCGCCGGGCCGATCGAGGTTGCCGGTCAGCACATTGAGGACGTCGACCAGCCAGCTCGTCACGGTCCCGAATCGCTGAGTGCAGGTGCCGGTACGGCCGTACACGGCCGCGGCCGGCGCGGCGGCGAGATCACGTGCGAGCCCGCGGATCTCCTCGGCCGGGATGTCGCAGTAGGGCGCAACGGTCTCCGGAGAAAACTCGCGCACGACCTCCTCCACGGTCTTGACGCCGCGAACGTGCGGGCCCAGCCGACCAAGATCGATTCGACCCTCACTGAACAGCACCTGCACTAACGACGCCAGTAGCAGCGCGTCGGTCCCCGGCCGGATTGGGTAGTGCGCGTCGGCCTCCTGGGCGGTTCGAGTTCGGTTGGGGTCGACCACGATCAACCGTCCGCCGCGGTGACGCAGTGCGCGTAGCCGGGCCCGCATCCCGGGAGCGGTGAGCAGACTTCCGTTGGACACCACCGGGTTCGCGCCCAAGATCAACAGATAGGAGCAGCGGTCGACGTCGGGCAGCGGCACCGTGTACATCCCGCCGAACATGAGTTGGCAGGAAACGAATTTCGGCATCGCGTCGACGGTGTTGGCGGTGTAGATATTGCGTGAGCCCAGGGCCCGCATCGCGGCACTGGCATACAGCGTCGTGGCGAAGTCGTGTGCCACCGGGTTGCCGAGGTACACGGCCACGGCATCTGCACCGTGCCGGTCGATCACCGCGGTGAGTCGTTGATCGACGACCGCGAACGCCTCCTCCCAGGACGTGGGCTGGAGCCGCCCGTCGGCGCCGCGAAGATGCGGTGTACGTAACCGGTCGGGATCGACGTGAAGCTCCTTGAGCCCGAGGGCTTTCGGGCACACATGTCCGCGACTCAACACGTGGTCACGATTGCCGCGAATCGAGACGACCGCGCCCCCGTCCACGCTGCTCTCCAAACCGCAACCGGCCTCGCAGAGCGAACAGACATGCCGTCGAATTTGCATACCGGCAGTATAAACATACTGCCGGTATGTACCGCAAGTATGTACCTCAAGTACGTTATGCTGACCGCTGTGACCGGCCCGCGTACCCAGGCAGAACGCACGCGCGTCACCATCGAGCAAATCGTGTCGGTGGCGCGCCGCGCATTCGCCGATGACGGCTTCGACGCCACCTCCGTCGATGGCATCGTCGAACGTGCCGGCATGACCAAGGGCGCCCTCTACCACCACTTCGCCGGCAAACGCGCGCTGTTCGCCGCGGTTTACGAAGCCGAGCAGGCCGCGATCGGCCAGGCGGTGCTGCGCGCTGCCCGAGGCGGCAAGAGCAGCTGGCAGAATTTCCTGGCCGGCTGCCGAGCGTTCTTCGACGCTGTGCTGGATCCGGGGGTTCAGCGCATCACGCTGATCGACGCGCCCGCTGTCCTCGGCTGGGAGATGATGCGCAAGCTTGAGGACGAGCATGTCACTTCCCTGCTGCGGCAGGGCCTGTCGCAAGCGATCGCCGACGGCCACCTCGGCCGCCAGCGCGTGGAGCCGCTGGCGCACCTTATTCACGGCGCGATGTGCGAAGCCGCGATGACGGTTGCCCGCTCAGCGGACCCGAAGCGCGCGAGCAAGGATTCCCTCGTGGCCCTGGAAAACCTGCTCAACGGTATCGTCGTTGGCCGATGACGCGAAGGCGCACCGGCGGTGTGGTCGGACAGAGGCGCACCCTAGGCCGGGTGGCCCACCCGGGCCGCCGCACCCGACGAGACCGGGCCTTATGACTGCACGACTTCCAGCGCCGCAGGATGACCTCACCCCGCGTGCGGCGGCGATCGCCCGAGAGCAAGGGTATGGGGCGTATCAGGCATCGTTTCGGGTAAACCGTATGAGCGACCGGCATTTGGCGATCGCGGTGCTGATGTTGCCGGTTGGGGCCGGCGTGTTTTCCTGGATGGCGTGGTTCGCCTCGCCGTGGAGCGGAAACGATGCCCCGTCCCTGCCCGGCATGGTCGCCTCCGGCATCGCCGGATTGTTCTTCCTCGGCTGCACCGTGTGGCTCGCCGTACCGCTGCTGGTCGGCATGGTCCGGGTCAAGGGCGCCCGTGTGTACGTGTTCGAGCACGGTGCCATCGCCGAACGCCCCCGCGGGAGCCTCTACGCGTGGAAGCTTGATCGCGCGACGGTCCGTTACGTCGTGTGGAAAGAATCCTGGGAGTCGACCTGGCGCGACCGGCCCCAGCTCTGGGTCAGGTTCCACCAGGACGGCGAGGTGATTTGCTTCGACGGGCACGACCGGAAAGACCGAGCCGTCCTGCCAGAACTTGCTCGTGCCCTCGGAGCCGCGAGCGACGAGCCCGAACAGATCGGTGAACTGCGTTCTTCCGACGCACCGACTTCGTTCTGACATCGCGTCATCCCCCGACGTCCAGGCCGGCGCGTCATTCACCCTCACCAGCCATGGTCGGCCCGTCGCAGAGCTCGTCTCGATCAGCGCGGCACCGCGCGGTTCGGCCGGCAGCCGTGATCCTCAGCGACCAGAACACCGCGACCTGTTCGCTCGGGTCATCGTCGCCGAGGCGCTACGCCGCAATCTGACCACCGTCATCTGCGACACCACAAGCATCGATGCGGCGATCACGCCAACACTTCAGGCGTGAACCGCTACCGGCTGGAGGATGGCTCGGGCTGCCTCATCTCGCTAACCTCGATGTGTGGCAGATCCAGCGAACCCGCCCACTCGAAGGGATGCCAGTTCTCCCAGCCCCATCGTTCTGGATGTGGAAGGCTCCGGCGTCCAACCGCCGGTCGCGCCGCGGGTGCGTCGGGCCTTCTGGCTGCTGGAGCGAGTTGCCCCGGCAATCGGGTCGCGGTGGGCGACTGAACTGTGGTGCACCCCACCGGTGATGGAGTCCAGCCTGCGGATGCCGCCCGGCGTGCCGCCCGGTCAGCCGCTGGAGGCGCACTGGGACGGGCACCGGGTGGTGGGCGAGGCCTGGGGCGAGGGGCCGCCGGTCTACCTGGTGCACGGCTGGGGTGGGCGTCGCCCGCACCTCGGCATGTTCATCAAACCTCTCGTCGAATCCGGGCATCGGGTCATCGCGTTCGACCTGCCGAGCCATAACGAGTCAGATCCGGGTGCGCTCGCACCGGGCCGCACCACCGCCATCGAGTGCGCCGAAGCGGTTGCCGCCATGATCCGGACCCATGGGCCGGCCCGCGCGGTTGTCGCCCACTCCCTCGGGGCCAACGCGACCGCGTTCGCGGCGTCGTGGGGTGCGACGGTCGGACGTTTGGTATTCCTCGCGCCGATGGGCGAGTTCCCGATCTACCTTGATCTGTTCGCCGCGCGCCACAACTTCGGCCGACGGATCCGCACCGGCCTGCATCGACGCCTGGAACGCCGCATCGGCATGTCGCTGGAGGACACCAACATGGTTCGGGTCGCCCAGAAGACCGGCTATCCTCCGCTGCTGCTCATCCACGACCCCGATGATCCCGAGACGCCCTACGAGACGAGCGAACGGGTCGTCGCGTCCTGGCCTGGCGCCGACTTGATGACGACGTCGGGTCTCGGCCGGCTGGCGCATTTCCGAATCTTGCGACACCGTCCCGCAATTCGCGCGGGCGTCGAATTCATCGGTCCTGCAACAGTTTGACAGGTCGGGCCTGCAGTAACCAGAAGGCGAATGTGTCTTCGACCCCACCTCCGATGCGCTGTTCGTGAGGACATGGTCGAGTGGCTGCAGCGCACCCACCTCATGGCTTTGCCGCGCTGGCGGGTCGAGCAACCCTTTGCGAACGTCCTCGGCGGCGATTCCGGTCTGGACAGTGACGCGAACGCCCCTGCCTACGCCCATTAGCCCAACACTTGGCCTTACGGCTGTGACCTAAATGCTGTATCGCCGCAGCCTTTGCAGCCGTCGCATCCCGGCGGCGGCCACCTTCTCGCCGGCCGGGCGAAGAGCTTCTTCAAGTCGTGCGCGAACGTCCGCAATGTCGAGGTGCGTACCAATCGCGACGAGATGGCTGGCCCCTGACCCCGTAGGCGCGGTCACCACATGGACGGAGGTGCCGACAACGTTGACCAGGTAGTGGCGCTTGCCGATCGCGACCGTTCCCTTCATCCGGTAGACGCCCTGCGGCGGCTGTTCGAGCAGGTCGATGAGCGGTCCCGGGTCAACGGTGCCGCCGCCGACGACGGTCACCGATGCCGCATGCACGTGATCGTGGTGCTCCTGGTGGGCGTCGGCGGCCGCGTCGAGGAGCAGTTCCCGAAACGACATCTGCCCGGTCTCACCGCCGTCGCTGACGTCGTAGAGCAACCGGGGATCCACGCGTCCTCCTGTCGCACCCACCACGTGTGCGTGCGGATTGAGTTCTCGCACACGGGCTTCAACCCGAGCGAGGGCCTCTTCGCGGGCATCCTCGGCGATCCGATCCAGCTTGTTGACCACGACCAGGGAGGCCACGCCGTAACGCTGCGGCGGGGCGGATCCGGTGTCGACCGTGTCGAAGTGCTCCGCTGCGTCGATGACGTCGACAACACCGCCGTGGCGTATCCGCTCCACCCCGCTGAACCGAATCACTCGCGACACGTCGGCGGGTTCGGCCACCCCGCTCGCCTCGATGATGATCGCGTCGAGCGCGAGCTTCGGGTCGGCCAGCTTCTCCAGCGCCTGGTCAAGCCCACCCTCATCCGGCAGATGGCAGATGCAGCCACCGGCGATCGACACCGGCTCGTCGACCTGGCCCGTGACCAGGCCGGCATCGACGTTGAGTTCGCCGAAGTCGTTGATAATGACTCCGATTCGCGCGCCCGGAGCGCGCAGCACATGGTTGAGCAGCGTGGTCTTGCCCGCCCCGAGATACCCCGTCAACGCGATAACGGGGATAGCGGGAGCGTTGCGATCGGCCACCCGGCCATTATCGCCAGGTGCGCGCGGCCGGCTGCGACCGCGGGGTGGCAGGTCCCTCAGCTGCCGTACAGATGCAGCGCCCGGCCGGTCACGGTGGCCACATCGCCGCTGAGCCCTGCGATGGGCGGACCGCCGCGCTGATGGATCACGTTCGCGAGCACGATCACGTAGCTATCCGATCCCGGGTCGATCCACAGCGTCACGCCGGTGAATCCGGTGTGCCCGAAGCTGCCGATCGGAAAGATCATGCCGCGCGGCCGGGAGTGCGGCGTATCGATATCCCAGCCGAAACCGCGGAGATCCTGTCCGATGATCGCCGGATACTGCGCGGAGAGCAGGGGATCGGCTCTGTTGGGCGACGTTGCATTCGCCTGTTGCGCAGCGGCGTTCGCACCCGCCAGCTGTGCGGCGTCGTGCCCGGGTTGCTGCGGTGTCGTCATCAACTCCAGGTCGATTGCCGCAACGGAAACGGGCTGGGGCGCCCGGCGAGCCGGTCGAGCAGCGCCTGGGCGTACCTGCCGATATCACTGGCGGTCGAGAACACTCCGGCGCTGCCGGCCACCCCGCCCATGCGTCGAGCCGTCGGATCCTGCACGGTGCCACGCAGCAGCTGGTCGTAGTCGGGGTTGATCCCGGGGGAGTCTTCGTCATGGGCCGTCGGCGCGATCCGGGCCAACAGGTCGGTGCTCCAGCTGTCCGCCGGGCACCCACCGCCCTGAGCAAGGCTCGTGTCGAATGCGATGGCCGTACCGCGGATCCGGTGGGGGCCACAGGCTTTGACGGCGGGCAGGTAGCGGGTGTCGGTCATGCCGAGCGGCGCAAAGACGTGGTCCTGCACGTAGGTGTCCAACGGTTGGCTGGTCATCGTCTCGACCAGTACGCCCAGGACGATGAAACCGATGTCCGAGTAGTGGAATATCTCGCCGGGGCCGAACTCCAGCGGCGCGGTCAGTGCCCGATGCACACCACCGTCCTGGTCGGCCTCGGTCAGGCCCCACGGCCCCTGGTGGCTCAGATCCCCACCGATGCCCGAGGTGTGGGTGAGCAGCATGCGCAACGTCACCTGGGCGCGTCGGGGGTCGCCTGCCTCGTTGAACTCCGGCAGGTAGGTCTGGACGGGTTCGTCGATCGCCACCCGGCCCTGTTCATAGAGCTGTAGGACCGCGACGGCCGTCGCGAGGCACTTCGTCAACGATGCGATGTCGAAGATCGTGTCCTCGGTCATCGGCTCGGCCGGTGCGGGCGAGCCGTCAAGCGCGGGTTCGTCTGCCAGCCTGCGCGCGCCGAAAGCCTGGCTGAAGGCGACCGTGCCGGCGTGCCCGATCCGGACCACCGCACCCGGCAGCCGGGGAACCGCGATCGCTTCGTTCATCAGCTGAGAGACCGGAGCGATCAGCTCGGGGCGCGGTAGGTAGGGCGCGTCGGCACGCGGCACGAATGCCGCCGCGGTGGTTGTCGCAGTGCTGACAGCAGGTGGTGGGGGCTCCAGGCGGTCACATGCCGGGGCCGCCGCAAGAGCGAACAAGACGCTTCCAACGGCGCAGGCCCGAGCGACGCACAATCTCGACACCGCCACGAGTCGACGCTAGCCGGGCCTGGTTGGTGCGAACTGCCGCCTCGCAAAATACCTGGTAACGGCCATTTTGCCAATTAGATGGTAACTTAGTGCCATGACTGTGACGGTGGATCGACTAGGACGGCTGGTCATCCCCAAAGCGCTGCGGGTGGCGCTCGGGATCACCCCCGACACGCAGCTCGAACTGATTCCGGACGGAGCTGGCCTACGGATTGAGCCCGTCCAGCGACGTGCCCGCCCGATCGAGACCCGCGACGGTCTTCCGGTACTCGGCCGGGTGGAGGATGCGGTGTTGACCGACGAAGATGTGCGCCGACTTCGTGATGACATCCAACGATGACCTTTGGGCCTGCGACACCAGCGTTGCCGTCGCCGCTCTTGACTCGGCCCACGAAGCCCACGCGGCCTGCCGCCACGCCCTTGTTCAACGTCGACCCGCGCTTGCGGGTCACGCGGCGTTCGAGACGTATTCGGTGCTGACCCGCCTGCCCCTTCCGCTGCGCCTGAACGCAACTCAGGCCGGCTCGGTACTGGCGAAGGCATTCCCGGCCGCGTGTTGGCTTGACGCACGAGCGACCGGCGATCTTTTCGAGCGGCTCGCCGACCTCGGCATCGTCGGCGGGTCGGTCTATGACGCTCTTGTCGGTCAGGCCGCCTCGACGAATCGGCGCGTCCTGCTGACCCGCGACTGTCGGGCGGAGCGCACCTATCGCGCACTCGGTGTGCGCTACCAGTTCGTTGACTGACCAGGCCGACTGACCCGGTTCGCGCTAGGCCTCTGCTGGGAACCAGAAGTCGAGGGTGTCCTCGACGCCGCTCCACGGGATGCCCATCCAGTCGCCGAAGAAGTCCTCGATGTTGCCGAAGGCACTGTAGAAGAACGCCACCACCGAGTAGAACAGGCCCTCCCACCAGCCGCTGTCGACCAGCCCGTGGGGCCAGGCGTTGAGCCAGGCGCTGAACTGGTCGAAGTCACCGGAGATGTCGACGTCGGTGATCATGCCGTCGGTGGTGGCGATGTGGTTGGCCACCTGCTCGGGGGTGAGCCCCAGATACATCATGTGCTCGTAGAACAAGCCGAGCTCGGAGGTGGAGGTGGGGTCGGTGACCGGGTCGCCGGGGATCGTGTAGTCGGTTACCGCGAACCAGTTGTTCGGGGTCTGGACGCCGGACAGCAGAGCGGTGTCGAAGAAGTCGGGGGAGGAGGCCCCGCCCCCGTCCAGCGACGCGGTGTCCGCCCCCACCGGATTGCCGATGAACACGAAGTGCAGCAACTCCGGGGGGACGCCGTCGTGGGCCAGCTGCGCCATCGCGATCGACCCGGCGGTGGCGCCCTGCGACCAACCGAAGACCCACAGTGGGTGGTCGGCATCGTAGGCGTCGGGGTTGGCATCGAGTTCGGCGTGCACCGCCCGCACGATCTCGGCGGCCCCGACAAAGCTGCTGTGGCCCTGCTGGATCAGCGCCGGGGTGGACAGCACCCGCAGCGGCGCGTCACAGTCACCGGAGCCGACGACGCACGAGGCCGGGTCATCGCCGACGTCGAAGCCCAGCGGCTGCAGGAAGAGATCGGCCGCGGTCTGGGCGAAGGTCGGTGACGGCGTGGACAAGGTGGTCGGGCCGATGAAGAACGCGGTATCGGCGAGCAGGTTGACGTCGGTATAGGTGGCGTGGACCGCCGGCGCGGCGAGCACCCCGCCCGCGACGGTGCTGGCAATCGCAATCGGCGTCAAGGCCTTGGTCAGCATCACGGGGCGTCCCCTTCACCGCAGAAGCTAAAGAATTCCTGAGGGCGATCATGGCAGCGACGCCGGACAGAAGTCAATGGACTGCCATCTGGGACGGCCGCTATTCCGGGCTCCTACCACCGCGGCGCCGTTGACTCTCGTCACGCGATAATGCCATTATCGGCTTTTCATGTCCTGTCGGCCGGCTCTTACATAAAAACTAGGTGTGTCGGAATGAACGTAACCAAAGCTTTCGCCCCGCTCGCCGCCGCGAGCGTGATCGCCGCTGGCGTCGCCGCAGCTCCGGTCGTCCAAACGACATTCGCCCGGGTGGCCCTGCTGTCGGACACCGCGATCTTCGTCGGCGGCACGATGTTGCCGACGCCGTCGGCGGCCTTCGCGCAGACCGCGGCCGATCTCTTCCTGCAGCCACTGGGCTTCGACGCCGGCGATGATCCGACGGTGTGCGTCATCGGCGTCGGCACCTGCGATTCGCCGCTGCAGGTGCTCTCCACCCCGCAACTCATCCTGCAGGGCCACAGCAGCTTTGTCGGGGCCGCCGAGATCGTGCGGGCGGTGCATGCCCAGCTGGAAGCCAACCCGGGTACCTACGATGCCGAAAACCCGCTGTGGATCTTCGGCTACTCGCAGGGGGCCACGGCCGGGTCGATCGCGATGGCGCAGCTGGCCCACGACGGCGTCCCCCCGGAGTTGCTGCACTTCGTGTTCATCGGCGATCCGTCCGACGCCGACGGCGTCACGCCTAACAACCACAGCGACACGCTCTTCGACAGGCTCTTCGACATGCCGATCCTCAACGGCATCCAGACACCCAACGAGGCGTACCCGGCCACCATTTACACATTCCCGGGTGACCCCGTCGCCGATGCCAGCTCCAACTCGATGCTCGGCTTGTTCTACGAGCACGTCATGTACCTGGGGCTCACTCCCGAACAGGTCGCCGACCACATCGCAAGCACCGACGGCATGCTCACCAACATCGACATCTCCGGTGACATCGACCAGTTCAGCGCCTGGCTCAACGCCTTCAGTAGCGGGTTGCTCGACAGCGCCGGGATAGACGCCCTGTTCAATTCGATTGTGGCACTTGTGTACAGCGCCTTCGGCAACATCGAAGGCTTCTTCACCGACTGGATGGGTATCGACTGGGGCGGGGTCGAGCAGACACTCGACTACTGGTTCCCCGACGCCTGACCTTGACAACGTACAACCATTCGGTTGTACGATCGGCACGTGGCCGTGCTCGACGAGGACCGGGTGGACGCCCTGTTCCACGCGCTCGCCGACCGCACCCGGCGGGACATCATGCGCCGCGTGCTGGTCGGGGAGCACTCGGTTTCCGCGCTCGCGGGAAACTACGAGATGAGCTTCGCCGCAGTACAAAAGCACGTAACCGTGCTGGAGAAGTCCGGACTGCTCACCAAGCGACGCAGCGGCCGCGAGCAGTTGGCCCGCGGAGACGTCGAGGCGGTACGGTCGGTGGCCTCGATGCTCGCTGAACTGGAACAGGTTTGGCGTGGCCGCATCGCACGCATCGACGAACTCATCTCATCCGAGCAAATCAAGGAGGGCTGAACCATGCCCGTGATCGACGTCCAGCAAGACCTCGAGAACCTCACCCTGACCATCAGCGCCGACTTCGCCGCGCCGGTGCAGCGGATCTGGCAGATCTACGCCGACCCGCGTCAGCTGGAGAAGATCTGGGGGCCGCCGTCGCACCCCGCGACCGTGGTCGACCACGACCTCACGCCCGGGAGCCGCACGACGTACTTCATGACCGGGCCCGATGGCGAGAAGTACGCCGGGTACTGGCAGATCACCGCCGTCGACGAGCCGCGGAGCTTCTCCTTCGTCGACGGGTTCGCCGACGCCGACTTCAACCCGATCCCCGGGACGCCGGTCGCCAGCAACGTTTACACCTTCGCCGAGCACGATGGCGGCACCCGTGCGACTTACGTGACCACGTTCGCCTCGGTCGAGGACCTGCATAAGGTGCTGGACATGGGCGTCATCGAGGGCACCACGTCGGCGCTCAACCAGATCGACGCCGTGATCGCCTCCTGACCCGCCCGCCGCCGCGGCGTTTGACGCGCCGGCGAACCGGCAATCCCAGGTGTTCGGGCCGGCGACGCCGACGCCGACCTTGACGCCTCAAGGGACGGTCCATGGGCTTCGACCTCACGCCGACGGCGGCGCAGCACGACCTGGCCCGCCGCGCCCACCAATTCGCCGAATCGGTCATCCGGCCGGTCGCACTCGATTACGACCAGCGCCAGGAGTTCCCGTGGCCGGTGCTGGAGGAGGCCGCCTCCCAAGGCTTCTACAGCCCGCTGTTCTACCGCGACCTGATCGGAGACTCGACGGGATTGTCGTTGCCGATGTTCATGGAAGAACTGTTCTGGGGTTGCGCCGGAATCGGGTTGGCGATCGTGATGCCCGCGTTGGCGCTGTCGGCGATCGGGCAGGCCGCCACCGCCGAACAGATGCTGCAGTGGGCGCCCGAATGCTTCGGCACGCCAGGCCATCTCAAGCTCGCAGCCCTGGCGATCTCCGAGCCCGAAGGCGGCAGCGACGTCCGTAACCTGCGCACCACTGCTCGTCGCGACGGCGACGACTGGATCATCGACGGCCACAAGATGTGGATCGGCAACGGCGGCATCGCCAACGTCCACGTGGTCAACGCCGTCGTCGACCCGGACCTGGGCCACCGCGGCCAGGCATTGTTCATCGTCCCCGGCGGCACACCCGGCCTGGAGATGGTGCGCAAGCTCGACAAGCTGGGCTGCCGGGCCTCGCACACCGCCGAACTGCGCTTCGACGGCGTCCGCATCCCGGCCGACCACCTGCTCGGCGGGCAGGACAAGCTGGAGCACAAGCTCGCCAAGGCCCGCGAAAGGCTCTCCAGCGCAGCGTCATCGGGTTCGGCGACGCTGGGCACCTTCGAACAGACCCGGCCGATGGTCGCCGCGCAGGCGATCGGCATTGCCCGCGCCGCATTGGAATACGCGACCGACTACGCCACCCGCCGGGAAGCTTTCGGCGGCCCGATCATCGACAACCAGGGCGTCGCGTTTCCGCTGGCCGAGTTGGCCACCGCGATCGACGCCGCGCGCCTGCTGACCTGGCGGGCGTCGTGGATGGCGGTCAACGGCATCGAGTTCAGCCGCGGCGAGGGATCGATGGCCAAGATGGCCGCCAGCGAGACCGCGGTGCGGGTCACCGAGCGTGCCGTGCAAACCCTGGGCGGCTGGGGCTACATCAGTGACCATCCGGTGGAGAAGTGGTACCGAGACGCCAAGCTGTACACCATTTTTGAAGGCACCAGCGAGATCCAGCGGATGGTGATCGCCCAAGCCCTCGGTGCCGCGGTCGGCACACCGCCGCTGCACGTCGAGATCGAGCCGACCGGCGGACCGCTCAACCGGATGTTCGGCCGCGGCACGCCGCTGCGCACCCGCGCCGCCGCCGGCGCACTGGCGATGCGCGACCGCATCCCCGAACCGGTGCTGCGGGGCGCCATGAAACTATTGCGTCCCCCGAGATAGCCGATCAGGAGCCCGCGCCCAGCCGGCACTCGGGCCCCAGGTCTACCTCGGGCTGCTCACCGAGCGCCAGTCGCGCCAGCGCGCGCCCGATCGCCGGCGCCTGCTTGAACAGGTTGTGGCCGGCGACGAACACCAACCCATCCCGCTGCCAGGCCGCGAAACCGTCGTCGCTCCACGGCACCCGGGTCACCCAGCAGTGCCGGTAACCGACCGGCGCCGGGTCCAGGCCGGGCAGCGCACGGCGCACGTAGGCCACCGCTCGGTCGGCCAATGCGGTGAGTTCTCCGGGGTCGAGGAAGCCGCCGTCGGGCTCGACGCCGACGCTCTCGCTGAGCCCAACGCCGTAATAGCGGTTGCCGGGCAGCGCCGCCGCATAGGTGCCGGTCTCCCCGAAGGCCCCGCTGCTGTCTTGCAGGCAGGCCAACCGCGGCGCGGGTTGCCTGACGGCGAAGGTCAGTCGGACGTGCGCGGATAACCGCACCGGCAGCGCCAACCCGACGCCGCGCGCCAGCCCGGCGGTGCCCCGCCCGGCGCACACCACCACCGTGGAATGCTCGGCGCGCCCGCCGCCGGTCAGCACCTCGGCCCTTCCGTTGCCGGTCGAGCGCACCGCCAGCACCTCGTCGGCGACCAGCCGCTCACCCAGCCATCCGGTCAGCGCGCCGATCGCCGCCCGGGTGCGAATCGCGCCGCCGGCCTGGTCGAGCATCGCCGGCCCGTCGTAGCCGGCCAGCGGCGGCAGCAGGCTATGCAACTGTGTGCCGTCGATGCGGCGCACCGGTACGCCGCCCACCTTCTCCAGTACCGCCAGCCGGCGTTCTACCGCGGGACCGATCGCGACCGCGCCGTCGGACGAGACCAGCTCGGTGCCGGCGCGTTCGGCCCACTGCGTCCAGATCGCGCGACTTGCCCGCGCCAGCGCCACCAGCCGCGCGTCGTCGTGGGCGTGCCGGAAGATCCGGGATTCGCCGCCGGACTGCCCGTCGCCCGGCACGCCCCGTTCATACACCCGCACCGTGGCACCCAACTCGGTCAGGGCGTACGCGGTGCTCAGGCCGACGATCCCACCGCCGACCACACCGACGTCGACGGCCGTCACCGCGGCCCCGGCGGCAGCGGCCGAAACACCTGCAACGCGCGGTAGCACGCGGCGAACTCGGCCTCCGCGCAGGGCTCGTCGACCTCCCCGTCGCGGGCTAGCGGCACCGGACCGTCGACCGCGGTGAACCGGAACTGCGGAACCCGCAGCTCGTGGTAGAGCCGGCTGCACTGCAGCCGTCCGGTCAGCAGTGCCGCCAGAATCCGCAGCGTGGACCACGGCCGGCCGGTTTCCAGGATCCGCACGTCCAACAGCCCGTCGTCCATCCGGTGCCGTACGGCCGGAGCGAATCCGGCCGGCTGATACGCCGAATTGCCGAGGAAGAACAGCGACGTCTGCAGGGTCTTGCCGTCGTAGTTGATGCGCACCGGCTGTTCACGACGCAGCGTCAACAGCATCGCGTACACGCTGGCCACCGGCTTGCCGACCTTGTGCTGCAACCGCTCCCGACGGCGCACGAACGTCGGGTACGCGCCGATGCTGGCCGTATTGACCACGGTCGTCTCAGCGTTGAACCGCACCACGTCCACCCGCGACAGGCTGCCGTCGGCGATGGCCCGGATGGTCTTCGCGGTGGTATCGCAGCCGATGTCCTTGGCGAAGTGGTTCAACGTGCCGCCGGGAAATACCGCCAGCGGCAGACCGCGGTCCACCGCCACACCGGCCGCCGCGGCCACCGACCCGTCGCCGCCGGCGATCGCCAGCACCTCGGCGGACTCGGCCGCCCGGCGCAGCGCTTGCGTCACGTCGTCGTCGGGACCGAGTTCGACGACGCTGATGCCCGGCAGCGCTTCACGCACCTGCTCGGCGACCTCGCCGGCGCGCCCGCCCCCGGAGCGCGGGTTGACCACCAACGTCACGCCGGTGCCGTCCGGGCGTGCGGGACAGTCGACCCGCAGCGCATCGGCGCGTGGCAGCGGCGGGGACGCGATCGGCGGCACCAGTTGTGCCCCAGCGACCGCGATCGACGCCCCGATGCCCAGTCCGGCCAGCACGTCGCCGGGGTAGTGGGCGCCGGTGGCGATCCGCGACAGCCCCACCAGACCGGCCAGCGCGGCGACGGGCAGGCCCAGCAGCGGGTTCTCCAACCCGACTCCGGTGGCGAAGGCCGCCGCACTGGCGGAGTGGCCCGACGGCAACGAGTTCGACAGCGGCAACCGGCGGGCGCGGCGCAGCAGCGGCACCTGCATGATGTCCGGGCGTGACCGGGGCCGAATCCGCTTGACCACCTGATTGGTCACCAGGCTGGTGAGTGCCAGGCTGACCACCCCGCGGGCGGCGGCGCGCTGGGCGGCGGGGCGGCCGGTCAGAGCCATCCCCGCCGCGAGGGCCAACCACAGTTTGGAGTGGTCGGCGGCGCGGGTCAGCGCCGGCATGGTGGTGTCGAGGAGTCGGCTGGGTGAGCGCGCGATCGCCGTGAACACCTCGGCGTCGAGCTCGCCGAGACCTTTGGTGATCCGGCGGAGCCCGGAGCGCCGCCGCCGCAATGGCGCCATCGTGACCACAGCAGTGATTCCTCCGTCCGCCGGCCCCACTGCAGGTGCCGTACGGGGTGCCCTATACCCGCTTACCGGCCGGGAAACGCACCGCCGCGACCGATTCGCCAATGAACCGGTGATTCGGTGCCATGAACCTGAGGGTGGACCGCCTGGGCCGGCTGGTCATTCCCGAAGCGCTGCGGGTGGCGCTCGGCGTCACCCCCGACAGCAGGCGCACCTATCGGGTACTCGAAGTGCCATACCAGTTCGTCGACTGAGAAGCTCACCGCGAACCTCGGTGCGCCTGGCAACGCATGTCGGACCCCTCCGGCCGACTTCGTCGCGGGACGGCCCCTTTTGACGTCCACCAAGCCGTACGGCTAGCTTGGTGACCATCCGGCAGGCCGTCACCTGCGCGAACTGCGCAGACCGGCCTTGAACCAACCGAGACCAACCGACTCATCACAGATAGGAACCGACCTATGGCGTCAGCGAGCCTGGGAGTCTGGACGTGCATCGCGTGCGTCGTGCTGCTTACCTTGGCACTCTTCCTGTCAACAGGCGCCTAGTCGAGCGTCGCCAGCGTCTGCACAATAGGCGGGCGGCCCGGCGCCCGCCATCAGTAGTCCCAGACCGCCGGTACGCACCGGAAGGCGTTGCCGGCGGCGGCCACCCGGCACACCGAGGGGAACGGCAGGTGGGTGGCCACCAGCGACTCGCCGGTCGAGGCCAGTTCCTGTAGAAGACGAACCCGGACCCGTGCCGCCTCCTCGGGGTCGTGTTCGAACCCGTTGTGCCACTCCGGATTCTCGAAGCCGACCTGGAAGATGGCGTCGCCGGCGAAGGTCAAGCGGTCGCCGCCGGAGGCCAGACGGACCACGCTGTGCCCGGGGGTGTGGCCACCGGTGCGGCAGACCAGCACTCCCGGTGCGACCTCGTGCTCCGTCTCGAACGGACGCAGCCGGCTGCGGTACTCGTCCAGGAACCGCGTCGCGATCGATCGGAGGGCGCCGGGCACCGGCGCGGGCATCTGGGTGCCGGAGAAATCCGGGGCCTCCCAGAACTCAGCCTCGGCGGCCGCCACGTGGATCCGCAGATCCGGGCGCAGACGGGCCTTCAGCCCGTCGCTCAGCAAGCCACCCACGTGGTCCATGTGCAGGTGGGTCAGCACCACATCGGTCACCGAGGAGGGATCGATGCCGGCGGCCTCGAGGCGCTGGACGGTCTGCCCCGCCCGCGGGAAGTCCGGGAACTCCACGCCCAGGCCGGCGTCGACGAGGATGGTTCGGCCGCCGGTACGCACCACGACCACGTTCAGCGGCCAGTTGATCACGTCCGGCGGCAGGAAGCTGTCGTCCAGCCAGCGCGTCAGGTCCGCGGAGTCGACGTTGGTGGCCATCGCCGCTGCGGTGATCGGCAGTACCCCGTCACTGATGATCAGCACCTCGATCTCGCCGACCTGTACCGCGTAGCGCGACGGCACCAACTCCGGGGCGCGCGTACCGGGGCGTAAGGCATTGTCCAAGCTCATAGTCGTCTCCTCGATCGATGCGGCATGACCGTTGATCGGTGCCGCGGTGAGCTGATGCGATCCGGGATTGACGATTGCCGGCCCGTGCGGTCGAGCGCGCCCTGGAAAGTGCGTAGTCCGTGCGCTGCCTATGGTCAAACGGTGACAATCAGCTACGACCGGGCACTGCGTCAGCAGATCCGGACACACTTGCGTGGGCACGACCGCCGGGCCGTGACCGACCCGACCAAGCGGCACGCGGCCGTCGCGGTGGTGATCGTGGACTCCGACATCGGGGAGGACCGGGTCGATCCGGCGCCGGTCGACGACTGGATCGCCGGGCGGCCCCTGCCGGATGCCGGTCTCGACGGCCGCATGATCGACGTATCCGGAGGCGCCGCATTCTTTCTGTGCCGCCGAGCCTCGCGCCTCAATTCGCATGCCGCCCAGTGGGCGTTGCCTGGTGGCCGGCTGGATCCGGGCGAGACCGCGGTTGAGGCCGCGCTGCGCGAGTTGGATGAGGAGGTCGGCATCAGTCTGCCCGACTCGGCAGTGCTGGGCCTGCTCGACGACTACCCGACCCGGTCGGGATACGTCATCACGCCGGTGGTGATCTGGGGCGGTGGCCGACTGGATCCTCGGCCCGCGCCCGACGAGGTGGTGGCCGTTTACCGGGTCGGATTGCACCAGCTGCAGCGTGAGGATTCGCCGCGCTACATCAGCATCCCGGAGAGCTCACGCCCGGTCGTGCAGATCCCCTTGGGCAATGACCTTATCCACGCGCCGACCGGTGCCGTGCTGCTGCAGCTGCGGTGGCTGTGCCTGGAGGGCCGATCCGACCGGGTCGACGAATTGGAACAGCCCGTGTTCGCCTGGAAGTAGGCCCGGACTTCAGGGGTGCAGGTTCCACTGCCCGCAGTCCTGGGCCAACACGTCGTTGACGTCGACCTCGATCCCGCCGACGATCGGTCCCGGCGTCGACGCGGTGCTCACGATGCGCTGGAAGAGCACCGCCCCGGGGAAGCGTTGGCCGCGTGACCAGGATCGGGTCTGCCAGGCCCAGCGGTGACCGGGCGTGCGCGAGTTTCCGATGACCCCGTCGGCCGCGGCCCACTGGCAGACGTTGACGCCGCCGTAGACGCCGGTGCGCTGGACCCCGATCACCGAGTTGATTCCCCGAAACCACTGCAGCGCAACATTGTTCCAGGTGTCACGGTTGATGTCGTCGTCGACGCTGAAGAAGATCGGCGCACTGCGGCCACCACCGGCGGCGGTGTGCAGATTCCAGGCGGTCTGTGCGTCGGCGACGCCGCCGGCGTAGCCGCGGGTGAAGTCCGATGGGGCCGTCCCGCCGGGCTTACCGTACTGGTAGTTGCTGACGATGACCAGTCCCGCGGCGGTCAGTGACTCGGCGTAGGGACGGGTGATCGGTTTCGCGCCGAAGTTCGAGCCGGGGCGTGACGTCGACACGTAGTTGATCACCCCGGCGTGGCCGGCCGCCCGGATGTCCTGCGCCGGAATCTGGCGCATGGCGTAGTCGATCAACGTGGGCGCGGCGGCGGAAGCCGTGGGGGTGCCGGACGCCGCGGACGCCGCGCCCAATCCGGCCAGCGCCGCGGCGGAGG
>Ga0164242_10003270_pt1 | contig 18555 bp, 23 predicted proteins | sample OricomgcompostMG_FD_108783 | JGI IMG/M metagenome (GOLD analysis project Ga0164242, IMG submission 108783) | Miracle-Growth compost microbial communities from Emeryville, California, USA - Original compost - Miracle growth compost (MG) ... | reverse complement strand
TGTGAGCTCTAATTGCTGTTTTTGCGAGTCGAGTTCTTTTTGCAGCGCATAGTTACGCTGCATCACGCCAAGCGATCCCCACACCCAACTAGCCGCAATGATAAAAGCCACCGCGATAACGACATTATTGAGCGTCAGATACTCATGTCGAGCGCGATAAACGACGCGGCGGAGATTAGGCTTATGCATATCATATTGATTATAGCAAAACAGATGTCCCTGGTATAATGAGGAGCGCGGGGGCGTAGCTCATCGGTTAGAGCAGGCGGCTTAATTTAACAATTTGGCTAAGTCTAGGCTAGGATTATGTATCTCAGCATGACAATTGTGGCAAAGCAATATGCATTTTGAAAGCTCATCGAGTATAGGTTGTAATTTTCGATTAGAAAATGCCCTAGCATCCAGTTGAAAAATCTTATCTTTGCCGCCATTTACATGATGAAAGGCAAGAGCCGACAGGTTTGTGGCATAGCCACACTCTGAACACTTACCACCGAGTTTTTGAACATAATACAATTTACGTTCCAAACCTCGTGCTTTCTGGGCATCATACGATTGATGTGCTTTGTTCTTACATTGAACGGAGCAGTAAAGCGTCTGTCGACCCGACAAAGGTTTATTGCAAATCTTACAGCTAAATCTCAGATTCATAATCTTATTATAGCTCGATACGCCAAATCACAAAAGGGCTGCTTATGAGGTAACTTGTAAGTATATCCTGTCAAATTCGGGGAACCCTCTGCCTTCACAGGCGTGGCAATCCCGAGCCAAGTTCGCCTTTTGGCGAAAAGGTGTAGAGACTGTACGGCAGGTATCCCGCCAGGGATAAAGAGCCAGTCCAGACCACAAACTCGAAAGAGGCAATGAAAGTTGTAGTGGTACGCATAACCACTTGGTAGATGGTTCGATTCCATCCGCCCCCACCAAAGTAAATATCAAACAGTCGGAACTTTCTGACTGTTTTTTGTTATTCAAGTATAGTTATTGTATGAGTAAAAATCTTCGCCGTCGAAACAGTATAATTATCATTTCATCTGCTTTTGGATTAGTATTTATTCTCGTTGCGCTCGCATTTGCTGCGATACTATACAACAACTCAATCATAGTGAATAAGATGAAAGACCAATGTTCTGAGCTTGGCGTTGGTAATCATGCCATTACATACCAAGGCGTTGCTACGACACTTGAATGTGACGCGGATGGGAAGATGTATCTTCCTGCTCGGCAATAGCTCGCTTAGTCCTGAGTTCATTCATAATACTCCACCAGTATATTGACTTTTTCATTATTTTTTATTATAATATGCACGTTTACTTTGGCACCGTGCCTGAGTAAGGAGAGATACGGAGCAGAATGTATCACGCACTAGTTCGCAAGGACGGAAAGTGGGTGTCGTTCGGCATCCACATCCCGTCCCCGCAGTGGACGGACATCTTCCACACGCTGCAGCGCGCCTACGGCGAAGACAACGTTTCCTACACCTTCTGGGGTGAGGATGCGTCATTCAAGGATGGAACTGAGATCGCGCAACGCGCAGCTCACGAAGTCCAACTCGCCAACGCCGCTTAGCCCACTTCCGACCCACCCTTGCTTTTGCTTGGGTGGGTCGGGCTGCCACCCGAGCTATTAATTTGTTTAATAACTTCGTTGGCAATGCTAGTTCTCACTTCACCTTTCCTACCCCCTACATTTACAGCTTCACTATATTATTTTATTATTTTTTTATGAAAACCCCTGAGCAGTTACCGACATCTACTGATTTCACCCTCCTCTCGACATACGAGCAGTGGGCTGCTCAAAATTGGCTCTACCAGTCAGGCACCGATGAGGCACAATTACACGCTCAAGCAAAGCTCGATGAAGAAGTCGTTGAGTTAGCAGACGCACTCACAACTTCGGTGCCGGAAGATATTATTAGCGAAGCTGGCGATGTTTTATGGACATCTTCGGCGTCCGGGTCAAACACTGGAATTACTATTTCTCGAGCGCTGGCCGAACATTATCCAACTATTTTTAATACAGAAACTATTTCTACGACTGCGATCGACGAAGCCGCCATGGCAGCGCATCAAGATATGCCGCTTAACGAACTACAGACATCATTGCGACAAAACGGCTTTCGGGTCGCTAAGTACGCCAAGCAGTGGTTCCGATTACGCTCGCTCGCTAAGGCTCCCGCTGAAACTTTTACTGACGCGTTAATCGCAACAAAGCGTAGCCGTACAATCGGCGCACTGGCTAGCTTAACCCTCCTCACGAGCTACGCCGCGCAACAATTCGCTGGCTCCACCCTAGCTGGTGCCATGAATGATAACTATCAAAAAATTGAACATCGCTTGAACACAGGTGCTGCTATTACCAAACCGCCTCGTATCTAACCTCCACCCGACATAACCCACACATTTCTGGTCACATTTGTTAAGATAGCAATATGAGTTACGAAAGCATTCCAATTGACGAGACAATCAAGCTAGAGCAGCTACAGCCCGACCAAGCGGATCGATTGTTTGAATTGACCGATAAAAATCGTGAATACTTAGGCGAGTTCTTGTACTGGATTCCTTTTGTTAAGACCGTCGACGATTCGCGTAAACATATCGAAGAAACTCTTGAAAAGCGGGCAGAAAATACCGCCTATTCCTACGGAATTGAATATAACGGCGAGGTCGTGGGAGATATTAGCCTAAGAAACCTCAACGATCCACAAAAATCACCCGAAATTGGTTATTGGATTTCGCCCGACTATGCCGGAAAGGGCCTGACGACGAAGTCGGTTCAGGCACTCACACGGCTCGGACTCGAGGCGCTAGGACTCGATAAAATCATTATTCGAGCCAATAGCCAAAATATCGCCAGTAACAAAGTTGCCGAAAAAGCAGGCTATAAACTGATTGGCCGTGAAGACGAAAATGATGAGACGTTAAATATTTATTCGGTTGAACGAGAAGGCTAATGAAGCATGCAGCTTGAGTTCCCCTACCAAATCGTCACCTTCCTCGGAAATGAACCAGCGGTCAATGAGCCGGTTTATGGTGGGGAAAATGGTTGGTATCCCCAACTTACCCTCAAAAGGCGGTTTAAGTTGAACGGCCTCAGTGAAGAGGTATTGGTTGAATCGCTGAAACAATTCTTTTCTTCAGTTGGCTTAATTATCACAACCGGCACAATGATAAAACCGGAGCGCATGCCGGTTCGCGTGATTGAGATTATGAATCAAGACGAGCTAAAAGATCTGCACCTTCGACTAATTGATTCGCTTGGCGATTCGATAATTTCGCGTTACCCGGAGCGTGATGGGGTGAATTATTATCCTCACATTACGGCGGAGTATAATGATAAATTTGTGATTCCTGTTGATGAATATACCAACAAGCAATTACCGCTAACTAATGTATGGCTCATCAAAGATTTTGATGATGAAGATTCGCACGCCTATATCAAAATAAAGTAGCTTCACCTTCGCCGTAAGGACTTACTGAGACTTTTTATCCTTAAGTATGGCTTACATAGTGCTACAATGAAGATAACTTAGCAAACAGGGGGTGCAATGGCAACAGAACAGCAGAAGACGAAGCATGCGTTAATTTTAATGATTACGCCTGCAGCGGCATTACTATTTTCATTTCTCGTGTACGGGCTCGTGAACTGGGCGATGTCTGCCGGAGGTAACAGCGGAGAGAGCAGCGGCGCAGGCACTAGCATGCACGACATCGTTATGACCATTGCCAATACATCGCTTTTTGTCGTGGGTATGGTGAGCGTTATCGCTTTTATCCCCTGTTTAGTTATTGGTCTCGTTATGCTTTCGAATCGCAACAAAGACACAATCGGTAAAGATGAAGTTGTTGTGACTAATGAAGAGATACCGCCAGAGCTACAAAAATACATCAAGCTAGCACGAGCAACCTCTATCATCCTTGCGATCGTCTATTTTTTAGGAATTATCACTATTCCTATCGGTATTTGGCATATCGTTTTTGCCTCACATCTATCTACTAAAAAGCTACCGGCTCAAGGGATGGTAAAGGCGACGGCAATTATTAGCATCTTTGCCTGCTGGTCGCTCCTTGCAATATTCATTTGTATATTTTTCTGGCACTTTAACGGTATTCTCAGAGACATTCAAAATGGCGAAAAAATCGAAAAAACGAGATTTGCCGCAGCAGAACCAACTACAGCTTTAGTTATTGCCTGCCTCGGCATTGCCGTACTTATCATTTACTACATCGGAGTCGGCGTTAACAGTGCAAGTAGTAGCTATCAAAGTTCATCGACTTCGCTTGACGATACAACCGCTCAACTCGTTGCATCGGCTAAACTCCAAACACACTTGCCAGAAAAAATCGATGACGTTACGACCCTCACAGATATTACGTCCAGCGGTTCAGATATTCAGTACCACGATACAATCGCAGGTGCCGACCCAACCGCAATTACTGAGAGTGAATTATATACTATCGATAAACCAGCAGTATGCGGTAATAGCGATTTAGCGTCCTATCTTCAAGAAGGTATAGGCTTCCAATATATTTACACAGTAGCCGAAACTGGTGCTCAATATACAGTTACTATCACGAGCAGCGACTGTTAAGAACCTACACATGACCGGCGCATCTCGGTCAGAGTGAACATATATTATTGCCCTATCGAATGGTAAACCAAATGTGGTGTATTAGATTTCTGGAGTCGCTGTTTAGTAGCCGCGCTTTTTCTTCTCATCCTTAGCGCGTAATCGGGCGCGTTGGAGAGTGATCTCCTTTTCAGCATCAGCTGGGTCGGAGAACCGATCGCGAATTCGCTGCTCTGCCTCGTCGGTCAGAATTTGTTTTTGAGCGGCAACATTACGAGCATTCATGGCACTTTGTTCGCTGCTTAACGGTCCTGCCTGCACATTCCAATACGGGTCGTGCTCACTGTCGCTGCCTTCGTTCAGGCTGCGACCGCCTGTATAGCGGCGGCGTGGTGCGGCGGCTTTACTGATCGCCTCGCCACCTACACTTCGAGATACAATTTCACCAGCCGCGCGCCTGGCGTCGGCAAAATTAAATACGCCTTGGTCAACACGAGTTTCAGGATCGTCGCGCTCAACGCTCATTATTCCCACCTAAATACGCGGAACGCAATGAGGTAAATCACCACGATCCAGCCAAGCACCAAACCAAGCTGTGGTGCAATTTGAACAAAGCTATAACCTTCGGTCGCAATTAAGCGAATACCGTCAATCACCGGGCTGAGCGGAATGAAGCTGGAGACGTTTTGCAGCCACTCTGGCATGATGTAACGCGGGAAGAAGGTACCAGATAAGAACATCATCGGGAAGATGACGATTTGCGCTAGTGGCGCTACCTGGCGTTCGTTCTTGGCCCAACCACCAAGTGCCAGGCCGATACCAAGCAGCATCATCATACCGAGAATGATAAACACCGCCAGCTCAACCCAGTTACCGACCACTTTGTAATGAAAGACAATGATCGCGACGATAAACATCAGCGCTAAGCTCACAGCACCGGTAGCAATTTGGCTCAGCATGGTAGCCGTAAAATACTGCCACACCTTGAGCGGTGTCGTTGAAAGACGGCGCAAAATACCCATTTTCTTGAGTTCAGGAAAGACGTTAATCGGGCCAAAGATCCCCACACCGAGCAGCGCGAAACCAAGCACGCCGGCAAAGGTGTAATCAAAAGCTGTTAAACTCTTCTCTGTTAGTTCTTTCCCCTGCACTGTAAATGGCGTCGGCGCGTTGACGAATTGTTTGTTGATAGCCACGAACTGCGACTGCAGGATGGATACCAGTGCATTTGCCGTACTTGCGCCGTTGTTGGTATAAATCACCTGGGCATTACCGCTTGGGTAGGTCGTGCCCGGCTTTACAGCCCCAAAGTCTTTCGGTAGCACAATGGCTGCATCAAGCTGGTTGCGCGTCATCAAGGTGCGCGCCTTATCCACTGAGGTCACATCTTCATTCACCTTGAGTATTTTGCTGTCTGTCGCTTCCTTAGCAAAGCTCTTCGCAAACTGTGTATTTGACTGATTAATAATCGCCACATTAAACGACACACTGTTATTGTGGCCATTCAGAGCGCCAAAAATAAACAAGAAAATCAACGGAAACAACACGCCGAAAAACAGCGCCATGCGGTCGCGGAAAAAGCGCTTGGTGTTAATGCGGGCGAACACCCACACGGTATATAACTGTTTACGTAAGTTATTCATTACGCGCCCTCCCGAATGTCGCGGCCAGTCAGATCAAGAAAAACATCATCAAGGCTGGCTTTTTGAACGGTGTGCCTTGGTTTAAAGCCACGATCAAGCAGCTGCTTGATGAGATTCTCTGGCGTGTCTAGGGCAATGATTTTCCCTGCGTCCATAACCGCGATGCGATCACACAAAATCTCGGCTTCGTCCATGTAGTGAGTCGTGATAATCACGCTAATTCCCTTCTTACGGACCCCTTCAATCAGGTCCCAAAGATGGCGGCGGGCTTGCGGATCGAGACCAGTAGTTGGTTCATCCAAAAAGAAGACTTTCGGGCCATGGACCAGCGCCGTCGTAATTGACAGGCGTTGTTTTTGGCCGCCCGACAGCTCTTCGACGTAGCTATTCGCCTTTTCTTCCAGGTCGACGTCACGCAGGAAAGCGATCGGATCGACTTTTTCACCATACGCAGCAGCGAATAGTTCAATCACTTCAGTTAACCTTGTTTTGTCTTGAAAAGCGGGTGTTTGTGGCTGAACGCCAATGAGGTATTTGATTTTGTCAGGATTCTTAGCGACGTCGATACCGTCAATCAAAATAGTGCCGCCGTCGATATCCCTGAGCGTTTCCATCATTTCGAGCGTCGTCGTCTTGCCGGCACCGTTCGGACCCAGGATGCCAAAGATCTCGCCTTTTCCAACCGTGAAGCTAATGTCGTCTACGGCCTGCTTGTCGCCGTAGCGCTTCTTCAAATTCTTTACCTCTACCATGTAAGTCATATGGCTTTATTGTACCTCACCACGGTTGAATCTCCACCATAGATTCCATTGTTTTTCACTTTCTGCTGTAACCTTTCACGCCTATTGGGCACCACCGCTATAGAGGGATAACACCTCGCTTGCAGATAAACCTCTATTATAGAGGCGAACATCCTGCATACTACCTTGGTAGAGAGGGTCGCCTGGCCAATTGCTTTTGCCGATATAGCTACTCGTACGGGTCGCCGATGAAGGTTCGGTAGTGCACTGCCCGTTCGCCATCGGACTTCCATCGACAAAGAAAGTAACCTTATCGAGCGTATCTTCAGTAACCGTATAGAGGTGCCATGAACCGTTCACAATAATACTTGGTGCAGTTGCCACACATGCTTTTCCTGCCCCAATCCAGAGCTCAAAGACGAGGTTTTGGGTTGTCTGCTGGCGATAGACGATGATGTTATTGGCGACGCCTCCCCCAAGGTCAACCAGGCGCGACTGGCTAGTTACAACGGACGGATTCATCCACGCACTTACCGTAACACCGCTCGAAAAGTCAGCCGTAAAAGTTGGCAGACGCACATAATTACTGGTCCCATCAAAACTGAGCGACTTATAACCGTTTGCGCCCGTCCCATACGTTGCAGTGCCAACAACAGTACCCGATAGATTATTGGAGCTCGTATCGATTGTGTCACCATTCAGCTTCCACCATCCTATTAGTCCCGCCGTGGTACAGTCGCCTTGCATGGGGACCTGGTTAGTACTTGTTATGGCATAGCTCGTTGAACCATTCACCTCCTGGAGACAATACCCACCCGTACCACTCGGAAAATAACCGACCGTACTGTTCGTACTTGCCGGGATGCCGGCACTGCTCATCGATGTCGGATAAGCACTGTTGGTAACTTTATAGGCTTCAAGCGCCTGGGCATCTTGCTTCAAATCAGCCTGAACTGCTGCCACTCGAGCCCGACTCGATACGCCATTGTAAGAAATGATTGTAATAGCCGCAAGAATGCCGATTATCACAATAACGATAAGTAGTTCCACAAGTGTAAAACCACGTGATGCCCAAGCGCGTTTCATATAATTAATACTTATTTTAACATAAGTAAGAAGCAACAAAAAATGCCCCCTGGGGCGGGGGCAATTTTGGCACCTGTTTGTTTTGATTCAGTATAGAACCAAACATCATACAAGCGCAAGCATTTTTTTGCTTTTTACTATTATTTCTTCTTTGAAACAGTCAAGAAGCCGTTGCGTGGGTTTTCTTTAACAACGCGGTCTTCTGGCAGGTCTACTGGAGTACCCTTAGCGTTCTTTTCGGTCTTAGCGAAAAAGTAAATAGTTTGTGGTTTACCACCACGGAGTGTGACGGTTGTGCTGTGCAAGTAATAAGTAACACCTTTTGAGTTTGTGTGACTGTAAGCCATAGAATTTGTTATCCCTCCTGTTAAGCTTTACAAAGGTGAGCATACCGCTAAGGGGATACCCCTGTCAACACTTTTCTTGATCGATTATCGATTAAAGTGAGCGGTATTTAAAGCGCAGCATGATGCGAAGGATCGCTAACGTGATCAGTCGACCGATGATAAGAAGGGCTATCACCAGGCAGGCAATGACCGACCAGCCGGCAAAGTCTGGCGACCATAACGGTGAAGCATAATTGTGCACATAGAGAGAAGTTGAGAGAGCATTGGAACTAGGGTTTGCAAGCGCGCTCGCCCCTGGATATTTAGCCAGTTGTTGCAAAATACACTCCTGGTAGGCATAGGTGTAGTAGTGATACTGCGGGTCGCAATAGGCCGAGGCTTTTTGGTAGACATTGCCATTCGGATCGATCGAGCTAGCGGCCGCCTGACCTAAGGCAACTTGGGCCCGAGCATAGCTGTACTGCAGATAGACTCCCTTGCCTAAATCGGTATTCATGTGACCAGTGACAAACTGTTGTAAATTATATAACGCCTGGACGATTTGTGCATCATTCCCCGCTTTATCGGCCGAGATGACTGCGTCGCGGCGTTGCTCCATACCAACATTGTTCAACCTCAGGAACGTTGCCGCCACAAAAAGCATCAAAATCAAAAGCAGCACCAACTGCCATGTTTTGACGCGCTGGATGTCCTTGATTGTCCGCCGAATTCGTTCGTTACTCGCCAAGGCTCGTCCCACCTCACTCTTTATTATCCCTAGTATATCACGCTCCTCATAGATGGGAGCGGTGTATACTAAGCGTATGAATATCTACTTTTCAGGCATTGGCGGTGTTGGCATCGGTCCCTTAGCGGAAATTGCGCTCGATGCAGGCTACAATGTGGTTGGCTCTGATTTAGTAGAAAGTTTGACCACCAAAGAGCTCCAGCGGCGCGGCGTCAACGTGCATATTGGTCAAGATGGCATGTTTCTGCAGGCTCAGCACGACCTCCACCCAATTGACTGGCTCGTTTATACGGCGGCCTTGCCGGAAAGCCACCCGGAACTCCAACTGGCACAGCAGCTTGGTATCCACACCGCCAAGCGCGACGAGCTACTGGCTCATATCATCAAAGAAAAAGGCCTACAATTAATTGCGATTGCCGGTACCCACGGCAAAACGACCACCACCGGCATGACCGTTTGGACACTAGAAAAACTTGGTATTCCGGTGAGTTATTCGGTCGGTTCGACGATTTCGTTCGGTCCGCAAGGAAAGTTTGATCCTTCGAGCAAGTACTTTGTGTACGAGTGCGATGAGTTTGACCGCAACTTCCTCCATTTTTCACCAGCCTTATCGCTTATTACAGCCGTTGACTATGATCATCCCGACACCTATCCAACTGAAGCCGAGTATAAGGTGGCCTTCGCCCAGTTTATGGCTCAGTCGCAGCACACAATTTTGTGGCAGCAGGACGCAGAATATCTGGAGCTCGACACTAATGACCGTTCATGGCAATTGAAGACTGATGAAGTCGCTCCCGTCGCTTTAGCTGGCGCCCACAACCGCCGCAACGCCAGTTTGGTCCTTAAAGCCGTGGAATACTTAGGGTTGGGCGACCAAGCTGAAGCTATAGCCGCCCTTAACAACTTCCCGGGCACTGATCGCCGCTTTGAAAAACTCACCGACAACCTTTATTCCGATTATGGCCACCACCCTGCTGAAATTGCCGCGACGTTGGAACTGGCACATGAGCTTTCTGAGCACATCGTGCTCATTTACCAGCCGCACCAAAATCGTCGCCAGCAAGAAATGAAGGACCTTTATCGCGATCAGTTTGAGCTGGCTGAAGAAATTTATTGGCTGCCAACGTACCTCACGCGCGGTGACGAAGAGCCGATTCTTACGCCTGAAGAACTGTCCGCTCACTTAACGAACCGCGACGCAGTGCATGTTGCTGCCTTGAATGAAGACCTTTGGCAGGTTATTCAAACAGCACGCGAAAACGGTAAACTTGTGCTCGCCATGGGTGCGGGTACTATCGACAGCTGGTTGCGTGAAAAACTAGCAAATAATAACTAATTTGTACTGTTTGGCGTGCTGGTCATACCAAGTACGGTAGGATTTAAGGGGTCACCATTAAATGCGTCGACCGCTTTGGCATTATTCGCCTGCTCACTGTACTGCTTTTTGAAATCATTAATCGAATTATTGGTCACGGAACCAGTAGTAGGATAATTTTGGTACTGGCTTTTATCAACCGCTTGCGACTGAACTGATTTATAGCCTGGGCGACTGAGGTCTAGCTGCGAGTCGCCGCTGGTGTAATAAATCCACATGCTCATGACCACTAGGCCGAGCGAAACAAAAATCGTCAAAAAAATCAGTACAAAATAGCGATGGCGGGCAATAAAGCTCGTCGCTGGTTCCGCGGTTAGTACCGATGCATGCTCGTCCATTATTTACTCGATCCTTGGTTTATTTGAAAGGTCTTTTGAAAATCATTGACGTCGTTTGAATATTCATCGATGTAGTGGCTCAGTGCAACCACGTCATTATGGACTTGACTGCGTTTAGTGCGGGCGTTTTCAACGGCGATATAAAAGTTAGCTGGCTGCTTCGTGCAATCAATGGCAATGGCGGCCGATAGCTGCTCTTCATACGTTTGGTAATCGTTACGAAAACTTGTCAGTGTGTTGTTATAGCTTTTGGTCGTGGCAGTGAGATTTTTAGCGTCCAGGCCGTTGTTCGATAAGCGCGTATTGAAGCGTTCCATTAGCTTGCTGGAAAGAGAATCATAGACTTGGCCACGGTTCACACGGAGCAGCGCATCGCTGACATGTAACTGGTTCAAGCTACTCTTAATCGTGTAACAGTTGGCGCTCACCCGTTTTAAATCATCGGCACTCGGTACGGTCATGCCTTGCTCATCAGCAGCAACAGAGTGAACCGCAAGCAGGACAGTCGCGACTGCGAGCGCTAGCGTTAACGCTAAACTATAACGAGACAATAATTTCATGCCTCCTCATTATACCACTAGCGCGTCAACCGAAGCAGCCGGCCGTCGCGTTCTACTAATCCATCTTTGATGAGGCTAGTCAGTGCCGGCTCGAACCGCTGATCGGCCGTAAGGGCATCCCGTAACACCATTTCGGTCGTTTCGGACAGGGCTAAGGCTGCCACAATTTGTCCCCGAACTTCACGCACACTGCCTTTTAGTGGCGATTGTTTTTTGTAGTGATGGCTTTTTTGCAGATGTCCGCTCCGGTGCTTTTTTAAATACGCACCGTAATCCATTAAGGCCCAATAAAATTCACGCGGATTTTCCTGGTCAAGCGTCATTTCTACCACCTGGCGCAGCGCTTTGTCGGTCACCGGTGTATCGTCATCAAAAAAATGGTGAAAATAGGCTGTTCGGACGTTCGTTTCAATAAATACCGCCGGTTGATTGTAGCTATAAGCCATAATTGCACCAGCTGTGTTCTCACCTACACCGGGCAACTTTTTTAAGTCAAGCAGCGTCCGGGGAAATTCACCGCCAAAGTCGTGCCGCACCATTTTAGCCGCTTCATGCAGATATTTGGCACGGCGATTATAGCCGAGGCCTTGCCATAATTTCAAAACCTCAGCTAACGATGCACTCGCTAACGCTTCAACGTCAGCAAATGCTAACATAAACGCTTCGAATTTCGGTATCACTCGATCAACTTGCGTCTGTTGCAACATGATTTCGCTCACCAACACCTTGTAGGGCGCGGTGTCCTCGCGCCACGGCATGTCGCGGAATAATTCGCGGCCTTTTTGCCAAATCAGCTCCTGAAATTCTGCAGCTTCCATCTCCTCTATTATACCGATACATCCAGAGGTATAATGAATATATGACGACATACGTGCTAGCAGGAGGGTGTTTCTGGTGTATCGATGCGGTGTATCGCCGATTAAAAGGTGTAACGAACGTTGTCAGCGGTTACACTGGGGGCACACTCGCCGATCCAACATACGAGCAAGTTTCTACCAGCACGACCGGCCACGCCGAAGCGGTGCAAGTGACGTTCGACGAAGCGATTATTCCAGCGAACGACATTCTCGATATCTTTTTCTTGGTTCACGATCCAACCACGCTGAATCGCCAAGGTAATGACGTTGGCGCGCAATATCGCTCAGCTATGTTTTATAACGGACCGGAGCAAAAAGCCGCCTTTAAGGCGGCCATGGAGCGAGCTCAACAACACTGGCCTGACCCTATCGTCACCCAACTGGTTCCGCTCGATATTTTTTATCCGGCCGAAGATGAGCACCAGGATTATTTCAACCAGCACCCAGGCAGCGGTTACTGCCAAATCGTCATCGCACCAAAAATTATTAAGGCCCGTGCGGCCTACACCAAATGGTTTAAGGAGGAAGCATGAAACTGACAAAATACGAACACGCTTGTTTTACGATTGAAAAAGATGGTAAAGTTTTAGTCGTCGATCCTGGGTCGTATACCACTGATTTTGTCGCGCCTGAAAACGTGGTGGCAATCGTTCTGACGCATATCCATAGCGACCATTTCGATAAAGATATTGTGGCCAGCATCATTGATAAAAATCCTGATGCCGTTATCATCGCGCCAAAGCAAGTGACCGATGTGATTGAGGTGTTTGAAACGCGCTCGGTTGATGGTGGCGACAGCGTCACGATTGAACCGTTCAACCTTGAATTTTTCGGCAGTCAGCACGCGACGATTTACGGCGAGGCTGGTGGTTCCGACCAAAACGTTGGGGTGCTCATCAACGAGTTGGTTTATTATCCTGGTGATTCGTTCACGCTGCCAAACAAACCGATTGATACACTTGCCCTGCCGGTAGCAGCACCGTGGTCAAAATTTAGTGAGACAATTGATTTTTTGAAGGCCGTGAAGCCACGTTTTGCTTTTCCGACACATGACGCGATTTTGTCAGCAACCGGCAAAGGTCTGCCCGACACCATGACATCTCGTTTCGTGCCCGACGTAAGCTATCAGCGCATTGACGGCCAGACGATTGATGTCTAACGCAGGCCATGAGGCGAGGCTGCAAGAGGCCGCCGCTTTTCTCGCTGATAATGATGAAGTTTTAGCACCGGTAATTGCCAGTGCTGGCCTGCCGCGAATTATTCCGCATAAATTTTACTACCAGGAAATCGTTGAAAGTATCGTTTCACAGCAACTAAGCGTCAAGGCTGCCGACACGATTTTAAAACGCTTTATCGGTTTATTTGGTGATGGTGATTTCCCCTCGCCGGAGCAGATACTCGAAAAATCGGTCGATGAACTCAGGGCGGCAGGTTTGTCGCGGCCAAAAATCGGCTACATTCAGGATTTAGCTCAAAAAGTAATCGATGGTACGGTACGTTTTAATCACCTCGATGCACTCAGTAACGACGACGTCATTACCGAACTCACCGTCATTAAAGGCGTGGGCGTGTGGACGGTGCACATGTTCCTTATTTTCTGCATGGGACGGCTCGATGTCCTACCGTGGGGAGATCTGGGAATTCGTAACGGCATCAAAAAGCTTTACGATCTCGACCAAATTCCCGATCAAAAAACGATTGAAGAAATTGCCGCAAAAAATAACTGGCATCCGTATGAATCGGTTGCCAGTTGGTATATTTGGCGCTCGTTAAATAACAAACCAGCCGTTTAACTATTGGTTCAAAAGTTGGTTAATCTGGCTACTATCGCCACCAAAATTGAGGCTCTTCGTGAGATTGTTCAGCCAGCCGCCACCTCCGCCCTGTAATTGCGACATAGCACCGTACACACCCCAAATCAGCAGAATCCCGTTAATCAGTACAAAAATGGCCGTACAAATTGCAAACCATAACACCGTGCGGCCGGCGAATTTTTTATATTCTTCGTACTGCAGCATCGGCTGCCCCTGCTTATCTTTCATAAAGCCACTCATAATAAAAACGAGGTCGATAATCGTCCAAATCCCAAAACCGCCAGCCGTGATGAGCTTTAAAATGCCATAGCCGATATAGCCCATGTAAAACCGATCAACCCCGAAGGTACCCCACATAAAACTGAAGAAAAAGGCCGCTAGGAAATGGCGCTGCTTGTGCGGTTTGACCGTGTTAGATACCGCTTCAGTTGCTACCACTTGCACCGGTTCGGTAGGCTGTGGTGCTGCTTCAGGTGCCGGTTGTTGATCCATAAGCACTATTGTACAGTGCCCGGCTCGGCATCACCAGGACGTTTGCCCGATACCATCTTGTAAGCCGTTTTCAATCCGGCAATCGGCGGCATACAATTACCGATTTCGATCAGGTTCTCGGTAATCCAGGCGCCGAATCGCTGGCGCCGCTCGCGCCGTTTTTCGGCTCGTTCAAGTTTGCGACTCATACCGTTAATAAGTAACTCGAACTCGTATTCCGCTGCACACTCATTAATATGTCGTATATCTTCGTCGGCAATAATTGCCTCAGCCATCATCAATACTTCATCAGGATCAGGAAGTTCATATTCAGCACTCATAATTGGCCTGATTGTACGCCTGAACCTGCGAGAAAGAAAGCGTTACGGGTTTAAGCGGTTGATGTCACGTGGGAAGAGGCTCGCCTCTTTGACGTTAGCGAGACCAATAAGGCGCGCTGTTAAGCGCTCCAGTCCCATACCAAAGCCGCCATGCGCCGGCATGCCATATTTGAAAGCTTGCAGGTAATACTTGAAACCGTCCACCTCAGGGTCGCCACCGGCCATTGTTTTAAGTTGCTCAACCAGCACGTCATAGCGATTTTCGCGCATGCTAATTGTAGCAATTTCTAGGCCGCGGAAAATCAGGTCGGCACGCTCCGCAACTTCTGGATTTGTCGCTGATTTCCGGTGGTAAAACTTCATTTCTGAAGCTGGCCATTCAACAATAAAGACGGCCTCTGAACCAAGGTTTTTCTTCGAATATTCCGTAATCCAGCGCTCTTCGTCGGGGCGCATGTCTTTTTCACCGCGCGAGTTTTCTCCGGTCGCTTTTGAGTACAGTTCGTGCACTTCTTCAAGCGGAATTTGAGGAATTTGTTCAGACAATGTGACTGGTACGGCGTTCCAGCTTTTAAGTGATTTTTCGTGCGATGTCCACACTTTTCCCGACACGCTTTTGAGAAGCCCACCAACGATCGAAAGCAGTTCCTGAAAATCAATAAAACCAGCTTCCGCGTCGATCGTTATGTATTCCGTCATGTGGCGCGTAGTGGCGCTTGGCTCAGCGCGATAGGTCGGGCCAATTTCGTAAGCGCGTTCAAACACGCCGACCATCATCTGCTTGTAAAACTGGGCACTTTGAGCGAGTGTGGCTTCTTTGCCGAAGTAATCAAGTTCAAATACTTCCGCGCCACCTTCGGTAGCACCGGGCAGGAGTTTTGGAGAGTTAAATTCGGTAAATTCAAGACCCTGTAGGTACTGGCGCGTCGCTTCTTTGACGGCCGCCTGAATACGGAACACGTCTGCTTCGCGTGGATTGCGTAGGCCAATCACGCGGTGCTCAAACAACGTGTCGAGATTATCAGATTTATGGTCGAGCGGTTTGTCGATTTCGATTGGCGGCTCGAATTCAACCGGCACGAGCACTTCAATCGCAACATCGTGGAGCTCGGCGCCACCAGGCGCACGATCATCCGCCACCACCATACCGGTAAATGAAAGGACTGAACCGGTTTGCAAACCGCGCAGTTTTTCCAGCTCGTCTTTATCCTCGATTTTGGTTTGAGCTAGGCCAGAACGGTCGCGCAAGGTAATAAAATTCAGTCCGCCAAGCAGGCGCTTTTTGTGCAGCCAGCCTTGAATGGTTACCGTTTCATCAATATGAGAAGCTAAATCTTTGTTGAGTACTCGTATCATAACTAGGGTTAAGTGTAGCAGTTTTACCTCTAAAAAACCAGCCTCACTAAAGGTCGACGTGGCCAGTTGGCGTGTTATTGCCGCGAGGATTATGTTCCGCCACAGCGCGCAGGTCATCGTGCGCATCAAACTCATCAATGATTTTTTGGCCCATCAGCGCTTCTATTACATCTTCAAGCGTCAATAGCCCGACCGTTTCGCGGTACTCATTCACCACGATGAACAAGTGATGGCGCGTTTTAATAAACGCGGCCAGCGCTTTTTCGAGCGTTTGGTCATCACGCACATAATACACTTTCGCTTCCATGGCTTTATCAGCCGTGACGGAGCGCTTATCATGCAGCGTTAGCAGGTCGCGCACATGCAAAATTCCCACCACATGGTCGATATCGCCGCGAAACACCGGCAATCGGCTATGGCCGCGCTGGTGCAGTTCATCGAGCACGAGCGGCCCAAGGAGTTCAGATGATTTCACGGCATCAATCACCGACCGAGGCGTCATGACGTCGCGCACCAATTTGGCTGGGAAATCCAGCGCACTCTCAATCAGTTTCTTTTCGCGTTGGCTCAGCACACCTTCGGATCGTTCAACTAAATGACGTAGCTCGTCGCGCGAATCAACCCGGTGGTAGTTATCGGTATCAACGAGCGTCGCACTGCGAAATGTGTCGACAATTTTCGGGTGCGCGTCGGTAAACCGGAGCAGCGGTTCTTCATACCATTCATATAATTTCTGAGCTTGGCGTTGGACGCTCGGCAGGTGCGCTACCGCGCCATAAAATAGCACCACAAACAGCGCCGCAATCAGGCCAACCAGCCAACCAAACGTTACGACGCACATCAACACCGTTAGCACCAGTAGTAGCGCGACGGCGATCCGTTGAATTGACACGACGTCCGCCAGCAGCGTTTCGCGTTCCAGCGTCCGGCTGGCCGTTTTGTCGCCCGCTTCGTGCCGGCGATTAAGCTCAAATTGACTCAGCGGCGTTTGATATACCACCGCCCCAGCGACCAAAACCAGCAGCCCAAACAGTAGTAATGTAATAAGCAAAAACAGGATAAACATTATGTTCTATTGTAGCGTAGGTTAAGCAATATTTTGCTATAATAGGGATACTAAAAAGGGAGAATTACCGTGAACGCAAAAGGCTGGATTATTTTTGCAGTAGTCGTCGTTGTACTACTCGGAGGCCTTATTGGCTTGTCGTACGCCAATAAACCAAAAATTGACTTATCAAAAGTAAACGTAAACGCCCCAATCGCTGCCCAGAAGCAGAATGGCAATATTGCTGATCACGTGTTTGGTAACGCCAAATCACCGGTAGTACTGATTGAGTATGGCGATTATCAGTGCCCTTACTGTGGTGAAGCCGAGCCAGCTCTCTCGCAGGTATACACCGCCTACCAAGACCAAATCGCTTTCGTTTTTCGTAACTTCCCACTGACAACGATCCACCCTAACGCTCTGGCTGCCGCAGCCGCTGCTGAAGCTGCTGGTTTGCAAGGCAAATACTGGGAAATGCACGACCAACTCTACGGTGGCCAACAAACCTGGGAAAACTTGAGCGGTAGTGCTCGCACGAACGCTTTCGTTACCTATGCTCAGCAAATCGGTATCAATACCACTAAATTTAGGCAAGATCTTTCAAACCCTAAGCTGACGCAGAAAATCCAGTTCGATGAAGCTATCGGCAGTAAACTAGGCATCAATGCGACGCCAACTATGTACTTGAACGACAAAAAACTCGGTGATGATGTCACTGGCGACCTGCAATCAAGCAGCACCAAAAAGCTCGAGTCAGCTCTTAATACAGAGCTAAAGGCACACGGCATAACGCCACCAAGTAGCAAGAGTTAAAAATCCCTATAAAAGCGAAAACACCCCGGTGCCTTGGGGTGTTTTCTTTTTTTAGGGGTGGAAAGTCTCTCAACTGTAGACATTCCGCGTGCCCAAAAGATTAATGGGCAATGTAAAGTCGCCAATCGGCGGGCACCACATCCACTGCTATTTTCTTGCGCCTGGAAGGCACAATTTCGATAGCTATTGGCATGTGATTTGATACTCCTTGTACTATGTACAGCCTCACACACTACGACCTTTAATTACGTTAAATGGCGTAAGGCACATCAACTATAATATCAAGTATGTAGACACCAGTCAAGAATGGCGCCCTTGTATCGCTCTTGTTCTTATAATACCCTCCGCCGCTCCTCTATAACAATAGGCTTATGCTAAAAGTGTAAATTCTACAACAAACCCAGCAATACAAAATAGCTCCGTTCGGGAGACGGTGCCGGCGCTCACGCTTCGGCGCAGTCAGTCTCCCTCA
>Ga0164242_10003269_pt1 | contig 18555 bp, 18 predicted proteins | sample OricomgcompostMG_FD_108783 | JGI IMG/M metagenome (GOLD analysis project Ga0164242, IMG submission 108783) | Miracle-Growth compost microbial communities from Emeryville, California, USA - Original compost - Miracle growth compost (MG) ... | reverse complement strand
GTCCTGCCCCTCCGGCTTGGAGTGGTTGACCGTGATCGACCGCTTGTTGCGGTTCGACGCGGTGAAGAAGCCGGACTGGCGAAGGTCCTTGCCATCCTTGCCCTCGACCGAGGCAAGACCGTAACCGCGCCCTTCGTCACCGCTGCCCGGTCGCTCCACCTTGATGACGTCAGCGCCGAGGTCGCCCAGTATCTGTGCGCTGATGGGGCCGGCGAAGACGCGGGTCATGTCGATGACCCGAATACCCTCCAGGGCAAGCTGTGTCGTGCTCATGATCTCCTGCTACTCATCCATTTCAAGCCGTGCTGCGCGCAATCATAGGGCTCGAATCGAAGCGCCCGACGCTTTGCGCACCCCATCTATCGGTCGCGGTCGAGAACCGCGCGCGTGACCTCGCCCGCCCTCAGGGCCGCGATCGCCTCAACGTGCGCGACCCGGGTGAGCACTCGATCTTTGTGTACGTAGTGGCCAAGTCAACACCGGCCCGACCTGCCCTAACAAGCGCTTGGTTGTTATGCTATGCCCATGGCGTCTGAATCGCCCAGCCAGCAGGCCAGCCGGCGCGACGAGCTTCTCGAGCTCGCCGCGGTGATGTTCGCCGAGCGTGGGCTGAAGGCCACCACCGTCCGCGACATCGCGGACTCCGCGGGCATCCTGTCCGGCAGTCTCTACCACCACTTCAAATCCAAGGAACAGATGGTGGAGGAGATCCTGCGGGATTTCCTGGATTGGCTGTTCGAGAAGTACCGCCAGATCATCGAGACCGAGTCCGACCCGATGGAGCGGCTCAAGGGCCTGTTCATGGCGTCCTTCGATGCCATCGAACATCGGCACGCGCAGGTCGTCATCTACCAGGACGAGGCCAAACGTCTCGGTTCGCTGCCGCAGTTCGACTTCGTCGACGAGCGCAACCGCGAGCAGCGCAAGATGTGGATCGAGATACTCAACGAGGGTGTGGCGCAAGGAGTTTTTCGCTCCGACCTGGATGTCGACCTGGTGTACCGGTTCATCCGCGACACCACCTGGGTATCGGTGCGCTGGTACCAGTCCGGGGGTCCACTGACCGCGCAGCAGGTCGGTGCGCAATACCTGGCCGTCGTCCTGGGTGGAATGACCGACCCGACAAAAATCATTGCAAAGCAATAGCTTTCGCCCAACAACAAGGGAGTTGAGTAATGGCCGCATCTGAGGCATATGTCATCGACGCCGTGCGCACCGCCGTCGGCAAGAAGGGCGGCGCCCTGGCGGGCTTTCACCCGGTCGACCTCGGCGTCGAGGCCTACCGCGGCATCTTCGCCCGCAACGACGTCGACCCGAGCGCCTTCGACGACGTGATTGTCGGCTGTGTCGACGCCATCGGTGGGCAGGCCGGCAACATCGGCCGTCTGACCTGGTTGGCCGCCGGCTATGACGAGGCCGTCCCCGGCACCACCGTCGACCGCCAGTGCGGCTCCTCACAGCAGGCGATTTCCTTTGGCGCCCAAGCCATCATGTCCGGCACCGCGGACCTCATCCTGGCCGCCGGTATCCAGAACATGAGCCAGATCCCGATCAGCTCGGCCATGATCGTCGGTGAGCAGTTCGGCTTCACCTCGCCCACCAACGAGTCCAAGCGGTGGGTAGAACGCTATGGCGACCAGGAGATTTCGCAGTTCCGCGGCGCCGAGATGATCGCCGAGCAGTGGGACATCTCCCGCGAGGAGATGGAAGAGTTCGCCTTCAACAGTCATCAGCGGGCATTCACCGCGATCCGTGAGGGCCGCTTCGACAACGAGATCATCCCGGTCGGTGACTTCAAGGTCGACGAGGGCCCACGCGAAAGCACCATGGAGAAGCTGGCTTCGCTCAAGCCGCTGGTCGAGGGTGGACGCCTGACCGCCGCACTGGCGAGCCAGATCTCGGACGCGTCGTCGGCGACGCTGCTGGCCTCCGAGGCCGCGGTCAAGACCCACGGCCTCAAGCCGCGGGCCCGCATCCACCACATCAGCTGCCGTGGCGACGACCCGGTGAAGATGCTGACCGGCCCCATCCCCGCGACCAAGTACGCGCTGGAAAAGACCGGTCTGAGCATCGAGGACATCGACGTCATCGAGATCAACGAGGCATTCGCGCCGGTCGTCCTGGCCTGGGCCAAGGACCTCAAGGCCGACCTGTCCAAGGTGAACCCGAACGGCGGCGGCATCGCGCTGGGCCACCCGCTGGGTGCCACCGGCGCCAAGCTGTTCGCCACCCTGCTCAACGAGTTGGAGCGCACCAACGGCCGCTACGGCCTGCTGACCATGTGCGAGGGCGGCGGCACCGCCAACGTCACCATCATCGAGCGCCTCTGATACGTGCCCGAGCAGTCCTCCGCGCGGGGACTGCTCGGGGTCAATGTTTTGCCATCACGCCAGGCGGGTAAACCATCAGCGTGTTGAAGCCATTCGCGATCGCCGCAGTGACGATGGCGGCTGCCGTAGGTTTGACCGGCTGTTCGAACCGGTCACCGTCGTCGGACACCCCGACCACCACCACCTCGTCGTCGACCTCGACGACGGTCATCCCCGGCGTTCCGGTGGAGCCCTTCGCGCCCAAGACGACCGAGATGCCGGGCGATACCGCGACACCGGGCAATACCACCTCCACGCCGAGCGAACAGACGCCCTATCCGCCGGCACATTGAGCGCGTGGTCGCCGGGCGCGTGCGCCCCGCCGTAGTCCCTGGCGGCATCTAGGGTCGGGGCATGAGTGGTTCGGGCGACGAGAGCTTCCTGACCGTCGTCGTCGCGCTGGGTGCCAACGTCCTGATCGCCGCCGCCAAAACCGTCGCCGCACTGGTCACCGGCAGCGCCTCGATGCTGGCCGAGTCAGCACACTCCTGGGCCGACACCGGCAACGAGATCTTCCTGCTCATCGGCACCCGCCAGTCCAACAAGCCGCCCGATGCCGAACATCGGCTGGGCTACGGCCGGGCCGGCTACATCTGGTCGATGTTCGCTGCCTTCGGACTGTTCACCGTCGGCGCCGTGGTATCGGTGTGGCATGGCGTCCAATCGCTGCGCGGGGAATCCGAGACGGTGTCGTTCGGTTGGGCCTATGCGGTACTTGGTATTTCGTTCATCCTGGAAGGCACGTCCTTCCTGCAGGCGCTGCGACAGACCCGCACCGGAGCCGTACGACGACGAATCCACCCACTGCGCTACGTCCGGCTCACCTCCAACCCGATGCTGCGCGCGGTGTTCGCCGAGGACCTGTCGGCACTGATCGGCATCATCATCGCTGTGGTGGGTATCAGCGCCTACCAGCTCACCGGCAACGCGGTCTGGGATGCGGTGGGGTCGATCCTGATCGGTCTGCTGCTCGGCACGGTCGCCATGTTCCTCATCGGCCGCAACATGGACTTCCTGACCGGCGAGGTGGTCACCCCGCTGGCACGCAATAACGCCCTGCGCGCGCTGCTCGAACACCGCGACGTCGAGCGGGTCAGCTATCTGCACATGGAGTGGGTGGGTGCGGACCGCATCTACCTGGTCGCCGCGGTCGATCTGGTCGGCGATGCCGTCGAATCCGATGTTGCCCGACGGCTCAATGTGGTTGCCGACGCGTTGGCAGCCCGACCCGAGATCGTGCACGCGGTGCTGACCCTGACCCGCCCCGGTGACCCCACCGAGCTGCTGCCGACCGAACTGCCCGAGTGGTACCGCTAGGCGGAATCGGTTGTGATGACCGTGCTTTGAGCCACCCGCAGAAGCGCTCGGGCCAGTACCGAGCCGGGTTCGTCGGAACTGGTCACCAGCGCGACGGTGGCGGTGATGGCCGGATCGGTCAGCGGCAGCACCCGCACCCCGGCCGGCGGGCGCAGTGTCTGCAACCAGGGTTGCGGCACGATGCTGGCCCATCGTCCCGTGCTGACGTGGGCCAGCAGCGAGACCACCGAATCGGCCTCGAGTTGTGCTGTCGCGGTGAGTCCGTGGGTGCGCAGGGCGTCATCGAGCAGTTGCCGTCCCCGCATCCCGCTGTTCAGCAGGCACATCGGCAACGCCAGCGCGTCGGACCAGTCCAGCGGCTCGGCCTGCCCGGCCAGCAGATCGCCGCTGGCGATCAGCACCTGACGTTCTTCGTACAGCGGGGTGACGGTCAGGCCGGTGGTCGGCAGGCCGGCCGGGTAGAGGATGCCGGCGTCCAGCTCATAGCGGCCGATCCGCTCGACGATATCGGCCGAGCGCAGACCGCCCTCCAACTGCACCCGTACCAACGGATGCGCGGCGCAGAACGGGTCGGTCAACTGCGCCACTGTGCTCGACGCCGCGGGGATGACGCCGAGCTGTAACTGGCCGGTCAGACCGGTCTGCAGGGCGGTGACCTCGTGAATCAGCGCGTCGTGGTCAGCCAGGATCCGGCGCGCCCACAGCACGAGCCGTTCACCCTCGGGGGTCAGCCCGTCAAAGCTCTGACCCCGGCGCACCAGCGGAACCTTGAGCTCGTTCTCCAGCTTGCGGATCGCCTCGGACAGCGCGGGCTGGGAGACATAGCAGGACGCCGCGGCGCGGGCGAAGTGCTTCTCTCGGGCCAGGGCCACGAAATATTCGAGCTGGCGGAACAGCATGCCCCCATTCGATCACGGGTGACCCGGCGTTGATAGGAGCTGCCTATCGAGGCTTCGGAAAATGGTCGTAGACGCGGCTGTCCCCGCCGCGCAGACTTGGAAAATGACCGACCAAAGCACGCAGCCGTACGTTGGTGCCGACGGGCATGACGAACCGCAATTCCATCCGTACCACCACCCGGCCGCCGGCTGGGGTGCGGCCAAGAGCGTCACCCAATTCGTGATCCGCGAACGCGAGCCCATCGACGGGCCGCGGGCGATCATGAAGATGAACCACGAGGACGGCGGGTTCGACTGTCCCGGCTGTGCCTGGCCCGACGACATGAAGGGCCTGCGACTCGACATCTGCGAGAACGGCATCAAACACGTCACCTGGGAAATGACGCACAAGCGCTGCGGCCCGGACTTCTTCGCTCAGCACGCCGTCTCCGAACTGGCGACCTGGAGCGACTTCGCCCTCGAAGACCAGGGCCGCCTGACCGAGCCGATGGTCTACAACCCCGACACCGATCACTACGAACCGATCAGTTGGCACCACGCATTCGAGATGATCGGCGGGGCACTGACCGAGCTGGACGACCCCAACCAGGCGTCGTTCTACACCTCGGGCCGGCTCGGCAACGAGGCCACCTTCCTGTACCAGTTGCTGGCCCGCGAATTGGGTACCAACAATCTGCCGGACTGCTCCAACATGTGCCATGAGGCCAGCGGGCGGGCGCTGCAGGCAGCGCTGGGAACCGGCAAGGGGACCGTCGACCTGGAGGACTGGGAGGCCACCGACGCCCTGTTCATCATCGGCGTCAACGCCGCCTCCAACGCGCCGCGCATGCTCACCGCGCTGTCCGAGGCCTACCGTCGGGGCGCACAGATCGTGCACATCAACCCGCTGGTGGAGGCGGGTGCCACCAAGACCATCATCCCGCATGATTTCGTGCGGATGGCCACCTTCCATTCCACCAAGACCAGCACGCTGAACCTGCAGCCGCGCATCGGCGGCGACATGGCGCTGCTCCGCGGTATCGCCAAAGCCGTCCTGGAACAGGCCGAAACCGACCCCAAGGCGCTCGACGCGGAGTTCATCGAGCGCTACACCGCCGGGTTCGAGGCCTACCGGGCCGTGGTCGAGGCCACCTCCTGGGAGGCGATCGAATGCAAATCCGGTGTGCGCCAGTCCGATATCCGCAAGGCCGCCAAGATCTACCGCGACTGCGATCGCAGCATCATCAGCTGGTGCCTCGGGGTTACTCAGCACGAGCACGGCGTCGACAGTGTGCGCGAGATCGTCAATCTGCTTCTGCTGCGCGGGAATCTGGGCCGCGAGGGCGCCGGGCCATCCCCGGTGCGCGGACACAGCAACGTCCAGGGCAACCGCACCTGCGGGATCGACCACCGGCCCACCGACGCCTTCTTGAACCGGCTGGGTGAAGTCTGTGGGATCGACCCGCCGCGGGCGCACGGCCTGGACACCGTGCACACCATCGAGGGCATGCACAACGGCGAGGTGAAGGTGTTCATCGGGATGGGCGGCAATTTCGCCAGTGCCGCACCGGATACCGCCTACACCTTCGCCGGCCTGAGCAAGTGCGACCTGACCGTCCAGGTGAGCACCAAACTGAACCGCAGCCACGTCATCCACGGCCGTCGGGCGCTGATCCTGCCGTGCCTGGGCCGCACCGAGAAGGACCAGCAGAAGGCCGGGGTGCAGTCCACCTCGGTCGAGGATTCGATGAGCATGGTGCATCTGTCGACCGGCATGAAGAAGCCGGCCTCGCCGCACCTGCTGTCCGAACCGGCGATCATCGCCGGTATCGCGCAGGCCGCCCTGCCGGACAGTCGCACCCCGTGGGACTGGTATGTCCAGGATTACGACCGCATCCGCGACACGATGGCCAAGGTGCTCAACGGTTTCGAGGACTTCAACCGGCGGGTCCGGCTGCCGTTGGGATTCCGGATCAAGCAGCCCGCGCGGGAGTTGGTGTTTCTCACCGCATCCGGGCGGGCCGAGTTCTCGGCGGCCGAGTTACCCGATGACACCGTGGCCGACGGCACGCTGATCCTGGCGACGTTGCGTTCGCACGACCAGTGGAACACCACCATCTACTCCGACAACGACCGCTACCGCGGCATCAAGAATCTGCGCACCCTGGTGTTCATGAATGCCCAGGACATGGACGCCCGGGGAATCACCGAGTTCGACGACGTCGACATCGTCGCCACCGCCCGCGACGGCAGCGTCCGCTCGCTGAGCCGGTACAAGGCTGTCCCGTACGGGATTCCGCGCGGCTGTGCGGCCGGGTACATGCCCGAGATGAATGTGCTCTGTGCGATCGGTGATTACAGTACGCAGAGTGATCAACCCATCATGAAGAACGTCAAGGTGATCATCACGAAATCACGGTGAAAGGGGGAGGACCGGATGGCCGACGACGTCAATGTGACGGTCACATCTTGCGTGATGCGGGTCAGCAACTTGGACAGGTCAGTGCAGTTCTACTGCGACATCTTTTCCTGCCGGGTCGCGGTGCGCTCGGATGACATCGCACTGCTGTTGACCCCCAAGGGGTTTCAGATCTATCTGCACCTCAAAGACGAAGCCGCGCCGCGCGGTATCGGCACGCTGGGTGTGCAGCATCTGGTCTGGTCGACCGACAGTCGGTCCGATCTGGAACAGATCACCGAACGTATCGCGGCCTATGACCCGGCGACGTACCTGCACGTCGACGACGCCACCGGACTGACCTTCGTGGACGCCTGCGGTCCGGATTCGGAGCGGATCATCATCACCTATCCCGGTCCGGGTGAGTTGCCCCGCACCGCGATTGCCGAACGGCTGCGCGATTAGCCGTCCCTGATGAGCAGGGTTACCGCGATCGCGGCCGCCACGCCGATCACGGTGTCGAGGCCGCGGGCGGTGAGCAGCGCCAGTGGCTCGGCCGGTGCGGCCAGATCGGTCATCAGCATGATCAACGGCGTGAAGAAACCCAGCGCCACCGCATGGTGATGGGTCATGAACAGTTCGGTGGGGAACAGCAGCACCATCACGGCCAGCGCCAGCAGGTACTCGTCGGGGTGTGGGATCAACAGGGCCGCAGCCACTCCCAGCCCGACCAGCGTGCCGGCCAGGCGGTGGATGCCGCGGCGGATGCGCCCATCGGAGGTGACGGCCGCCAATGGTCCGGCGGCCGCGGCGATCGCCCAGTTGGCATGATCCACGCCGAGGAACACCCCGGCGGTGCCGGCCGCTGCGACGGCCACGCCGTAGCGCAGCGCGCGAGTCGGCACCTGTCGGGCAGGCTCGGTCGGCCGCGGTGGGCCCGCGGAGGCGTCGGCGGCACCGAGGGCGATGCTGAACAGAGCCGTCGCGCCACAAATGACCAATGCCGACGCCGGTGATGTCCGTCCGGCCGGGACGGTGGCCACCGCGCCGAGCGCGAACAGACCGTAGAACGGCCCGTACGGCCGGATGGCGAGCCGGTCGGTCAACACCGATCCGGCTGCGGCGAAGACCACGGCGATCAGCACCAGCAGCCGTGGCGGCGCACCCATGGACGACAGCGTGACGCCGATGGCGACACCGGTGAACAGTATTGCGGCAGCCTGGGTTTGGTGCTCCAGCCGGCGCCGGCGCGATTCGGCACGGCCGTACATTCCGGTGACCGCGCCGAACACCGCGTAGATCAGCAGGTCGGGCCGCCCGGCGAGCAGCAGGATGGTGCCGGGGACGGCCAGCCCGAGCGCAACCCGCAGGGCCGGGCGGTGGTCGTCGGCGGGCGGGGTCATCGCGGTGCGCACCCGCTGGGGTAGCCGGACGGTGCGCATGACGGGGGCTCCGATCGCTGAGGGTCTTTCGACGGGCTGGCCCGGTCGTCCTCGAGGCTCCCCGGCGGAGGGCATCGCGGTCAAAGAGGCGGCGCCGCACGATCGATCGGTCGCGCCTATCGGTGCAACATGCCGATGGTGATAGGTGTCGCCTATCGGCTGGTCGGAACTGCGTCTTGGACGTCGGACGGCCGCTCGGAGAACTCTGGAGGTGTCCGAAATCCCGCTATTGCGTGTTCATCCCGAGGAGTGATGATGGCCAAGATCCTGTGTGTGCTGTACCCCGACCCGGTGACCGGCTATCCGCCGGTGTACGCCCGGGATTCCATCCCGACGATCACCGGATACCCGGGTGGACAGACCGTGCCCAGCCCCGCGGCCATCGACTTCACCCCGGGGGATCTGCTCGGCTGCGTCTCCGGCGAGCTCGGACTGCGCAAGTACCTGGAGTCCCAGGGCCATGAGCTGGTCGTCACCTCCGACAAGGACGGCCCCGACTCGGTGTTCGAGCGGGAGCTGCCGGACGCCGATGTCGTCATCTCCCAGCCGTTCTGGCCCGCCTACCTGTCCGCGGAGCGGATTGCCAAGGCGCCCAAGCTGAAGCTGGCCTTGACCGCGGGCATCGGTTCGGACCACGTAGATCTGGACGCCGCCATCAAGGCCGGCATCACCGTGGCCGAGGTGACCTACAGCAACAGCATCAGTGTCGCCGAGCACGCCGTGATGCAGATCCTCGCGCTGGTGCGCAACTACCTGCCGTCGCACGAGTGGGTGATCAACGGCGGCTGGAACATCGCCGACTGTGCCGAGCGGTCCTACGACCTGGAGGGCTTCGACGTCGGCGTCATCGCCGCGGGTCGGATCGGTCTGGCCGTGCTGCGCCGACTGGCCCCGTTCGATGTGAACCTGCACTACTTCGACACCCGCCGGCTGCCGGAGGAGACCGAGAAGGAGCTCAACCTCACCTACCACCCGGACGTGCACTCGCTGGTCCGCTCGGTGGACGTGGTGGACATCCACGCTCCGCTGCACCCGCAGACCTACCACCTGTTCGACGCCAACCTGATCAACTCGATGCGTCGCGGCTCCTACATCGTCAACACCGCCCGCGCCGAGATCACCGTGCAGGAGGACATCGTCAAGGCGCTGGAATCCGGCCAGCTCGCCGGATACGCGGGGGATGTCTGGTACCCGCAGCCGCCGGCCCCCGATCACCCGTGGCGGACCATGCCGCACGAGGCGATGACCCCGCACATCTCCGGTACCTCGCTGTCGGCGCAGGCCCGCTATGCGGCCGGCACCCGGGAGATCCTGGAGAGCTTCTTCGCCGGGACGCCGATCCGCGACGAGTACCTGATCGTCGAGGGCGGCGAGTTGGCCGGGACCGGTGCGAAGTCCTACACCGCCGACGGTTCGGCGAGCCCCGGCAGCGCCTAGCGCCGCTTCCGGCGTGAGCTGTGCCCGGCTCCTCGGGTAACTGTGGCGTTTGTCGTCGAATTTCGGCTCGGATCCCGACGAAAACCGACACAGTCACCCGAGCATCCGAGGACCGGTACGATCGGTGAAAGCAGGGCCCCTCTCGATGCGAGAGGGGCCCTGCTGACGATGTCACCCGCAGGCGGTGGAAGGGGTTTTCACCGTCCGCGGCGAGTCTGTGGTGTCACTGGATGTAGCTGGTGGCGGACTGCAGGTGCTCGATCGCTTCGGCGACGATCTGCGGTACCAGCTCCGCACAGGACGGCAGACTGTCGATGATGCCGGCTACCTGTCCCGAGGCCAGTACACCGGCATCGGTATTACCTTCCACCAGACCGGCTTTCAGCAGCATCGGGGTGTTGGCCGCCATCAGCACCTGCGACCAGGTCAGTTCCTTGCCGTGCCGCATGGCCAGGCCGTCTTTGACCATTGCCGGCCAGCTCATCTGCGACATCTTCTTGAATTTGGCGGCATTGCGGATCGCGGCGGCGAAACCCCTTGCCCGCGAACCGCTTTCCAGCTTCTCTACCAGCTCGGTGCGCAGCACCCGGTGGGGCATGCCGTCGACCCGGGTGGAGACGACGGTGCCGTCCAGCGCTGCGGCCAGGTAGCGCTGCTTGACCGCATCGGGCACCGTCGAGTCCGAGGTCAGCAGGAACCGGGTGCCCATGGCGACACCGGCGGCCCCATAGGACAGCGCCGCGGCCAGCCCGCGACCGTCGAAGAAGCCACCGGCGGCGATCACCGGCATTCCGGTGTCGGCCACCGCATCGAGCACCGACGGCAGCAGCAGCGTGGTGGCCACCGGGCCGGTGTGTCCGCCGCCCTCGCCGCCCTGCACGATCACCGCGTCGGCACCCCAGCTCGCGACCTTCTTGGCATGCTTGGCTGCGCCGACCGAGGGAATCACCACGACGCCGGCGTCTTTGAGCTTGGCGATCAGTTCGGGTTTGGGAGCCAGGGCGAAGGAGGCGACTTTGACTCCTTCGCGGATCAGGAGGTCGACGCGTGCGGGCGCGTCGCCGGCGTCGGCACGCATGTTGATGCCGAACGGTTTATCGGTGGCGGCCTTGACCTTGGTGACCGCGGTCTGCAGTTCGTCCAGCGTCATGGTCGCCGAGGCCAGGATGCCCAGGCCACCGGCGTTGGAGGTGGCTGCAGCCAGGCGCGCGCCGGCCACCCAGCCCATGCCGGTCTGCACCACCGGGTACTCGATGCCGACCAGTTCGGTCAGCGGGGTCTTCAGGCTGCTCATCGTCAGGCCTTGACTTCCTTGTCGCGCAATGACTTCGGATCGATGGCCTCGCGCAGCAGCTGCAGTTCCTCGGCGGTGGGCAGCCGGGTCTGGCCGGCGGTGTCCAGGCCGTGCACCTGGAAGCTGGTGTTCTCGGCGACCTGCTCGGCGGTCACGCCCGGGTGCAGCGACACCGCACGCATCTGGTGCTCAGGGCCGTTGAAGTCGAACACGCCCAGGTTGGACACCACCCGGTAGACGTTGGCGAACCGGAAGGCGGGATTGGCCGGATCGATCTTGTCCCAGCCGATTCCGGAGACGATGTCCACCGCGTCGCAGAACACCCGCGTGGTGTGGTTACCGACGAAGTAGCTGGTGGCGTGGTTGATGCTGTTGCCCGGCGCGCCGCGGACGCCGAACATCTGGCGGGTCGGGTGCTGGATCGGACCGAACGCCGACAGGTTCTGGTTGCCGTAGCGGTCGATCTGGTTGGCGCCCATGACCACGTGGCGACGGCCCCAGGACAGCGTCTCGAAGACCCGGTTGAACGGCATCCAGCCCTCGACGGCGAACGGCGCGCCGATTGCCGGGGTGTCGGCCAGCATCCGGGCCTCACCATCGGTGATCACGATGTCGGGGGAGAAGGTCAGCCGGGCCAGTCGGGCACCGATCTGGACGATGGTGGTCATCGGGCTGGCCATGATCTCGCCTGCGTCGCGGAACAATTCGGCGCAGGCGACGGCGCAGATATCACCGCGGGTCGGTTCGCTCATGCTTGGGCCTCCTCGGCGAACTTGCGGACCGCGGCCTGGTAGTCGGCCTCGGAACCGGACAGGTAGGTCTTGACGAACTCGGCCCAGGTCTCCTCCGAAGCCGCGGCTTCGGCATAGTGCCGCTGGAATTTCTCGTCGCGCCGGTAGTCGGGCTCATTGGTGGTGAAGTGGGCGCCGTTCGGGGCCTCGACCACGGTGTCGACCATCATCCGGTTGATGATCTGCTGCTGCGGCACAACCGACTTCACCAGTTCTTCGGTGGAGACGATCTTCTCGACCGACAGATGGCGGCGCTTGGCCGACATCAGGAACAGGTCGTCGAAGTAGGGGTCGATGCCGGTGTAGGCGGCATTGCCCCGTTCGTCACCCAGGTTCATGTGCACGAACGCGGCATCGAGGTTCAGCGCCGGCATGGCGATGAGTTCCTCGTAGCCCTCGCCGGTCGGATAGGGCGATGTCACGGTCTTGAGCTCGTCACCCCAGAAGGCGCGCACGTCGCTGCCCAGGCCGGCGCGGATCGGCAGGAACGGCAGCCGTTGGGCGGCAGCCTGCAGGCCGCAGCGCAGCATGCCCTCGTCCATCTCTCGGGCCTCGATGGCACCGCTGGTGCGGGCCTTGGCGAACCACGGGTCGTAGAACGGCGGCGAGTCCAGTGACACGAAGCCGTAGTAGACGCGCTTGACCTTGCCTGCGGCACAGAGCAATCCGAGGTCCGGGCCGCCGTAGGTGACCACGGTCAGATCGGTGACGTCGGTGCGCAGCAGAGCACGCACGAACGCCATCGGCTTGCGCCGCGAACCCCAGCCGCCGATGCCGATGGTCATGCCGCTCTCGATCTCGGCGACCGCGGCATCCAGAGTCGTTGTCTTCTTGCTCATTTGGCAGATCCCTTGTTGGTGCCGGCGAACTCGTCGCGGTGCTCATCGGACACGCCGGACAGGTTCAGCTCGAAGGTGAAACCCTGTTCCATGCGGTAGCGCGCGTTGACCGGCTGCACGTCGATGAAGTTCAGCGCTTCCTTGGCGGCCCTGATGACCCGGGTGTCCTTCGATGCGATGTCGCGGGCGACGCGCAGTGCGGCCTCGTCGAGCTCGGCGCGCGGGACCACTTCGTGCACCGAACCGAAGTGCTGCAGCGTGGTGGCGGGCACGGTGGCGGCGGTGAAGAACAGCCGGCGCATCATGTGCTGGGGGACCAGCCGGGACAGGTGGGTGGCCGCGCCCAGGGCACCGCGTTCCACCTCGGGCAGGCCGAACTTGGCGTCGTCGGAGGCCACGATCACGTCGGCGTTGCCGACCAGGCCGATACCGCCGCCGACGCAGAAGCCGTTGACTGCCGCGATGACCGGCACGGCGCATTCGTACACCGCGCGGAAGGCCTCGTAGCAGCCGCGATTGGCGTCGATGAGCGCGCCGAAGCCCTCGGTGTTCTGCATCTCCTTGATGTCGACGCCGGCATTGAAGCCGCGACCCTCGGCCCGCAGGATCACCACGTGGGTGCTCTTGTCGCGCCCGGCCGCGGTGATCGCGTCGGCCAGTTCGAACCAGCCCGCAGAGGGGATGGCGTTGACCGGCGGGTAGTTCACGGTGACCGAGACGATGCCCGGTTCAACTGTCTTGGTGGTGATGGTCATCAGTCACTTCCTGGAGGGTGGTTACCTAAGCAAGCACTTGCTTGGTACGCTAGCACAGTGAGTGCTGGAATCAATCTGCAGCTGGCTGATCGGGTCGTCCTGGTGACCGGTGGGGTGCGTGGCGTCGGCGCCGGCATCAGCGCGGTGTTCGCGCAGCAGGGCGCCACCGTCATCACCTGCGCCCGCCGCCCGGTCGAGGGGCTGCCCTACGAGTTCCACTCCTGCGACGTCCGCGACGACGACTCGGTGAAGGCGATGATCGACGCGATCGTGGCCACCCATGGCCGCCTGGATGTTGTGGTCAACAATGCCGGCGGCTCACCGTACGTCGCCGCCGCCGACGCCAAGGCCAGCTTCAGCCGCAAGATCATCGAGCTGAATCTGCTCGGTCCGCTATCGGTTTCGACCCACGCCAACGCGGTGATGCAGCAACAGGACACCGGCGGTGTGATCGTCAACATCTCCAGCGTCAGCGCGCACCGGCCCACGCCGGGCACCGCGGCCTACGGAGCCGCCAAGGCCGGCATTGACAACCTGACCACCACGCTGGCCGTGGAATGGTCACCCAAGGTCCGGGTGAATTCGGTCGTGGTCGGCATGGTCGAAACCGAGCAGTCCGAACTGTTCTACGGCGACGCCGAGTCGGTGGCGGCCGTGGCCGCCACGGTACCGCTGCAGCGGCTGGCCAAGCCCGCCGATATCGGTTGGGCCGCAGCCTTTCTGGCCTCGGAGGCCGCCTCTTACATCAGCGGCGCCACCCTCGAGGTGCACGGCGGCGGCGAGCCCCCGCAGTACCTCGAAGCTTCCAGCGCGAACAAATAACAAACACGTCCACCCGCGAAAAGGAGATTGGGACAATGGGATTGCTTGACGGCCGCGTGGTCATCGTGACGGGTGCCGGTGGCGGGATCGGGCGTGAGCACGCGCTCGCGTTCGCCGCTGAAGGTGCCCGTGTTGTGGTCAACGACATCGGTGTCGGCCTGGACGGCTCGCCGGCCGGTGGCGGCAGCGCCGCGCAGAAGGTGGTCGACGAGATCGTCGCAGCCGGTGGCGAGGCCGTGGCCAACGGTTCCAACGTCGCCGACTGGAACCAGGCCGAGGCCCTGATCAAGCAGGCCATTGATACATATGGCGACCTACACGTTCTCGTGAACAACGCCGGCATCGTGCGCGACCGGATGTTCGCCAATGCCACCGAGGAAGAATTCGACGCCGTCACCGCGGTGCACCTCAAGGGGCACTTCGCCACCATGAAGCACGCCGCCGCGTACTGGCGGGCCAAGTCCAAGGCCGGCGAGACCGTGGACGCCCGCATCATCAACACCAGCTCGGGCGCCGGCCTGCAGGGCAGCGTCGGCCAGGCCACCTACAGCGCAGCCAAGGCCGGCATCGCCGCGCTGACCCTGGTCGCCGCCGCCGAGATGGGGCGCTACGGCGTTACCGCCAACGCCATCGCGCCGTCGGCCCGCACCCGGATGACCGAGACGGTCTTCGCCGACATGATGGCCACCCAGGATCAGGCCTTCGATGCGATGGCGGCGGAGAACATCTCGCCCCTGGTGGTGTGGCTGGGCAGTGTCGAGTCGCGCGAGGTGACCGGCAAGACGTTCGAGATCGAGGGCGGCAAGATCCGCGTCGCCGAGGGCTGGGCGCACGGCCCACAGATCGACAAGGGTGCCAAGTGGGATCCGGCCGAGCTGGGCCCGGTGGTCTCCGACCTGCTGGCCCAGGCCCGCCCGGCGGTTCCGGTCTACGGCGCCTGACCGTCTCACGGCATCAAAAAAGCTCCCCCAGAACGAGATTCGTTCTGGGGGAGCTCTTTGTTTTCACCCGGTGGGCCTACTTGCTGCCTCCGTGATGCCCGCTCGAGCTGCCGGATTTACCCGAGCTGGAGCTTCCCGACGAAGCGCCGGCCTTGCTCTTGTGGCCGCCCTTCTTGCCGGACTTCTTCTTTTTCGTGGTGTCCGACTTGGTGCTGTCGGAGCTGTCGGACTTGGCGCTGCCCGACTTCTGCGATGCCGCAGTCGAATCCGAGCTATGGGCATGCTTGGCCTTGGTGCCCTCGGACGTGTCGGCCTTGGCATCGGCCTTCGCGTCCGATTTGTCGGCCTTGGTGTCGGTGTCGGCCTTGGTGTCGCTGGTCGCCGAGGTGTCAGTCGAGGTCGTCGACTCCTGCGCGGACTTGGTGCTGGTCTCGACGGTGGCCGTCTTGTCCGACTCGGTGCTGACGGCCGCGACGGTTTCGCTCTTGTCCGACACCGTGGTTGCGACCTTGCTGCCCATGCTGGTTGCCGCCGCAGCGACCGTGCCGGTAGTGCCCGAGTCGGACGTGGCCGCCGTCGGCACACCGGTGGCAGCTCCCAGGTCCGAACCGGTCGGCGGCACCGAGGCATCGGCCGGAGGTGCGGCGGACTTGAACACTGTGCCGGTGGTGATCGACTTGACCACGCTCTTGACCACGTTGATCGGGAAGTTCACCGCGGCCTTGACGGTGTCGAACACCCCGTCACGGATAGCGTTGGCGATGCTCGCGATGTTGCCGGTGCGCAGCGCCTGACCGAAGTTGTACAAAGCCATCTGCGGCGTCGCGACCAGGTCGCGGACGTTGACCATCAGCTTGGTCAGCAGGTTGGGGTTCTGGCTGACGGCTTTTCCGTTCCAGCTGACCAGGGTCCAGCCGTCGGTGGGGTTACCGGTGACGGTGACGGTGTCGGTGTTGCTGAGTGTGTCGGTGAACATCAGCAGCACGTCGGGGTTCTTCACGTTCATCAGGGTCCAGGCCATGATCGCCATGCCGTGTGAGAAGGCCACCGGAAGGTCGCCGCCGTTGTTGTACATTTCCTGCACGGCGGCGTTGAACCGCGATTCGAAGTTCGCGCCGGTGGCGTCGGGTGAACCGGGGATCGGTACCGAATACATACCCAATGCCCAGGCAAAGGGAGCCAGCGCGTAGAGGATGCGCTGGATACCGGATGTCTGCGAGGCACCTTCGTAGATGCCGGCGTTCACTTCGTTCAGACCGCTCAGAGTCGTCGGGGTCAGCCCGGTGTCATTGGCGAACTTTGCCGCGGTCTGCTGGGTCCGGGTCAGACCCGAGTCGTAGATGCTGGTGTAGTCGATGCCGTCATCGGCCAGGGCCTGTCCGATCAGGTCAGCTTGGGTCAGGCCGGTGTCGGTCAGTTCGGGGCCGGGTGGCGCGGTGCTCAGGCAACACGACGTGTTGCCGTAGGACTCACCATGACGCACGAAGGTGATGGTGATGTCACTGGCAGCCCAGGCGGTGAAGGCCGACGCGATGAACGTGACCGATGCGGCCACCATGATCAGCAGCGCCTTGAGTGCTCGGCGCAGTGTTCGATTCGGGGGATGGGAAATACGGGACACAGGCGACTCCATTGCTAACCCGCAACTTTGGCGGACGCGCATACGGCGGTGTACGCGCGCGGGGTCACACTATGTACAGATCATGGAATCTGTCTGGTAAACGCCGTCAATATATTGACGGCGTTTCAGGTGTCAGGCCGGATCGCAGATGACGATCGGGATCTTCCGGTCGGTGTAGGACCGGTAGTTGACGAAATCCGCATACATGGCGTCCAGCTTGGGCCAGTACTCGTCACGCTCGGCGTCGGTTGCATCCCGGGCCACCAGATCCAGCACCTCACGCTTGGTCTGGAACGAGACCTTCGGATCGGCCTTCAGATTCAAATACCACATCGGGTTGGTGGCCCGGCCGCCCTGCGAGGCGACCAGGACGATGCGTCGTCCCTCCTGCAGGAACAACAGCGGGCTGTCTCGCTTTTCGCCGGTCTTGCGGCCGGTGGTGGTCAGGATGCCGACCTCTGCGCCACGCAGGAACTTGTCGGCGAGCCGACCGCCGCTCTTCTTGAAGATCCAGGTCTGGGCGCGCGACATCCACTTGATCGCGGTGCCGGTCGACGGTGCGTTGAGCCGCTCGACCTGCTTGGGGGACAGCGGGCGGGGTGGTTTGGCCATGGGAAGAACCTAGCGTCTGACGAACGGAACCAGCTTGGCGTTGATGTGGTGGATGCGCGGCGACTCGCTGGAATCGTCGGCCGGGACCACGAATGTCTCATCAACATGCGAGCACACCCGCCACCCGGCCAGTCGGGGTTTGGTCAGCACATCGAACCTGGCCCGCACGTTGTCGCCGTCGATCGAGTACTGCGGTGCCGTGGTGGCTTCGATCAGTTTGAACTGTGGGCCCCGTTCCAGACTGCGTCGCAGGTGATCGGCATTGCGACCGGTCTTGATGCCGATCTCGATGCGCTTGCAGTCGGGGTGCAGTGGCACCTCGGCGGCTCGGTGACTGGACAGCGAATCGATGTACGCCTGGGCCGCCGCAATGCGGTCGGCATCGGAAAACGCCACGGGCTCAGATCAATTCGATGATGGTTCCGGTGGACAGCGCACCGCCGGCACACATGGTGATCAGCGCGGTGGACTTGCCGGTGCGCTCCAGCTCGTGCAGCGCGGTGGTGATCAGCCGCGAACCGGTCGAACCCACCGGGTGACCCAGCGCAATGGCGCCGCCGTTGACGTTGACCCGGTCCATGTCGGCCTTGTGCACCTGCGCCCAGGACAGCACCACCGAGGCGAAGGCCTCGTTGATCTCGACCAGGTCGATATCGGCCATCGACATGCGCGCCTTCTCCAGCACCTTGGCGGTGGACTGCACCGGGCCGTCCAGGTGGTAGTAGGTCTCGGCACCGACGTTGGCCTGCGCGACGATCCGGGCGCGCGGCTTGAAACCGAGGGCCTTGGCCTTGTCCTCATCCATCCACAGCACCGCCGCGGCACCGTCGGAGATCTGCGATGAGGTTCCGGCGGTGTGGATACCGCCCTCCATCACCGGCTCGAGCGAGGCCAGGCCCTCCAGGGTGGTATCGCGCAGACCCTGGTCGCGGCTGACGGTGTTCAGCTCGGCGGTGGGCTGCTTGTTCTCGTCGATCACCGGGGCGACGATCGGGGAGATCTCCCGGTCGAACCGGCCCTCGGCCCAGGCCTGCTTGGC